>ENA-OQCL01000520-OQCL01000520.1-human-gut-metagenome-genome-assembly--contig:-NODE-520-length-18031-cov-3.318644_pt1 | contig 18031 bp, 15 predicted proteins | sample MGYA00242502_ERZ504586 | MGnify/ENA primary metagenome ERZ504586 (study PRJEB26092, sample SAMD00036316) | human gut metagenome | host: Homo sapiens | study: EMG produced TPA metagenomics assembly of... | reverse complement strand
ATTGCAGCCTTTTGCGACCGGTGGCAGGCGGCACCACGGCAGCGGTACTTTGTTTCGATGGCTGCAGCAGAAAGCTGCTCGGCGTTCCTCGAACAGGCACCCGGGCATATCGCGGAGATACAGATCACGCTTGTCGCGCTTGAGGACGGCGATTTTGAGCTGCACATCCGGGACAACACCGACTTTTTCGACTCCTTCTCCGCACAGGCCGACCGCCTTGGCGGAAAAAGGCACATTGGACATCGAGGCCGTGGGTATGCAGGTCATCCACCAGCAGGCCAAGGAGTTCTCTTACCAGCAGTATGAGAGCTTCAGCACCCTTGTCGTGCGGATATAAAAAGTGTTTTCCATCGCTTCGTCATCACAGCGCGGCCCCTGCTCGCCAGAGGCCGCGCTGTATTTGCGCCTTGTGTGCCATTGCCAGAGCTTCCAATGTCTGTCAAATCCTATTTCTTCCGCTTTCTTTTACCCTTGCCGAAAAGGCTTGTGCGGGCTGTGCATATATGCTAAAATATCAGCAATATGGTTACAACTATATAGCAGTAATGCTCTTATATACCGGAGGGAGGCGGCAGCTTGCGGCCCTGTGACTTCGGCGGGCATTGGTAAAGGAGAATAGGAAATGAGAAAAGAATGTACCGCGCTGGCACTGGCGGGCGTGCTGCTGCTTGCGGCTGTGCCCTGCGCATGGCCCGTTTGCGCGCAGGACGCAGCACCGGGCACAGCGGTAGACATCGTATTTACCCACGACACCCACTCTCATCTGAACACCTTCACCACGGTGGTGGACGGGCTGGAAACAGAGCTGGGCGGCTTTGCACGCATGAACACCCTGATCGAGGCGCAGCGGGCGCAAAACCCCGATACGCTGGTGATCGACGGCGGCGACTTCTCTATGGGAACACTGATCCAGACCGTGTTTGAAACGCAGGCGGCCGAGCTGCGCATGCTGGGGCATCTTGGGTGCGATGTAACGACCCTCGGCAACCATGAGTTTGACTATCGCTCCAAGGGGCTTGCCAACATGCTGACCAGCGCACAGGCGTCCGGGGATGCTGTCCCGGCCATGGTGGTCTGCAATGTAGACTGGGACACGATGGAGGCAGAGGGCCTGACCGAGGGGCAGCAGCGCCTGAAGGACGCCTTTGCCACATACGGCGTCAGCGATTATACCGTGCTGGAGAAGGGCGATGTGGACATTGCCGTGGTGGGTGTTTTCGGCAAGGACGCGCTTGCCTGCGCCCCGACCTGCGAGCTGAAATTTGAGGACCCGATCGAGGCGGTCAAACAGACCGTGGCCGACATCAAGGCCAACGAGGATGTGGATATGATCGTCTGCGTTTCCCACAGCGGCACATGGGAGGACGAGAGCAAGTCCGAGGACGAGCTGCTGGCCAAGGCGGTGCCCGACCTTGATCTGATCCTGAGCGGCCATACCCACACCGAGCTCGAGAAGCCGATCCAACACGGCAGCACCTATGTGGTATCCTGCGGCGAGTACGGCAAGAACCTTGGCGAGCTTACGCTGACACAGCAGGCGGACGGCCGGTGGGCCATGTCTGCCTATGAGCTGATCCCGATCACATCGGATATTGCGGTGCACGCCGCCACGCAGCAGACGATCGACAGCTTTATGGACACCGTGGATACCGACTATCTTGCCCGGTTCGGCTACACGAAGGATCAGGTCCTTGCAGAGAACGACATTGTCTTTTCCACCCAGAAGGATCTTGAAAACATCCACGAGGAGCATAACCTCGGCGACATCATTGCGGATGCCTATGTCTACGCCGTGGAGAACGCCGCCGACTATGACGGTGTACCGGTGGATCTGGCCGTTGTGCCGAGCGGCACAGTGCGCGACACCTACGCCCGGGGCGACATTACGGTCGAGCAGGTGTTCAATTCCTTCTCGCTGGGTATCGGTGCGGACGGCGTGCCCGGCTATCCGCTCATCAGCGTCTACCTGACCGGGCGGGAGATCCGTACTGCTGCAGAGATCGATGCCTCCGTGTCCGATTTTATGACAACGGCGCGCCTGTATTGCAGCGGGCTGAACTTCACCTACAACCCGCACCGGCTGCTGCTGAACAAGGTGACCGATGTCTGCCTTGAGGATGACGGGCAGCGCGTTGCGTTGGAGGATGATAAGCTGTACCGCATCGTGGCTGACCTGTACAGCGGCCAGATGCTGAGCGCCGTGACCGACATGTCCTATGGCATCCTCGCCATCGTGCCGAAGTATGCGGACGGCACCCCCATCACCGACTTTGAGGATGTCATCATCACGGAAAACGGCCGGGAGCTGAAGGCATGGGATTCGATCGCGCGCTATATGGCCTCGTTTGCCGACACGGACGGCGACGGCATTGCCAATGTGCCGGCGTATTACAGCACCACCCACGGCCGCAAGCTGGTCGATACCAGCCGCAGCCCCCTTGCCCTGCTGAAGAATCCCAACAAATTCACCGCCGTTTACGCCGGTCTGCTGGCCGTGGCGGTGCTGCTGATCGTGCTGGTTGTACTGCTGATCCGAAAGCTGGTCAAAAAGGCCAGACGCCGCGCCGCATAAGGCCGCCCTTGCCAAAAGGGCGCATCGGGGCTATACTGGATACGAATACAGTATAGGTATTTCCCTAAAAAGGAGAGCAAAACATGGAGAGCGAAAAAATCATTCTTGATATTGTGGTCGATGTGCAGAAGGACTTTATCACCGGTGCGCTGGCAAACCCCGCTGCGCAGGCCAATGTAGCCCATCTGGCCGATACCGCCAAGGCCCACGCCGAGGCCGGGCACTGGATGTTCTTTACCCGCGACACCCACCCCGACAACTATCTGGAAACGCGGGAGGGCCGCCATCTGCCGGTGGAGCACTGCATCGAGGGCGAGGACGGCTGGAACCTTGCCCCGGAGCTGGAAAACGCGATGGCCGGCACCGAGCCTGCGGTCTGCCGCGTGATCAACAAGGCCACCTTCGGCAGCTATATGCTGCCCAGCGATATTCTGGACGAGCTGATGGCCCACAACAAGGCCGTGACCGACCTTGAAAAAATCGTTATCTACGGCTACTGCACCGACATCTGTGTCATCAGCAACGCGATGGTGCTGCGCGCCGCCTTCCCCGAAACGGAGATCGAGATCCTCTCCGACTGCTGCGCCGGGGTGACACCGGGCACCCACCGCACCGCGCTGGACGCCATGCGTGCCTGCCAGTTTACGATCCTGTAAGGCCGGAGGCATCCGCACCATGACACCGCTTGAAGCGCTCAAACGCTATTTCGGCTACGATTCCTTCCGCCCCGGGCAGGAGGAGATTGTCAACGCCATTCTGGCCGGGCGGGACGCACTGGCCGTCATGCCCACCGGCGCAGGCAAGTCGCTCTGCTATCAGGTCCCTGCCCTGCTGCTGCCGGGCATTACCCTTGTCATCTCGCCGCTGATCTCGCTGATGCAGGATCAGGTCAAGGCGCTGAACAACGCCGGTATCCGCGCCGCTTTCATCAACTCGAGCCTGAGCGAGGCGCAGATCGACAAGGCACTGACCCTTGCCGCCGAGGGCAGCTACAAGCTCCTCTATGTCGCACCCGAGCGGCTGGAGAGCAGCGCCTTCCGCAGCTTTGCCGCAGCGGCCGAGCTTTCGATGATCACAGTAGACGAGGCGCACTGTATCAGCCAGTGGGGGCAGGATTTCCGCCCCAGCTACCTCAAGATCCTTGCCTTTGTGGACAGTCTGCCCCGGCGGCCGATCCTCTCGGCCTTTACGGCCACAGCGACCCGGACAGTGCAGGAGGATATACGCTGCACGCTGCGGCTGCAGAACCCCAAGGTGCTGGTGACGGGCTTTGACCGCCCGAACCTGTATTTTCAGGTCGAGGCCACCCGCCGCAAGGACGACTTTGTGCTGCAATACCTGCGCGACCACCCGGGCGAGAGCGGCATCATCTACTGCGCCACCCGCAAAAATGTCGATAAGCTGCAGGAGCTGCTGGCCGAGGCCGGCTTTGCCGCCGCCAAATACCACGCCGGGCTGACCGCCGAGGCCCGCCGCACCAACCAGAACGATTTCATCTACGACAAGGCGCCGGTCATCGTAGCCACAAACGCCTTTGGCATGGGTATTGACAAATCCAATGTGCGGTTTGTCTTGCACTACAACATGCCCTCCAGCATGGAAAACTACTATCAGGAGGCCGGCCGCGCCGGGCGTGACGGACTGCCCGCCCAATGTGTGCTGCTTTTTTCGGCGCAGGATGTCATCATCAACAAATTCCTGCTTGAGCGCAGGGAGAACCCTGATTTAGAGGAGGAGGACGCCGCGCTGCTGTACCAGCGCGATCTGCAGCGGCTGCAGGTGATGGAGCAGTACTGCCGCACCACCGCCTGCCTGCGCAACACGATCCTGACCTATTTCGGCGAGCATCCCACCGCGCCCTGCGGCAGCTGCGGCAGCTGCAACAATGTCTATGAGCAGGCCGACCTGACCGATGCCGCCAAGCGGATGATCAACTGCGTGGCGGAGCTGCGCGGGCGGTTCGGCAAGGCGGTCGTATTCGGCACGCTGCAGGGCTCGAACCGCGCCCGCCTGCGGGAGCTTGGCGCACCGGGCCTGAAAAGCTACGGCACCCTGCAGGCGCTGCCGCGCGATACGCTGGACCGGCTGCTGGCCCAGCTTTTGGAGGACGGCTACCTTGTACAGACCGATGACCAGTACGCTGTGCTGCGTCTGGGTGACATCACCCCGCTGAAGGAGGGTGCGCAGGTCCTTGTGCGGCTGCCGCCCCGGCAGGAGCCGGAGCGCACCGCCCCGAAGCCACAAAACCGCAGCATCATGGACAGCCTGACCGGTGCAGGGCTTGCACTCTTTGCCGAGCTGCGCACGCTGCGCCTTGAGATCGCGCAGAGCGAGGGACTGCCGCCCTATGTTGTCTTTGGTGATAAATCGCTGGCCGATATGTGCCTGCGCGCGCCGCGCAGTGTGGAGGGGATGATCGGCGTGTACGGCATGGGCGAGCGCAAGTATGAAAAGTACGCAGCGCGCTTTTTTGCCGTCATCGAGGCCTACCGCGCCGCACATCCTGATGCCGTGCTGAGCCTTGATCCCCCCGCTGCGGAGCCTGCCCCCGCCGAGGGCGAGACACCCCGCAAGGCCGCCAAGGGCCCCAAGGCAGCTTTTTCCCTGACCGAGGAGACCGCCGGGCAGTTCCGCTACGGGGACGCCTACACCGGTGCAGAGCTGAAGGCTGCGCTGGCCGAGGCCGGCGGCCCCGGCATGAAGGCCCCGACCATCAAGGCCATTGAGGCATGGCTGCTTGAGCAGCGCCTGATCGCCATGGAAAAGCTGCCCACCAGCGGGTTCTACTATGTCCCCCACCCCGCCGGTGTCGATGCCGGTCTGCGCAGCGCCGAGCGTGTCAGCGCGCGCGGCACGCCCTACGCCGTGCTGCAGTACACCCCGCCGGTGCAGCGAATGATCGTAGAGCATTTTATCGTGAAGTAACGGCATCGCCCGCCGTATAAAGGCCTCGCCCGCCGCTGCATAACTGCAGCGGCGGGCGAGGCTGATTTTTATTTTACTGTTGGGGCCTATAATACTGCGCCAGCACGCGCAGCAGAGCGGCCTCATTCAGCGGTCTTTGAGATATGGTCGTTCATACCTGCCTGCTGTGTGCGCTGTACATCCTCGGCAAAGGCGTTGGCCGTCTGCGCAATGATGGGGATCTCCTTTGCCTGCGGGTGGCTGCTTTCGCGTATCGCGCGCGCCGCCTGCAGACCGTCCATCACCGGCATGACAACATCCATCAGGATCGCATCAAGCAGCGGGGCCTCCCCCTTACCGGTTGCCAAAAAGGCATCGAGTGCCGCCTGACCGTTTCGGCCACCGTCACCGCAGCCCCGGCGTTTCCAGCAGGTAGCAGGCGACCTCGGCGTTCAGTGCGTTATCCTCGGCCAGCAGCAGCTTCATCCCGTTCAGGCTGGGCAGCGGCTTGCACGCGGCAGGCTGCTTCGGCGCGCTCAGATCCAGTTCAAGGGGCAGCTCAATGACAAAGGTCGTGCCCTCGCCCAGCGTGCTGCTTACCGTGATCGTGCCGCCCATCAGGTCCACAAGCTCTTTCGCAATGGCCAGCCCCAGCCCGGTGCCCTTCAGCTCACTGCGCAGGGCTTCATTCTCCTGCATAAAGGGCTCATAGATATGGCGCTGGAACTCCTCGCTCATGCCGATGCCGGTATCCTGCACCGTAAAGCGGTAGACAGCGTGGTTCTCGTCCTTGGGGATCTCGTCCAGCGTGTAGTTGATCGTGCCGCCCACCCGGTTGTACTTGACCGCGTTGCTGGAGATATTCGCTATGATGCGCTGCACATGCAACGGGCTGCCGATAACATGGCTATGCCGGTGGTTGAAATGCACATGGCAGGTCAGCTGCATCCTTACCACCTGGGTGTGCAGCGTGTCCCCGCAGCGGGCCAGCAGCTCATACAGGTCAAAGGGCTCATGGGTGATCCGCATACGGCCGCTCTCCATACGGCTTATATCCAGCACATCATTGATGAGCGTTTCCAGCTGCTGCCCGGCGGCGGTCAGCTTCTCCATCGTGTCGCGGACCTTTTCAGGGTTCTCCGCGTTGTCGTAGGCGATCTTAGCCATGCCCAAAATGCCGTTGAGCGGCGAGCGTATGTCGTGGCTCATCCGGGAGAGGAAGGATGATTTTGCCCTGTTGGCAGCCTCGGCGCTGTTGCGCGCCTCGACCAGCCATTTCTCGCGCTTGTGCAGGGCGTTGCAGTCGCAAAGGGTCAGCAGCCACATAACGCGGCCGTCCGGCAGCTGCTTTTCGTCCTTGCAGAGGTAAAACCAGCGCCAGCCCCCATCCCGGGTGTGCAGGCAGAGGGTACGCTTGCCCTTGAACTGACGGAAATTCTCAAGGTCACGCAGGTCGCAGTCCTCGGCAAAGCAGTCAGCAAACTGCATCGTGTAGCCGCTGCCGAACACCTCGTCCCTATGGCAGCCGAGGGATCGCAGCGCCAGCTCACTGATGATGCCGACCGGCAGCCCCGGCGTGTAGAAGCCGCCTACAACGCCGACGCCGTTATTTTTATCCAGCAGCTGCTGGATGGATTTGTCGATTACCTGCAGATCCTTCCGCTGAAAATCGCTGCTGAAAATTGGCTCCTCGTAAAAGCTTTTGATCATGCAATGCTCCCTGTTCTCCTGTTGCGGTTTGCGCTCAATTAGTTACATTGTAATTGTTTTGCGGTTAAATTGCAAGCGTTATTTGTTTTATTGCAACAAATACAGCGATTCTGTCCATTTGCCGCACCAAAAACACCAAGGGGGGCAGGCCTACAGGCCTGCCCCCTTGCAGCGAAAAGCTATGGCAACACCGCACAATTCCCGCCTGACGGCTTAAGCACCGCTCCGGCGGATCTCCGCGCCAAGAGCCGCCGCAAGCGGCGGTTGCGCTCCGAAGCGCCTCGCTGCGGCTCGGTGTGCGGCACGGCATCTGCGTTGCCAAAATGCTCGATAATACACAAAGTATTATCTGCGCTTTTGGCTTAGCAGCTGCCGCACCTCGCTCGCCGTATCGGCACTTAGAATTATGCGGTATTGCCCTAGTATACCACAGGCGGGGCAGCTGTGACAACTGCCCCGCCTGTGAAAATTGTAAATTGTGAACAGGCCCGGTCAGCCGACGATGAGCACCTGCAGGCTGGCGGTGCCGTGCTGCACAGTGTAGCGGTCGGTGATGGTAAAATGCTGCTCAAGCCAGGTGTGGAACGCAGCCATGTCGCGGACCTCGGCGTCATCGTAGAGGATGACGCGGGGCTGCTTTTCGGGCAGCTCGGCGTAATACTGTTCAAACCGGGGGTCACTGTCGGTGCCGGAGATGACCGACGCCTGCGCCACGGTCAGGGTGCCGTCCGCCATCAGAAAGCCGAGGCCGTGCTGTTCGCCGATGGCCTGCAGCACCGGCCGGCCTGCATAGGGGGCCAGCGCCTCATACAGGCACTCCTGCATGTCGGCAGCCTTTTCATCGGCCCATGTCCCGGCGGCGGGGCCGGTGGTGATGCGCTGCACCGCCACCTCCCGCACAGTCCCGCAGCGCCAGCCGGTCTGCTGCACAAGCCAGAGGCGGGGCAGCGCGGCGGCAAGCAGCATACAGAGCAGAAGCAGCTGCGTTTGTCTGCGGCGGTGCGGCGCGGCGGGGCTTTTCAGTGCGAGTGCGGCGGCACCGCAGAGGGCGGGCCAGAACAGGTACATAAAGGTCGTGCAGAGCGCGATGAGGGTCGAGCGCAGGATAAAAAGGTAGGCCGCCATGCCGGGCAGCCAGCCCAGCCAGAACAGCAGGCGGCGCAGTGTGCGGTGCTGCACTTCCCTGCGGTCGCAGCAGAACGTCCAGCCGCCGGCCAGTGCAGCCGCCAGATAGAGGTGGCGGAAATCTAGACTGACCGAGATCAGGCTGTGCGCCGTACACCAGAGCGTCAGGAAAAAGGTGAAATACCAGAGCAGCCGCTCCAGCAGGCGGGCGGGCGCGGGGCGGCTGCCCCGCCCGGAGAGCACCCCTGCAAGGACGGCCGCCGCTGCGGCCAGCGCCGGGACCCGGCAGGTCTGCAAAACGGCGGCAGCCTGCCCGGCCAGCGTGTGCAGCCGCTCCCCGGCTGTGAAGTCATACTGCGGGTCGTTCAGGATCAGTGCGGCGCGGGCCAATAGGGCGGGCAGATCAAAGCCCATGCCCTGCAGCAGCCAAAGCGCAAACGCGCCCCCGCAGACGGCGCAGCTCACCAAAAAGAGCAGCGCGCCGCAGCGGCGGGGCGCTGCACGGTCAAGCAGCCAAAGGCCGAGCAGCAGGAACGGTGCCGCCGCGGCAGACTGCGGGTAGGCTAAAAAGCTGAAGCAGGCGCAGACCGCACCTGCCGCCACCCGCCACAGGCCGCGGTACTGCTGCGGGCCGGGGGCATAGTAGCCGTAAAAAAATCAGAAAGGCTGCCAGCGTAAAGTGGAACTGCTGGCTGACATAATCCGGCCCAAGAAACCACTTGGGGGTAAAGACAAAGAGGACCAGTGCCAGCAAGCAGGCGTTGGTGCGGCCCAGCGGGGCGCGCAGGCCGCGGTAAAACCAGACAGACAGCACAGCCTTGAGTACCAGCATGGTGACGCGGACAAACAGCAGCACGCCGGTGGTGGTGCCGGTAACGGCGGTGTATGCCGCGATCAGCAGCGCGGGGGGCAGGGCGGAAAGCTGGTGCGGCTCCCACATCGAATAGAACAGCCGGTCGCCCCGCACAAGGCGGAATCCCAGCGAAAGGGCGTATTCCTCGTCGATCTCCAGCCCCACAAACAGGGTGTGCAGCATGGCGGCTGCGGCCAGCAGCACCGCTGCCGCAGCGAGAAGGCGTTTACAGGTATCGTTTTTTGTCATGATAATTCAATGCTTTGGCGGCTCGACCCGGCGGCGCAGCAGGGTATCCCGCGCCCGCCACAGGTAGGGCAGCCAGTTCAGGCAGAAGGCCTCCCACTTGCGCGCAGGGAAGCTCTGCGGTTTTTTGACGGTGCGCGAGGCATCGATCTGGATAAAGCGCGATTTCTGCAGCACAAGGATCGCCTCATGCCCGGTGGGGGTCTCCTCCGGCGTGCAGTAATCGGGGGGCAGGATGCGGAAGTGCTGCGGCGCCTCGGCCACGAGCCGGTTGAGCTGGCTTTCATCGTGGAACCGCGCAATGACGCCGTGCTGCAGATCCTCATCGGTGCGGGCCTTCAGCTCCCGGCAGAGGGCGAGGAACGCCGCCGCCGTGCCGCCGTTCAGCCCGCCCGCCACATAATACTGCCCGCAGTTGTAGGGGATCGAGGCACGGCTTTTGCCGCTGCGGTCGTAGGGGTGGAACATCGGAGCCCTGCCGTAGTAGGGCAGGTGGCAGACTGCCGTGAGGGTCTGCCCGGCGGCAGGGTCGGGCAGCAGCTCGGCGGCGGAGATGACGCGGGTGCAGTGCAGGTTGGCGTTGGCAAAAAACAGATAGTCGAATTTTTGCGAGCGCAGCCTCCTGCCCGAGGAAGGCGTCGAACCGCTGCATCGTGCTGTAGGGCCAAGGCAGCGCCTGCTGCGGAATGCGGCGCACATCGGGCGCGTCCTCATACGCGATGTGGTCGGCATCGGTAAAGACGAAGAAGGTGCGGTCGCAGTCCGGCAGGAAGTTTGCCTTGAAGTTGGGGTAAAAATCGCGCCAGAACGCAACATAAGCGCCGGTGCAGATATAAAGAACAGCGAGGGTTTTCATACTATCACCTGTTTGCAGGACAGTTACTTTTTCAGCAGCTTTTTGGCTACCTTGCCGCCGTACTGGCGCAGGTAGGCGGCATCTTTGCCCCAAGCGTAGACGGCCAGATTCAGCACATTGGGTACAATAAGCACAATAAGGATGCGGGGCACAAGGCCAAGCCAGCCGCCGGGCATTTTGGCGCACAGTGCGTAGCTGCCGCCCATGCAGGCGGCCAGCGTGGCAAGGTGCAGCGCCTGCACCGCAAGGTAGTGCGCAAGGCCGCCCCGCATATACTGGCGGAAAACGACCCGGATGCGCCCGGCCCACATGATGCAGTGGGCCACCACGGTGGCGATCAGCGCGCCGGTGATGTCAAATCGGGGAAAGAGCAGAAAGCTCAGCGCCAGATTCACCGTTGCGGACGCGACCATAAACCACTGGTCATCCTCAAAATGGCCGAGGACGGCGCGGTAGCTGCCGAGCATCCGGTGGTTCCAGCCGACATACTCATTCAGGCAGAACACCAGCACAAAGCCGAGGGGGAGCAGCCACTGCTCACCCATCCAGGACGCCATGAACGGCTGGAACAGGCAGAAGTAGGCCGTGGCCACAAAGCTGGCAAACAGGTAGCTGAACAGGTCCATGCCCCAGAACACCTGTTTGTCGTGGTCGTTGGCGGCGGCAGATTTGTCGTAGACGATGTTGCCGATGGCGGCCGCAAAGCTGTCCATGACCTTGTTGCCGAGGTCGGTTGCCGAGGTGGAAATGGTATTGTAGTTGCCCAGAAAGGTCGTCTGGGTCGAGCCGCCCATGCGGGAGGTCACGATGGTGTCGGACGAGCCGTAGATCGTGTTGGAGAGGCGATGCACCAGAAAATACCGCAGATCGTGGAAAATACCCAGCTCTTTAAAGTCGTTGACCGTGACTTTTACATCATGCACATAGGGGAAGTCCTTTTTGAACCGCCGCGCAATGAGCAGGTTGGCCATGACATTGAAGAAAATCGTCACGCTGAAATACAGCACATAGTTCGCAAACCAGAGCGAGACGGCGATCTTGGCAAGGCTTGTCAGCACATTGCAGCAGAAGTCGATCTGGGTGCAGCGGTAGCCCTGCTGGGTGCAGGTGTACATCAGGCGGCGGGTGATCAGAAAATAGCTGCACAGCGTTGAAACTACATTTAGCCCGTACACGGTGTAGGCCGTGGCGGGGGGCACATCGGGCATGATCCAGCGCAGCGTTACCGCGCCGAGGAGCGCAAGCCCCGCAATGACCATGCCGACGACCCGGTAGGCCCACTTGTACATCGACATATACTTGCTGATTTTTTCCTCGTTTTTCGCGGCGATCTGCTCATACAATCGGTAGCTGATGACGCTGCCGACACCGAACTCGGCGATCGAGAAAAAGTTGAAAAGCTGGCTGACGACCTGAGATGCGGTGGTGATCTGCGGGCCGAAGTTATCGACCAGCAGACGCCGCGTGACAAGCCCCAGCAGCAGCAAAAGCAGGCTGGAGCCCAGGGCGTAGGCCATATTCAGTAAGGTACGTTTGGTACGCAAGGCAGTTCCTTTCACAAAAGCCTTCCCCCGAGGGGGAAGGTGGCCCGGAGGGCCGGATGAGGGGAGAGTATGAGTTGTAAGCCGTTAATGGGCGGTGATGGCGAGGTTAGCCCTCATCAGTCGCCTACGGCGACAGCTTCAGTCTCCGCGTCAAGAGCCGCCTACGGCGGTTGCGCTTCGACACGCGCCTGCGGGCACAGCCCCTTGGGGGAAGCCTTTAGCGGCGGCTCGCCGCCCACAGGGTAAAATTTCGGCCCGAAGGTCTGCATCAGCTTTTGGAAAAGCCGCCAGTCGCGGCGGGTCGTGACCTCGGTGCCGCAGGCGTAGAGCGGGCGCAGTTGTGCAAGATAGGGCAGACACGCTTTGCGGATGGCGGCATCCTTTACCGCCGCCGTGCGGGCCTGCGGCCAGAACACATCGGCGGCCGCATCCTCCATGACGGCATAGGTCGCGGCATCCACCGCGCCGCTGGCCGAAAGCTTCGCCAGCCGCCGCTGGGCCGCCGCCAGCCCCTTGAGCCGCTTGGGCAGGTTCTTCGCGTCAGTCAGCAGGCTGCCCTGCCGCCCCACGCGGTAGTGTGTGAACACCACATCCAAAAAGTACAGCCGCTCGCAGTGGAGCAGCAGCTCCAGATCGAAGGGCCAGTCCTCGGCCCAGCAGCAGTCGGGCAGGAACTGCACGCCCGTCTTTTGCAAAAAGGACCGGCGGATGCAGTATTTCCAGACAGACCAGTGTCCGGCGCTGTACAGGGCCTTGAGGCGGGCCGCATAATCGGTGCTGTCAAAGGGGCCGGGCACCAGATGCAGGCCGTCATGCGCGGTCAGGCGGCCGTCCGGCTGCCATTCCAGATGACGGCCGATGAACCAGTCATACCCGGGGTGGGCGGGCAGTGCGGCGCGCAGTGCCTCCAGCAGGCCGGGGGCCATGGCGTCATCACTGTCCAAAAACAGCAGCCAGTCGCCCTGCGCGGCCTGCAGGCCGGTGTTGCGCGCGGCGGCCAGACCGCCGTTCTCCCGGTGGATGACCCGCAGGCCGGGGATCTCAGCGGCAAGGGCATCGCAAAGCTGGCCCGACAGATCGGTCGAGCCGTCATCGACAAGGATGCACTCCCAATCGCGCTCCCCCGCTTGCTCCGCCACGCTCTTGACACACGCCGCGAGGTAATTCTGCACATTATACACCGGTACAATAATAGAAAATCGCGGCATAACGTTCTCCTTCTCTATGCTTCCCCCAAGGGGGAAGCCTTTATAAGTTTCCACCCATCCAGATACAGCGCACTGTCTTTCGTATGCGCGTACCACCTGTCCGGGGCCCAGACCTGCTTATCCGGGGCCTCAGCCAGGTATTGCGCCCACCAGCTGTAGGTGGAGTTGCTTACCACAAACCCATGGCAGAGCTGCATAAGCGCAAGGTCGGCAGCGGCCTCGCCCCGGGGCAGAAAGACGGCGGGCAGACCGCAGGTGGTCAGGTTTGCCTGCGCCCAGTCAATGTCGTCCGAAAAGACAAAGAGCGTGGCATCGGGGTGCGCTGCCTTGACGGCGGCGATGGCACGGGCATAGTACGCCGGGGTGCAGACCTGCAGGATGGCATTCTCAGGCTTTTGGTAATCGCCGCGCCGCAGATGTACGCAGACCGGCCAGACGGCGGCGCGCAGCTTGGCCGCATACGCCCCCGCCGGGGGCGTTTTGCTGCGCAGCTCGGTTTTTATAACATCGGCAAATTCGGCAAAATATTTCTCACTCTGGAAGTACCCCCACGCGAGGAAATCTTTGCTTTTCCCTCGCCGTACCGGCGTGTAGCCGTCGGTGGCAAAGTGCAGGCCCAGCGTGTTGAGCAGCGGTGCGGCGGCAGCCTCAAAGCCGTGCCAGTCCCGCGCCAGCAGGCCGCGGCGCTGCTCGTATTTGATCATCAGCGCCTTGGCGGCGTTCTGCCGTGGCAGATGCGACTTGGCAAAGCCTGAATCGGCCAGAATTTCCACCTCGGGGCTGATGTTCAGCGCCCCCAGCGCACAGACTGTGTGGGCGGGCGCACCGTCCCGCCAGTCCTGCCGGTCCAGCAGGGTCACGCCCTCGCCGCAGCGCAGGCCCAGCGCCCGGGCAAAGGCGTAGATGAACATCTGGTTGCCGAGTCCCCCGGCCAGCTCTGCGTAGATCATGGCTGCCCTCCCAGCTTATCCATAGAGCTGCTCCATGCGGCGGGCAGCGGTCTTTAGCTCATACCCGGCGGCGGCAAGGGTCTGCCAGTGATCGGCGTGGTCACCGCCCGGGGCGATGGCGTCCGCCTTGGAGGCCCAGTCAGAGAGCGGTGCGGCCAGCGGCAGAAAATGCACCAGCTCGGTCACCGAGCCGTCATCCGGCACATTGGTCGAGGCCAGACACGGCACGCCGCAGCCCTGCGCCTCGACAAGAGTGACGGGGCTGCCCTCAAAATTGCTGGGCAGCAAAAACAGGTCGAAGGCGTTCATAAAGGCGGGCACATTGCTCTGCACGCCCGCAAAAATCACACGGTCGGTCAGGCCGTGGGCCTCGGCGGCGGCGCGCATTTCCGGCTCTTTCTCGCCGGTGCCGACAAGCATCAGCTTCCACCGCACATCCTGCGCGGCCATGGCGGCAAAGACCTCCATCAAAAAGCAGCGGGTTTTTCTGGTGGTTGAGCCGCCCCACAAACCCGGCCAACCGGTCGGTGTCGGCAATGCCGTATGCACGCCGGGTGGCGGCGCGGGCGGCGGCATCGGGGTGGAACCGCTCTTGATCTACCGCATTGCAGGCAACGGAAAAGTTCGGCTTTTCGTCAATATGGCTGCCAAAGACGAAACGGCCGGCGGCCACGCCGCAGCCGAGGAAGTAATCGGCAAACAGCTGGTAGACCAGATGCGCCGCCCGCCAGGTCAGCGTAAGCGGCGGGTAGACGATGTGGCTGTGTACCACGATTTTAGCCCGGGGGCAGAGCAGCCGCATCATGCCGCAGACCGGCGCGCCGATCTTGCTGGCCGTGTGGTAGTGGATGATGTCGTAGTCGCGGTGGGTGCGCAGGTGGGCGGCCAGCGCCCGGATGCGGTCCTTTTTATGGTCCGGCACGGCAATGATGTGTACGCCGTGCGCCTCCAGTGCCGGGGCGGTGCTGGTCTGGTCGGGCGGGCACTGCCCCACAAACAGGTCGATCTGATAACGGTCTGTGTCAAGGTTGAGCAGCAGATTCTGCACATACCGCTGGACGCCGCTTTGCACGCCGAGGTGGTTGCTGATCATTAAGATACGCATAAAGTTCTCCGATTACCAGTAGCTTCCGCCTTCCACTTTTTCCTTGTTTGTGATGCCCTCGCTCTCATCGGGGCGGACCCAGGCGGGATTGTAGAGCTTGGAAATGACGGGATGGTCATCCCACCGGCGGCCCTTGATGCCAAACAAAAGCTGTGTCGCGCCGCTCATCTGGATGGCGGCATGGCCGGTGTCCCGCGCGTGGGCAGCCAGCGGCAGGCCGTAGGCACCCGCGCCGATGATCGCAACATCGTAGTCGGCGGCGTCCATCTTGTGCTCCATGGCGTCCAGCGCATCGAACCAGCTGTCGTAGCCGGTGTCCTGCCCGGCAAGGCCCTGCACGGCCTGAATGACCGTCAGCGAGGCAAACTCCGGCAGGATGTCCCTGCCGGGGAAAAGCTGCGCGCGCTTTTCATACTGGGAGAGGATCGTCTTGCGGAAGGGATGCACGACCAGCACCCGCTTGCCCGCGAGCGCGGCGCTCCACGGGCGGGTGTGGTAGTAGGGCTCCAGCGCGCGCAGCTCGGTAAAGCGGGTGGCATCGCAGCCGCGTATGACCTCCCGCTCGGCACCCACATTCCAGAGCGCGAGCAGCTCGGCGCTCTGGGCGGTGCGGATATAGAGTTTGCAGAACCGCTCCAGCGCGGCGTCATCCGTTGGGAAAACGCCCGAAAGGTTGCGGATGTCGGCGCGGGTGCGGTCGGCAAACGGGCGGCCGCCGTTGTGCAGGTAGTCGGCGGCGGTGCGCATCTCGGTCGCGCCGCAGCGGCCGAACAGGAAGGGCTGGCCGCTTTCCAGCAGATCACGCGCAAGGTCATTGCCGGCCCCGGCAGACAGGATAGGCACGCCGCGGTATTTCATTTTAAAGCGCAGGCCGCGGTAAAGGTCGGCGGCCTTTTGCACCAGCAGGTTATCGTTATCCATGGGCGGCTCCCTTTTTGGGCAGCAGGGTCAGCGCCAGCTCGGCGCTGTTCTGCCACAGAAAATGCTCGTTCACACGGGTCTGGGCGGCATGGCCCATGGCGGTATCGGTCTTGTCCAGCGCGGCGGCCATCTCGGCCACTGTGCTGCAGAGCAGGCCGCTGACGCCGTTCTCAATGATAAGGTCGGGGCCGGGGGCGTGGCGTGCCACCGGCGGGCAGCCCGCGTACATCGCCTCCAACAGGCTCATGCCGAAGATCTCGTTTTCGTTGAGGTTCACAAAGGCATCGCAGGCATGATAATAAATGTGTACCTGCTCGTTGGGCAGCTGGGCGATCAGGCGGCAGCGGGAGGCGAGGCCGGCCTCCTCCAGCTGTCTGGTCAGCTCGCCGCTCAGCGCGCCCTGACCGATGATGACGGCGTACCAGTCCGGCGCGGCCTGCAGCAGCGGCACAAGGTCGAGCGGCTGCTTGTAGGCATCGAGCCGCCCCACAAAGGCAAGCACCCTGGCCTGCTCGTCGATCTTGAGGGCACGGCGGATCTCCGCCTTACTGCCGGGGACCGCCGGGATGATGGCGGTGTCCAGCCCCACGGGCATCAGCCCGGCGCAGGGCACGCCGAGGCTTTCCAGCTCGGCTGCCACAGCGGGGGTCTTGGCGTAGGTCGGTGTTTTGCGGTAAACCGCAAGGTTGCGGCCAAGCAGCAGATCCATGACGCGGCGCACAACGGCGCTGTTGGAGGTGCTTTTCAGTGCGCCGAGCTGGCTGTAAAACAGGATGCCGTGCTTTTGGCAGAACCGGTACAGCCCCGGCACGCCGAGGGAATTGTCCCCCATGACATGCACGGCGTCCGCCTGCTCATCAAGCAGGATCTGCCAGCTTTTATAAAACGCCTGCACGCCGAAGGCGGCGGCGGGCATATAGCAGATCTTGACATTCGGCTCCGGCGTTTCGATGCGGGGGGCCTTGGCGCCCGGCTCCGGGTAGAGGACAACGGCGCGGCAGCCCAGCGCGGCAAAGGCGCGGGCAAGGCCGACCTCCTGCCGGTTGTACAGCCCGCGCTGGCCGGACGGACCGCGGTAAAATTGCGGGATGACGATGGTTTTCATGTGGATAGGTGTACCTCTTTTACAGAGAAAGGCAGACGGCGCCCCGCAGCGGGGGCGTTACGGGGCGGTATCCCCGGGGGCCGGTTCGTCCGCCGGGGCGGGCTTGGCGGCTTTCTCGATTTTGGGCAGGCGGGTCAGATACCGCGCGTCAAGGATCTCCAGCTGGTCATCGCGGCAGTAGGTGTGTACGCCGATGAGGTCCGCCGGAGCAATGCCGGTGATGGTGACATTCTGGGGCGTGGCGGCGCACAGCGGGATCTCGGAGCTGCCGCGCCGGGCCAGAAACTGCAGATAGAGGCCGTAGTCCACGGTCGAGCTGACCTGCGTGGGGTGGATGATCTGCTCCCCCAGCACAAAGAGGGGGCCTGCGTTGCGGCTGACAAGGTCAAAGTCGCGGTGCTGCAGGTTGTAGGTCTCATCGGGTACAAGCTCAAACGGGCCCTGCGGCGGCAGGGCGGCCGACTCCTGCACGGCATGGCGCAGGGTATAGCGGCGGTAGCGGACATAGAGCTGGTTGTCGGGCTTTGTCTCGCTGCACAGGATGGTCAGCGCCTCGGCGCGGCGGTCCAGCAGAATGGCATCGCAAAGCTCCTCATCGGTCGCAAAGCGCTGCACAAGCTCCCACCCGGTGGGAAACGCCCGGCAGCGGTAGAGCCGCAGGCTGTGGTCGCTGTCCGGTTTCGGCAGCATCCAGATCTCGCCGTTCCAGTCAAAGACAGTCGGGAAGGAGAGGTGAAAGTCCTCCTCCAGCGCGGGCTGCCAAGCGTCGATCGTGCCGTCCTCATGCAGCTCGCAGACCTCGATGCGGCCCTTGCCGGTAGAAAGGTCCATTGCCTCGGCAAAAAGCCAGCGCCGGCCGCCGCGGCGGTAGAGCAGTGGGTCGGGTCAAGCCAACCCACGCCCCTTCGCGCCCGGGCGAGGGGGGGTGTAGG
>ENA-OQCL01000519-OQCL01000519.1-human-gut-metagenome-genome-assembly--contig:-NODE-519-length-18055-cov-5.633646_pt1 | contig 18055 bp, 18 predicted proteins | sample MGYA00242502_ERZ504586 | MGnify/ENA primary metagenome ERZ504586 (study PRJEB26092, sample SAMD00036316) | human gut metagenome | host: Homo sapiens | study: EMG produced TPA metagenomics assembly of... | reverse complement strand
AACGAGCGACAACAATTTGACCAACGAAGGCACGGTCAGCGGCACGCAGTACGTCGGCGGCATAGCTGGCGAGAACAAAGGAAAGATCGAAAACGTCCTGAATGAAACGCTCGTCCTAAAAACCGGAAACGACGTAGACGCAAGGTATTTCGGCGGCATCGCTGGCACAAACAGCGGCACGATAACCAACGCGACGAACAACAGCAACGTGCGCGCTGACGGCGCTGAATACGTCGGCGGCATCGTCGGTGAAAATACTGGTGAGCTTGAAGGTAAACTTATTAACGAAGGCAACGTAACAGGCAAGGACAAGGTCGGCGGACTTGCAGGTTCAAACAGCAACAAGCAACTGCTTGTAGGGACAAAAGCCGACCGCATTACAGTTATGAACAAAGGTACTGTCACAGCGACAAACGGAAGCGCAGGCGGCATATTCTACGAGAATAACGGCGAAATAAAATACGCAGACCTTGAGAACAGCGGTACAGTTATCGGCGCGAGCCAGGCCAACACCGGCGGACTTTTCGGCGTAAATACAGGAGATATTTCGCACTCAACGCTGACTAACAGCGGCACTGTAAAGGGCGCGGAGAACACCGGCGGCCTCATCGGCAGCAACAGCGGAAACGTCTCGAACTCCTCGCTCATCAACACCGTCGACGCTAAAGTCACCGGCGGCGACAACACCGGCGGACTCATTGGTAAGAACACCGGCACGATAAAAGGCGGACGCGGCGAGGGCAAGGACGGCATGACGATGTACACCGACAAAATCTACAACAACGGCACCGTCAGCGGCGCGTCCAACGTAGGCGGCCTCATCGGAAACAATGCCCAAGAAAACGGCAAGACCGGCAGCCTCTATGCGGCGTACAACACCGGCACTGTATTTGGAACTGGAAATAACGTCGGCGGCATCGTAGGCACAAACGCCGGAACGGTCAGCTCCGTATTCAATACGATAATGACAGCTGACGGACAGAACCAGTTCGTCTCCGGCACGTCGAACGTCGGCGGCCTCGTCGGATTCAACGCGGGTACGCTGACCGACGGCTATAACACGACGGGCGTAACGGGCGGCGGCAACGCGGCCGGTACGAACACGGGCGTTATAAGCAGAGTCTACGCGACGAACACGACCGGCAAGCTGATAAACAATAACAGCGGCACAGCGTCGAACGTCTACACCTTCGCGGCGGACGACGAAAGCGCGCGGTTCGTCTCCGAGGCCGAGAGAATGTTCAGCCGCTTCTACAGCGGCTTCGGTTTCGGCTCGGCGTGGAAGAACTACGACGGCTGGTCGACGCCGATGCTGAAGGTGTTCCTGACTCAGGCCGGATACAGCGCGGACACGGAGCTCGTGCAGACCGGCTATCCGATGAGCCTGCCCATCAAGGACTACGTCGTCGCGGGCGACAACCTCATAGCCTACGACAACGCAAACGCCCTGCTCGTGGCGCTCGCGAATACGGAGCTCGGCGACGACTATCTCGCCTTCTACTCCACGCAGATTGCGGCGAGCGGCGAGGGCGCGCTCTTCAACCCGAACAACCTCGGCTACGACATCGACGTGAGGTACAGCATCGTACCGCTCTTCGAGCACAACACCGGCTACCTGCACTGGCTGCACCGCGGCGGCGACCGCGTGCGGAATTTCCGCGAGCGTAAGGCGGAGATATATTTCCACGAGGGCGGCATGGTTCACGAAGAAACCATGTAACTCACGGCGTACCAACCTCCGGGCCGTCCGTCCCGCGGGCGGGCGGCCTTTTCGAAAAAACAGGCGGCGGAGACGGAATCCCCGCCCCGCCGCTTTGATTTCCGTAAGCGCGGACGGCGTGAGCCCGTAGTTTGAAGCATCGGATATTTATGTCGCGCCCCGCGCGGGCGCGTGAGTTGAAACGCTTATGTTGCACGCAGGCGCTTTACGGGGCCGGAGCGGCTTTACCGCCGCTCCGGTTTTATTCTGCGGCGCGCCGTTCGCGCCCTTATGGTATATAATTTTTTAGACGCGCGCGGACGCGCGGCGAATTTTTTGATATCTGCGTAAGGGGATGAGGCGATGGGAACGCCGCTTGAGAGGGCCGCGGCCTCCGTCTTTATGATACTTCTGGGTTACGCGCTGAAACGCGCGGGATTTTTTTCAAAGAGCGACGCGGACACGGTCGCGAAGCTCTGTCTGAATATCACGCTGCCCGCCGCGATCATCACGGGCTTCGGCAGCTATAAGCAGGATTTTTCGCTCTTCGCCGTGATCGCGCTCGGCGCGTTCTGCAACGCCGTCGTGCTCGGCGTGTCATGGTTCATGTCGGTGCGCTCGACGCGGCGCGACAAGATTTTCCACATGTTCGCGCTGCCGGGCTATCAGATAGGGACCTTCACTCTGCCGTACATCGGCGGCGCGCTCGGCCCCTACGGCATCCTCGTCACCTGCATGTTCGACATGGGGAACGCGCTTTTCGCCTGCGGCGGGACTTACGCGCTCGTCTCCGCGATGCCGTCGCTCGGCAGCGAGGCGCGGCCGACGATGAAGGAGTTCGTGAAGCGCGTTTTTTCGACGGTGCCGTTCGTCGTCTACATCGTCGCGCTCGTATGGGTGACCTTCATCAGCGGCGTGCCGCGCTGCATAGTCGCGCTCGCGGAGCCGATTGGCGCGGCGAACTCGTTCGCGGCGATGTTCATGATAGGCCTAATGATAGAGATTAAGACGAAGGGCGCGGAGCTGTGGACGGTGTTCTCCACGCTCGCGGTGCGCTACGCCGCGTCCGCCGCGCTCGCGCTGCTTTTCTACTTCTACACGCCTTTCCCGCTGATTACGCGGCAGATTCTCGCGCTGGTCGTATTCTCGCCGGTCTCGGCGCTCTGCCCCATCTTCACCGAAAAATGCGGCGGCGACACAGGCATGGCGGGCTTCGCGGGCTCTATCTCCATCGTCATAAGCGTGATAGCGATGACCGCCTGCATGGCGGTCATGGGGATTTAGCGGCGGGAGCGCATTGGTATAGACTATGTCATTCCGGCAGTCCTTTGGCCTGAATCTCCGCGATAAACGTTAGAGACGGCAGAGCGCTTAAACGCTCCGGCGCGGCCTCACGTTCTATGCGGGAGGGCACGGCCTGGAAATTGCCGGGGCGACATAGGGTCTATGTCGTTCCGGCAGTCCTTTGGCCGGAATCTCCGCGGCGGACACAAGAGACGGCGGCGCGGGGGTGTCCCGCGCCGCCGTCTTTATTTAATCAACTGTTTTAGTATCTCGACTGGTAGACGGTTATTTCGCAGCTCGCGTTTGTGTTGTCAGTCGTCGAGAGCTTTATCTTCGCAGTGCGGCTTTTGCCCGTGTCGTTGCGGTCGATGTCGAGGTGCATGTAGTTGTCGCCGCCGTTTGTGTCGATATGCACATCGTCAACACTGCACCACGTTCCGCCTTCAGAGACTTCCGCCTTCCATGCGTGACACGTGCCTACGTCTACAAGCTTGGTTTGCTCCGCGGCGTTGACATCGACGCTGTTCGCCGCTATGAGCGGCGGCTTTATCGCGTCGAAGGGGACGTAGAAGGTCGTCGTGTCGGTCATGTAATCCCAGTGAGAGGCGGCGTCAGTCCTTATCCAGAAGGCGTAGCGTTCGCTGGAGGACTGTCCGCTTACCCACTTGAAGCTGAATTTGAAGCCCGTGACTGCGTCGCGCGCACCCGGCGCAATCTGCCACGTCCACTGGTTCACTGGCGAGAAGAGGCTTCTGGAGGCGATGGGCGGCTCTTTGAACTTGTTGTAGGACATGAAGGGATGTCCCGTGGTCTGCGGGCGCGAGAAGGAATACGTCCACGCCGCGCGCTTTGCGCCGCCCAGCCCCTGCGAGCGGTTTTCCACCTGGCAGTCGGAGACGGTGGAGCTTTTTTCATAGCTGAAGCCGCCGCCCGCGCTGAGCACCCCCCGACGCAGCCAAGCCGGAGAAGCCGAAGTTTCCTCCGAAGCTGAACGAAGCGCCCTCGCTTTCCGAGGTCGAGCCTATCGAGCTGTCGGGCTTCGGCACGAGGAGCTCCGCGTTGTTTGTAATTTCCTCGCCTTTTTCGTCGACGAGCCAGTTGTCGAAGGAGTAGGAGACGGTATATCCCCATACGAGCGCCGGATAACTGTCCGTCGGGCTGTTGCTTATGCCGTAAACGCCGGAGGGGTTGAGCTGCGCGGACTGCTTCACAAAGTACCAGTCCGTGTCGCGCTCTTCATCGCCGCCCGCCGCGTTGTACGTATGGCAGGCGTAAACGTCGACAAAATCTTAAAGATATGTCCCTGTGCCGTAGATGCGTCGAAGGTCTTGCGGTACATCCGCGATATTTTTTTGGAGGTCGTCTCCCGCAGCGTTGGAGGCGTTGAGCGCTTTGGCGACGGCCTGTTTTTCCGCCGCCGTTTCCGCGGCCTGTATGTCGGTCGAGAAGAGCCACTCGATTATGCTTTCCGCCATCACGCGGTCGAGCTCGGCTTCGTCCTCGACGGTTATCAAGTCTTCAAAAAGTATATCGTTGTCGATTGTATCCGTCGGGAAGTCAACGCCTTTGTTCTTTAATTCTTCTTTGGTCACCGGCTTCCAATCTTTATCTATGACCGTGAACGTGCCGTCGCCGTTCTCTTTCAGTCTCCATCCGTACTCATCAAGCTCATGTTCCAGCGCCGTCATCTCTTCGCGGTCTTCGGCCGACGGCTTGGGGTTGCCGGCGATTTCGAGATATTTGTCCATGCTCACTTCGACGCAGATGTCGCCGCTTGTTACATCGTCGATATCCGCGCTCGTCGGTATCTTGTAATCTATCTCTTCCAGTTCTTCCAGTTCGTCCTTCGGCACTGATATGTATATCGTATCCGGCTCTATGTCCAGCGGCTCGGGCTCTTCGGCGGCGAGCGTCGTGTAGCTCAGCACGTCGCCGTCGATGCTCTTGATGCCGAAGAATTCTACGTAGTCATAGGCCGGCAGCTGCGTGCCGTCCTCGCTTTCGCCGCTCTCTGGCATGACGAAGTTCGGCTCAAGCCCCATCGCGTCAAGGAAGTCGTTGACTTCGTCCGCAGTCGCGTGCTCTATGCCGACGGCGTAGCCCGCTTCGAATACGCGGCGCGCGTCGTCCGCGGTCTGGTCGTCTATGACCTCGCCGTCCTCGTAGGATATGATGAGCGGCGCGTCCGTCTGTCCGCCGTACGGCGCGCAGTAGGCGAGCGAGGAGAGCGCGTCCGCTAAGCCGCCGTGGAGCTCGCCAGCGACGTAGAGCTTCGCGCGCGCTGTGCCGTCCGAGCCTCCGCCGCAGCCTCCCGCCGCGGCGACGAGCGCCGCAAGCAGCAGAGAGAGGCAGCAGTTTTTGAGTTTTTCCTTTGTAAAAAGCCTGCTCATTGAGTCACGTTCCTTTTCGTCAGTTGGAGTGTACGCCAAGTTTTTGATACGGTTCGGCAATCTTTTGATTTTCGATTATATTATATATTTTTTTACCGCGCGGCGCGACGGAGGGGATTTATAGTGGTTTAACTTTACAAGAAAAACGACATAATTTGTCGTCCCGCGCTTGACGCGGGACCTAGCGACTTTTGTTCCATGTGTCGTGTATACACAAGCCGCTGGATGCCGCGTCGGAGCGCGGCATGACTAGATATTGTTTATCTTGTTTATGCGGTTAATTGACTATACGGGGTTTTCCGCTGCGCAGGGCGGTTTTCTGCGTTTTGCGCCGCGAGCGAAAAGGCCGGCGTTTTGCGCGCCGGCCCGTCTTTTGCGTTATTCAAAAAGTTCCGCCCTAGCGCCTTGGCAGGCGCCCCTCCTCGGGCAGGTATTTCATCGGGTCGAGCGGCGTTCCCTTCGCGTTGCGCAGCTCGAAGTGCAGGTGGTTGCCCGTGGCGCGGCCCGTGCGGCCTACGGCGGCTATTTTGTCGCCCTGTTTGACGCGCTGGCCTACTTTGACGTAGTTCGCTGAGTTGTGTGAGTAGAGCGACCAGAGGCGGCCTCCGTGGTTGATTACGATGACGCGCCCGTAGCCGCGGAAGCCGGGGCCGTTGTTGGAGACGACTTCGACTATGCCGTCGAGGACGGCGTATATCGGCGTGCCGCGCGGCGCGCTCATGTCCACGCCGTCGTGGCGGCGTCCTTTGCGTTTGATGCCGCGCCCGAGGTAGCCTTCGCGCAGGGGCCATATTACCTCCTGGACGATGTCGGGCGCGCCGCCGGAGAGCATGACCTCGCGGTCCCACGCGCCGCCCTCGGGCGAGGCGAGCTTGCGGATGGCCGTCTCGAGCGGGTCTTCCTGGAATTCCTGGTAGTCTATGTCGGCGGCGCAGGCCGCCGAAGCGACGGCCGCCGTCAGCATCAGCGCGGCGGCGAATATTTTCAGCTTCATAGCTTATCCATCAGGGAGAGCATTTCGTCCATTATCTGCGGGTCGTGCTTTCCGCGGCGCGTTTTGAGCGAATGGTCGGCTCCCTCTATCGCGTAGAATTTTTTGCGCTCGTCGGGTATTTTTATCGAGCCGAGGAGCGAGCGGCAGGCTTCCTCGGTGAATACGGCGTCTTCGGTGCCGCGGAAGGCGAATACTTCGCCCGCGCGGACGCGGTCGACCATGTCGGGCGCAACTGTGGAGCGCAGGGTCGAGAGTATGGGCATCGGCATCATTACGCTTTCGGCCTCGGGCGTCGCGGTGAGGCCTGTGCCGGAGAGTATGAGGCGGTCTGCATGCACGTCGGGCAGGCAGGCGAGCAGCAGCGCGATGATGCCGCCGAGCGAGAAGCCCCATATCCAGAGCTTCGCGGGCTTCTGCGCGAGCACCAGATTGAGCGCGGCGAGGCAGTCGTCGTGCTCTTCGCCGAAGGTTTTGCCGCCGAAGGATTCTTCTATCCAGGCGAGCGGCTCGTCGCATTCCTCGCGGCTGACTGAGACGCGGCCGGTCTCGCAGAGCCACGGCGTGACGCCGCGCGCGGCGAGGATTTCCGCGAGGTGTCGGAATTTGTTCCGGTGTCCGAGGTTGGCGCTGCTGTGTACGCCGTGGAGCAGCAGCGCGTGCGTGCCGTCGGGCTTGTCGGGGAAGAGGCGGCTTACGCGCACGCCGGTGTCGCCGAAGGCCGAAGGGAGCGTCGTTATTTCGTCTTTGAATCCGCAGTCCATAATAAAAAAAACGAAGAAGGGGGAAAGCCCCCTTCTTCGAGCGATTGTCTCCGTTATTTGCCCTGGTGCGCGGCGAGGGCGCAGGCAGTGGCGATTGAGAGGAGCTTCGTCTCGGGCGAGTCGGCGCGGCTCGTGAGGATGACGGGCGCCTTGGCTCCGAGGACGATGGCCGCGGTCTTGTTCTCCGCGAAGTAGACTATCGACTTCGCGAGGATGTTTCCGGCCTCGATGTTCGGCACGTGGAGGATGTCCGCGTAGCCCGCGACTTCGGACTTGATGCCCTTGTGCTCGGCCGAGTGCGGCGAGACGGCGTTGTCGAGCGCGAGCGGGCCGTCGATGACGCAGCCCTTGATCTGTCCGCGGCGGTTCATCTGCGTGAGCAGCGCGGCGTCGATGGTCGGCGGCATGTCGGGGTTGACTACCTCGACGGCGGCGAGAGCGGCGACCTTCGGGCAGGCGACGCCGAAGGCGTGCGCGAGCTCGACGACGTTCTTGACGATGTCGACCTTGACCTTGATGTCGGGATACATGTTGAAGGCGGGGTCGGAGACGAAGAATATGCGGTCGTAGCCCTTGACCTGGTGGATGTAGACGTGGGAGAGGGTCTTTCCGCTGCGGAGGCCCTTTTCCTTGTTGAGGACGCCGCGCAGGAAGTTCGCGGTGGCGACCATGCCCTTCATGACTATCTGGGCCTGACCGGTCGAGACGAGCTCGACGGCCTTGAGCGCCGCGGCGGCTTCTCCGCCTTTTTTCGTCGACTATCTCATAGTTGGCGAGGTCGACGCCGAGCGAAGCGGCGACTTCCTTAATCTTGTCCTCGTCGCCTACGAGGACGGCGTTGGCTATTCCGGCCTTGCGGGCGCTTTCGACGGCCTCCATGACCTCGGCGTCTTCGGCGCGCGCGACGCTGATCTTCTTCGGGCCTACCGCCCTCGCGTACTCGAGAAGCTGATCAAGATTGCGAATCTGTTCCATATCGATAATGACCTCCCTGTGGTTTTGCGGCCCCGCCGGGGCCTTCGTTTATCTGTTTCCCTCTGCAATTATACACGGAATTTTCGAGTTGCCGCGTCTTTTTACGCAATTTCCTAGGATTTTACTCCGAGCGAAATTATCAGCGTGAAGGCCTTCTCGGGCGGGATGTCGAGATACTCTATGTCGCGCTCGTCGAAGAAGAGGACGAAGCCCGTCGTCGGGTTCGGCGAGGTCGGCACGAATACCGTGACGCGCGCCGTGCCGTCGGGCATAACCTCGCGCTTCGAGACGAACGCTATGACGTAGCCCTTGCCCACCGGTATCTTCACCGTGCCGAGGTAGCTAGAGCCGCCGCTCGCCGTGAAGGTCTGCAAAATGTCGCGGAACGTAGCGTACCAGCCGCCGATTACGGGAATCTTTGTGATGACGAGCTGCTCCAGCAGACTCAGCAGCGAACGCTCGCGCCGCCGCAGCTTGCGCCCGATGTAGACGAGCAGGCATACGAGGAAGACGATGATGAGCGCCGTAGAGCGGCGCGACTGCGTGAAGCCGAAGATGAGCGCGCCGAACATCTCGCATAGATAGATAAGATAGTAAAAGACGAATACGAACAGCGCGAGCGGCAGCAGCGCGACGCAGCCGAGAAAAAAGTCGCGCCCCAGCGTCCGCAGGAAGCCCGCCTCTCCGCCCTTTTTCGTATTTTCCCCTTCGTCCGCCATGACGCGCCTCCGATGCTTGTCAACCGCCCCCGCGCGCGTTATCCTATCGGGAGAAACGCTTTAGGAGGAAGCAGAGATGAAGTCCGACAGAAACTGGGTATATTTCATCACCCGAATCATCGTCACGATATATTTTACACTCTATCACCGCCTCTCGGTATACGGCAAGGAAAAGATACCGCGTGACCGCCCCGTGATAATCGCCTCGAACCACGCGAGCTACCTCGACCCGCCGGTCGTCGGCTACGCATTCTTCCCCGGCTACCTCAAATTCATCGCGTGGGACAAGCTGTTCAGCTTCAGGCCCTTCGGCGCCTTCCTGCGCGCGATGGGCTCCGTCCCCGTGTCGCAGCAGGACAAGAACAGCTCCGCGGCGCTGCTGCGCCTCGTCATGGGCTTCATCAAAGAGGGCTTCAACGTATTCATCTGCCCCGAGGGGCACCGCACCGAGGACGGACGGCTCCAGCCGCTCGAGGGCGGCGTCGCGATAATGGCGCTCAAGACCGGCGCGCCAGTCGTCCCGACCTACGCGGCCGGCACGTGGCGCGCGCTCGCGCCGCACATGCGCTTCCCGCGGCCATGCAAGCTCACCGTCACATTCGGCGACCCGATAAACCCCGCGCAGCTCCCCGAAGGGCTGAACGAAAAAGAAAAGCGCCGCTACATCCTCGATAAAATCGAGGAATTCTACAAAGAGCAGGACGCGATAGACAAGGCGAAGCACCCGCTGCCCGAGCGCGGCGCGGCGTAAAAGCGCGCGGCGCGGTATAATTTACAAAACGTCATTCCGTTCCCGGGGAAGCTTCCGCGGGCAGGGAAAAGCGCGGCACAGAAACAGGCGGGCCTTTTCTCTGGAAGAAAAGGCCCTTTTTATATACGGAGGGATGAACTCATGGAGGAAAACAGAATCGGCGTCGCCGCCATAATCATCGACAACCCCGACAGCGTGCAGGAGGTCAACGAAGCGCTCCACAAATTCAGCCGCCTCATAATCGGCCGCCTCGGCATCCCGTACCGCGAACGCGGCGTCGCCGTCATCTCCGTCGTCCTCGACGGCACGACCGACGACATCAGCGCGCTCACGGGCAAACTCGGAAAAATCAGCGGCGTCACCGTAAAGGCCGCCGTCTCCAAAAAGTAAAGGAGGCCGCGCGAAATGGCGCTCACCGACACGCCGCGCTCCAACCGCCTGCACATAGCCTTCTACGGACGGCGCAACGCCGGGAAGTCGAGCCTCATAAACCTCGTCACGGGCCAGCAGACCGCGCTCGTCTCCGAGCACGCGGGCACGACCACCGACCCCGTCATAAAAAGCATGGAGCTGCTGCCGCTCGGCCCGATAGCCGTAATCGACACCGCGGGCCTCGACGACGAAGGCGACCTCGGCGCGCTGCGCATAGGCCGCTCGAAAGAGATGATGGACAGGACGGACCTCGCCGTCCTCGTCATAGCCGCCGACACCGCAGGCGACACAACGCGCGAACGCGAGTGGCTTGCAGAGCTGCGCGCGCGCAAAACCGCCGTAATAGGCGCGCTCAACAAAACGGACAAACTCGCGGCGGGCGAAGCCGAAGCGCTGCGCGCGAAGCTCGAAGCCGAGCTCGGCGTGCTCTTCGCGGCAGTATCCGCGAACGACAAAACGTGCCGCGCCGCCCTGCTCTCCGCCATCGTCAAACACGCCCCCTCAGACTTCGAAGCCCCCGCGCTCACGGGCGACCTATACGAGCCCGGCGCGAAAATCGTCCTCGTCGCGCCGCAGGACATCCAGGCCCCCAAGGGCCGCCTCATACTGCCGCAGGTGCAGGTCATCCGCGACATCCTCGACAACGGCGGCAGCGCCTTCGTCTGCACCGCGGACCGCTTCCGCGAAACGCTCGACGCGCTCAAAGAGCCGCCCGCGCTCGTCATCACAGACTCGCAGGTATTCAAGCTCGTCGACGAAATACTTCCGCGCGAAGTGCCGCTCACCTCGTTCTCCATAATCATGGCGCGCGCCAAGGGCGAGCTCTCAGTCTTCATCGAAGGCGCGAAGGCGATAGAAAAACTCGGCCCGCACGACAAAGTGCTCATAGCCGAAGCCTGCACCCACGCGCCCCTCAACGAGGACATCGGCCGCGAAAAACTCCCGCGCTGGCTGCGCACGAAAGCCGGGCAAACCCTCTCCGTCGACATCTGCGCCGGCCCCGACTTCCCCAAAAACCTCCGCGACTACGCCCTAATCCTCCACTGCGGCGGCTGCATGTTCACGCGCAAACAGCTCATGTCCCGCATAATCGAAGCCCAAGAAGCCAACGTCCCCATAACCAACTACGGCGTAGCGATAGCGCAGCTCAACGGCATACTCGACAGAGTGACGGAGATGTTCGGGAAATAACGGCGCGGGATAAATTTTCACGTCGGACGCACAGCAGAGAAGCGCGGCGAAAAATTTCGCCGCGCTTCCCGCTTTGAGGAGATGAAGTTGGACTTAGGCTTTTTGTCTGCGGCCGTCGACGAGGATGGCCGCGGCCATGTCGCCGCCTACGTTGTTGGCGGTGCTGCCCATGCCTATGATTGCGATGAGGCCAGCTACGAGCGAGACGCCTTCCATCGGGACGCCGGCCGCGGCGAGAACCATGCCGAGCGTGACCATGCCGCCCTGCGGGATGCCCGCCGTGCCCATCGCGGAGACGGTCGCCGCTATCATGACCGCGATGAAGAGCGACGGGTCTATCTCAACGCCGTAGTAGTTTGCGAGGAACACCGTGAAGACGCACTGATAGAGCGCCGTGCCGTTTTTGTGCATCGCGCTGCCGAGCGGTATGACGAAGCTTTTGACCGTATCTGAGACCTTGAGCTTGTCGAGCGCTTCGTTTTCAAACGGTATCGCGGCGGCCGAGGTCTGCGAGGTAAATGCAAAGACAAGCGCGCCGAGCGTCGCTTTGTAGAAATTTCCGAAGCCTGTGCCGGAGATTATCGCGCTGCCGCCGTAGACGAGCAGGTTGTTGAGCAGGAAGCCGATGTAGACGACTACTATCAGCCCGGCCATCGAGAGCAGCATGTCTATGCCGTTGACGGCCATCGTTTCGGTGACTATCGCGAAAATGCCGATGGGCGCGAGCTTCATTATGAACGAGGTGACGTTCGATATCGCCGCCTTGCCCGCGGAGAACACGTCGTAGAGCGGGCGCGCCGCTTCTTTGCTGCATATCATGCCTATGCCGAGGAATACGCCGAAAATTACTATCGCGACCATGTCGCCGGAGCTGAGCGCCTTATAGATGTTGGAGGGGACGAAGTTTATTATCGTCTTTATAACGCTGACCGCCGGCGGGACCGTGACGCCGACCGCAGCCTCGTAGGATACGCCCTTGCCGACGCCGAAGATTTCCGCGACTCCAAGCCCTATGGCGGTCGATATGAGCGTCATTATGAAGAATGCGGCGATCGTCTTTACGCCGATGCTTCCGTATTTTTTGATGTTGTCTATCTCGTAGACGCCTGTGACGAGCGTGCTGAAAATAAGCGGGATTATTATCATCTGGATGAGGTTGAGGAAGAGCGTGCCTATCGGGGCGATGTAGACGCGCGCCATGTCCGCCGCGCCGGCAGTCTGTAAGACGAGCCCCGCCGCCGCGCCAAGCACGGTCGCGACGAGCATTTGCATTGAAAGATTCATTTTCATTACTGTATTTCTCCTTTGAAGATGTTGAAGCGTATTCTTGGGGCGGAGGCCGCCTTGTGCATTTTGTCGAACGTCTCTTCCGGCGAGGCGAAGCGGCCCTGCGTGCACATCGTGAATTTTTTGAGAAGCTGCTCGCGGCTGAGCGGCGAGTCAAGCGTGCGTCCGAGGCCGAAGGGTATCTCTTTTTCGTAGGTTTTGCCGTAGGTCTCTATTTTCAGGACGCAGGGCTCGGCCTCCACGAAGTCCGGGAATTTGTCCGTGACGCTCATCTCTACCTTTTCCATGTAGCCGAGGAGCTCCGGGCTTTCAATGTTGTCGCGCGCGAATGCGCCGAAGTCATAGTCGAAATTTTTCATGACGTTCGCGACGGCGAAGTTCATCGAGAATTTTGCCTCGGTTTCGTTGCGCGGGCGGCTGTAGATCAAGTTGTTGGTGGTGTATTTCGGCACGAGGACCTTCACCGATTTCACGGCGCGCGGGTCGATCCCGGTCTCGCGCAGGAAGCTCTGCATTCCGTATATCGCGGAGTGCGAGGCGCTGCAGCACGGATAGGCTTTGATAAGGAAGCTCTCGCGCAGCATGCTCCACGGTTCTCCGAGGTTCATGCTCTTCGCCGCCGCAGGCTGGTAATAGGCCTGGAAAAATCCGCTTTGCCTTCAAGTACGTCGGGCTTGCCAGTCACTCCGGCGCTGGCCATATACACGGAGCGCACAGCCGCCGATGCCGCGAGCCCGCAGTGGCAGAATTTCATCATAGAGCCGAACTGCGCCATGAGGCCGCTGCACTGCGAGACGGCTATCGAGACGGCGTTGACGAACTCTGCTTCGCCTAGCTTCAGCAGCCACGCGCACGCCGCGGCGGCCCCAATGACGCCGAAGACAGGCGTGATGTGGAAGCCGCGGAAGTTCATGCCGGGTATCATGAAGCTCGCCGCCTTGAAGCTGACCTCGGTGCCGAGTAGGTATGCGCGGATGAAGTCGCGTCCAGAGACCGCCATCTCGTCAGAGAGGGCGAGCATCGCCGGGAAGAGCACAGCCGAATTGTGTCCGATGATATTTGAAGAGTTGTCGAAGTCGAAGTTGTGTGAGACGAAGCCGTAGAAGAGGGCTTTTTCCTCGGCGTCGAGCTTTTCCAGAAGACGCTCCGACTCCTCGACGTCCGTCCCTTTTTTCGCGCTCAGGTATTTCGTTATCGACCGGGCTGAGTTTTCATAAAGCCCGGCCTTCATGCACCCCATGCTGTCGGCGAAGAGATCCGCCGCGATATCTTCCATCTTCAAAGGAAGTTCTTTTTCCCCGTAGTTTTTGCAGAATTCGCAGATCTGCTCTGTAAAATAACTCATTGTGTTTCTTTGTGTTTCCTTTCGATGCCGCCGATGCGGCCCCTCTGTACGGGGATCTCAGTATTTTCTGCTCTTTTGCCTACTTTTTCAGAAATATCGGGTTCGTCCACGCCTTTCTTCCATATTTATCCACGCACTCGGCGCGGACATAAGTTTCACGTCCTTTCAGCTTGTATTCGCCGCCCGTAAGCTCGTCTTCGAACGGAGAGCCCATGACGGTTATCCCGTCGCCGACGTCGCCGCCTGCGATGAAGTTTATTCTGCTGACTTTGGAACATTCGACGCAGGCGCGCCCGTCGCGCACGCACCAGTCGTATATTTCAGGCCCCGCAGACGAGTAGAAATTGCCGGCGAGCAGGTTTTCTATTATCGCGTCGTGAGTCAGCTCGGGCGCGCGCACCGTCACCCAGCCGCCGCAGGAGTCGTCGAAGATTCCTTCGTTGTGGTTGTCGTCGGTCGCCATGCCCCAGACGCGGCGTCCCGCGCGCAGCATGACGTCCCAGTGCGTCGTGTCGAAGCCCGTGCCGCTTTCGTTCTCCGTGTCATAGTTGAATATTTCGAGCGCGAAGATGCCAGCCTCGCCCGCGAACTCGTATTCGGAGACGCGCGACCATACGGGGTGGTTGTACATCGCGATGAAGCCCATGCCGCGCATGCGCTCGACCATGTCGCGCAGCACCGCCGCGCCGTTCCACTCCTTGAAGTAGACGCGCTGCGGCAGGATCTCGAGGTGCTCGGGCAGAGGCTCGCGCGCTTCGCGCACCATGCTGGATGTGCCGAGCAGCGCGTTGACGTGGTGGACCTTTACGCGCTTCTTGAGGCCGAAGTCTTTATAGAGCACCGCCGAGGCTTCGTAGCCCGGTATGATGATGAAGTCGTCGCCGTCGAAGTCGGTGCGGTAGTCGCTGTATCTGTCGTGGTCCGTTATGGCGAGGAAGCTGTAGCCGTGGTCGCGGAACATGCGGACCGACTCCGCCGGCGTTAGATGCCCGTCGGAGTTGGTCGTATGGCTGTGCAGGTTGCCCTTGTACCAGTTTCCCTTTGCAGAAAAGCCGCGTATATCTTCCATTGCGCTACAGCCTTATGCAGTTTCTGTCCATTATCGTGATGTGCACCGTATCGCCGTTCGCGAAGAGCGCGCGGCTGCGGAAGAGCGTGTCGGATAGTATCTCCTGCCCGTTCGCGAGTATCTTGTAGCGCAGCACGTTGCCGCGCGGCGTCTGGTCGACTATCTTCCCGTCGAACTGGTACGCGCCGTCTACCGGAGCGAAATCCTGCGACAGTTCGACAGTTTCAGGGCGCACCGCGACTTCGTTGGACTCGGCGTAAGGCCTGCCGGTCAGTTCGGAGAAGGCACGGTCCGAGAGTATATTGTAGTTGCCGATGAAGCTCGCGGCGAAGGTGCTCGTCGGCGAGGTGTACATCTGTATCGGCGTTCCGGACTGCTCTATGCGCCCCGCGTTGAAAAGGTGTATGACGTCGGACATGACCATGGCCTCGTCCTGGTCGTGCGTGACGAATACGGTCGTTATCCCCATGTCGCGCTGTATGCGGCGAATCTCTTTCTGAAGCGATTTGCGCAGTTTCGCGTCTATCGCGGAGAGAGGCTCGTCGAGGAGGAGCACCTTCGGCTCCGTCACTATCGAACGCGCGAGCGCGACGCGCTGCTGCTGTCCGCCGGAGAGCTCGGAAGGCATCGCCTTCTCGCGGCCTTCGAGTGCGACCATCTCGACCGCGCGCTTGACCTTCGCGGCTATCTCGTCCTGCGGCGTCTTTTTTCATGCGGAGGCCGAAGGCGATGTTGTCGAAGACGTTCATGTTTGGGAAGAGGCTGTACTGCTGGAAGACCATGCCTATCTCGCGCTTGCTCGGCTCGGTGTAGGTGATGTCTTTGCCGTCAAGGAATATTTTTCCTCCGCTGACGTCTTCAAGACCGGAGAGGCAGCGCAGCAGGGTGCTCTTGCCGCAGCCCGACGGCCCGAGAAGCGTAACGAAGTCGCCGCGCTCTATATCAAGGTCTATCCCCTTCAGGACCATGTTGTCTCCGAATTTTTTGACTACGTTCTCAAATTTTATATAACTCATTACTTTTTAACCTCCCCGGCGGAAGCCTCCGCCTTTGACTTGAAACAGAACACCGCCGCAGAAATCAGCAGCGTGACCACAAAGAGCACCATTATCACCGCGCTCGTGAGCTGGCCGGAGATAAACATCTTTTTCAGAAGATACATCTGCGCCGTCGAGTAGTAGCTTCCGCCTATCGTGTTGACGATGACGAAGTCGCCGAAAATCAGCGCTATCGAGAGCATCGAAGCGATTACGACGCCGGAGAGCATACAGGGGACGATTATTCTGAAGAACGCATAGAACTTGTCCGCGCCGAGCATCTCGGCCGCCTCGACGAGACGCAGCGCGTCGACGCTGATGAGGCTGTTCTTTATCCCCTGATACATGTACGGAAGTATGACTACGCAGTAGGTGAGCACGAGCATCACTATGCGGTTCGAGAAAGGCCACGGCGCGCCCGCATAGAGAGAAAGGACGCTGACCGGAAGTATGACGCCCTGAATCGCGTATGGAATCGTGCATATCATCTGGAGATATTTATCGAGCCCCGGCATGTAGAGCACGACCGCGTACATAGCGAGCAGCAGCACCGCCGCCGTGATGAACACCGGGATGAACGATATCACGACGGTACGCGCGAGCGAGGCCCAGAATATCGGGTCCGCGAAGATCTCCGCGTAGTAGCGCAGAGTGAAGCCGCTCGGGAGTATGTCCATCCACTCCGTGAAGAGCGAATATATCAGCGTCAGCGCGAGCGGGAGCAGAAGGTAGGCGATTATGAGCGCTATGACGAATTTGCCGCCGGATTTGGATTTCATGCCCTTCACCTCACTTCGCCTTCTTCGTCCTCATTTTGAGGATTTTGTCGTTTATCGCTATCGTCGCCGTCATGAGCAGCATCAGCACGACCGCGAGCGCGGAGCCGAACTCGCGCCGCTGCACGACGTCGCCGACGAACTGTTCCGTTATCTTTATCGGCAGCAGCGCGAAGTTGTTCTGCATCAGAGCGTAGGCCGTGGCGTATGCCGCGACGGCGTTCGCGAAGAGCACGCTGAAGGTGCCGAGTATGCTCGGCAGCAGGTTCGGCAGGCCGACGCGGAGCCAGTAGACCGTCTCGCTTCCGCCGAGGAGCGCGACAGCCTCGCGCCATTCTTTTTTAAGGCCGTCGAAGGCCGGAATGAGCAGCAGCGTCGCGAGCGGAATCTGGAAATAGATGTAGCAGAGCAGCAGCCCCCATATGCTGTAGATGTTGAAGTTCGCGAGCGCCTCTATGCCGTGGTGCTTGCCGAGCATGACGAGCACGCCGACGTTGCCGAGCAGGATGATGTAGGAAAACGCCAGCGGGATGCCGGAGAAGTTCGAAGTCATGTTGAGCACGCTGAGGAATATGTTGCGCAGCTTCGAGTCCGCAGATTTGTAGGCTTTCGCGCCCCAGAAGGCTACGAACAGCCCGATGAAGGACGACAGTATCGAGACCCAGAGGCTGTTGACGAGCGCCGTGCGGTAAAGCCGCTTCGTGAAGATGTCCGTATAGTGCGCGAGCGTGAATCCGCCGCCGCCCTCCACGGAAAAGCTGCGCATGACCGTCGCCGCCACCGGCAGAAGCTCAAATAGCAGCGCGATGATGGCGAACGGCAGAAGCGCCGCGAGATAAAGTCGTTTGGAATTCTTCAAAAGGATGTCTCCCATCGTTACGAGAAAAACGGAGCCCGCGAAGTAGCAGCGGGCCCCGTATGTCATCGCCCTACTTCGCGTAGGCCATTACCTCTTCCTGCCATTTCGTGCCGAGGGTCTTCGCGGCCTCTTCCCAGGCCTTGAAGTCCTGAATCGGGCGCGCCTTCGCGTACTGCTCCTTCGGCAGCATCTTCGCCTTTACGTCGTCGGGCAGCTGTACGCTGCTGCGTATCGGCGTCGCGTAGCCGCGCGCGAGGTTTATCTGCCCCTCGTCGCTCAGTATGTACTCGCGGGTGAAGGCCGCGGCGTGCGGGCGCTTCGTGTATGCGTTGATAATCGTCGCGTATCCGCTCTGCACCGAGCCGTCGGCGGGGATGCAGACGTCGTACTCCGCGTCGGGGTTGTTCGCCTTAAACTGGTCGCGGTAGCCGAGCGCGTTGTAGTCCCATACGAAGTAGCAGGCAATCTCGCCCTTCTCGAGGCGCG
>ENA-OQCL01000518-OQCL01000518.1-human-gut-metagenome-genome-assembly--contig:-NODE-518-length-18073-cov-5.575671_pt1 | contig 18073 bp, 23 predicted proteins | sample MGYA00242502_ERZ504586 | MGnify/ENA primary metagenome ERZ504586 (study PRJEB26092, sample SAMD00036316) | human gut metagenome | host: Homo sapiens | study: EMG produced TPA metagenomics assembly of... | reverse complement strand
GGGTCCATGGTCCGATGGATGGCAGAACGGCACATCGAACGGGCCGAGGACCTCGCGCGGTTCAACATCGGCTACCGCTACGCGCCGGAGCTTTGCGACGAGCGTCAGCTCAAAACAGGCGCTCGCGAGCAAACGCTGGTGTTTTTGCGCAAGGAGCTCCGTGCATGAATACTCCGTTCGCCATTCAACCTTTTCGGCAAGAGGACCTTCCCGCCGTTCTCGAGCTCTTCTGGGAGACCGTTCACACGGTCAACGCCGATGCATATTCTGCAGGCCAGCTCGATGCTTGGGCGCCCGCCGACCCCGACATCCAAGCCTGGAAAACCTCCCTTGCGGCGCATCGAGCCTACGTTGCAGTTGACGGCGCGGGCAAGCTGGTCGGGTTCGGCGACATCGCGCAGGTCCACATCGACCGTCTTTATGTGCATGCTTCTTGCCTTGGCCAGGGAATCGGCAGCGCCCTCTTGCGCGAGCTCGAGCGCGATGCGCCGCGCCCGCTCGACGTCGAGGCGTCCATTACGGCAAAGCCCTTCTTTGAACGCCACGGCTACCGCGCCGTTGCCCGGCAAACGGTAACGCGCCGCGGCATCGAGCTAACAAACTATCGCATGGTGAAGCGTGGCTGATAACACCCAAAAGTCCGCATGAAAAGGCCCGAGCCGAACAGCGCAACGCCCGTCGCTGCGCTGCGGCCGCGCTACGACAGATACCGCTCGCGCAGCTGCTCAACCTCAGCAGGCGTTACCTCAAGCGCTTCGTGGATATACCCCATAAGGCTGCCGTAGCGCTCGCTCGCCGCGTCGCGGGCGGCGCGCAGGGCACGAATAACCGCCGGATAGCTGAACGTTTGCTCATTTGTGGCGAAGATGTTCGTTGCCAGATAATCCGCCTCGATATCTTCCCAGCTCACTCCGAGCACGGTCTCAACGAGCGCAGAAGCGAGGCCGCAGCGGTCGCGGCCCACCGAACAGTGCCAGAGCGCGGCGCCCTCCGGGAGCTCGATGATGCTCCGCATGAGCGAGCGGTAGCCGAGCATGCCCGAGGCACTCATAAGCAGGTAGCGGTACATGATTTCCATGTTGTCATCGGAGTCATCGCGCATCGAGCGCTCGAACTCACGACGCTCGCGGGCGATTTTCTCGCGCGTGGCCTTCTCCTGCGTGATACCTGTCGCGCTGCGCGCGAGAATGTCGGCATGCACGTAACGCGCGCCAGGGAAGGCATCCATGGGATCGGGAATCTCGATGAGCTCCTCGTCGTTGCGAAGGTCCACTACGAGCATGAGGTGGTACTCATCGCGCAGCCGCCTGAGGTCCGCGTCGCTGCCAAACCCGAGCGCACCAGAGCGGAGCAGCAGGCCCGGCTTCACGCGTGAGCCCTCGGCGGCAGCGAGCCCGCCCAGGTCGCGGGTGTTGGGCAAGTGGCCGAAATCGATCCAGCCATAGGTCTCGCGCTCTGCCGGCCCCACCGCAGCGGGAACCTCGACCGCAAAGGGAGCCTGCTCCTCGATGGCCTCGATACGGCGCGCAATGCGCTCCCGAACCTCGGCCACGCCGCCCGGCGCCGCGCCGGCAATGCTTCCATCCTGCGGATACAGCTCTTCGGCGATTGCCATGGCGCTCTCCTTCGTCCACACGTCGTTGTTCCGACGAACCATTGTGCCATCATACTGCGCGGAGCGCATCAAGCAAATGTAAGTACACGGAACGACCGCGGGGCGACGACGCCGGCGCAGACGTGGCCAGGGCGTGGCGCGTGCGGGCGCGCCGTGATTTACCTCGCGATGACCTCCACGCCGAACGGCGCGAGCGTGAGCCGGGCCATCTTGAACGCCTGCAGCCCGAGCGGGATGCCGATGATCGTGATGCAAAGGATGCATCCGGCGAGGCACCACGCGAGCGCGGTGGCGAGCCCGCCGAAGATGATCCAGATGATGTTGGCGATGAGCGACATCGTTCCTCCTATCACGTGAGCGCCGCCGAGCGTGCGCCGTTGAGCGCTCGAATTAGATGCGTGCATTTTGAGACGGCTCCGGGCACGCACTCCCCTGCCTGCGGGGATACCGATGGCATTTCAGGCTCAATACAGTAGAGGGGTTCCCGTTATCGCGGCTTTGTATTCGCTGCGGCGGCTACGCAAGCACCACCGATTGATTGCCATCGATACAAGATTGCGCGCCGGACACGATTGCTTCCTTTCAATCTGCTCGCATGCACTACCATGCACGGCGAACGGTCGCTGTTGCACCGATTCGGCCGCTCCTTTTCATCACGTTTTCAGCGTGGAGCGTGGCCGCTTTCAGCTATCCGAGGGCGGCTGCTTTCTTTTTCTGATGAGGATCTCGAACGATCTAGCCGCAACCACCAACCGAGCGGTGCGCATCCGCCCCTTATCCTCGTGGCCAAGAGAGCGGCCGACCATGCATCCACTACCCAAGCCTCGCCCAAGAGCGTACCGGCGCGAGGTCACGCCGATGCTAGAACGTCTGCAACGACCGATATGGCTCGCATGCGAATCGGAGGTGCCGAGGGCATGATGAAAGCGGCTGCGATCGATATGGCCGAGAGGGCGCCCCGGCCCGCGTTGTCAGAGGGGACGATACAAGCGCTCCCGCGTCTCCGAGCTGCGTGCGCGAAAAACCCCGCGATCAAGCAGCTCTGCCTGTTCGGGTCGCGCGCCCGCGGAGCCGATACCGCGTCAAGCGACTTTGACTTCTTTGCTGTGTTCGACCTCGACCATCCCGTGCTCGTTCATCAATACCTAGACGCGATCGAGCTCCTCGAAACGGCTGCAGGCAGGCGGATTGACCTCGTCGTCAACGGGCATTGGAACTACCGTGACGGCATCCTCAAATCGGAGATAGAAAGGGATAAGGTGCTCATCTATGACCGCGATGCCCAATGACGTGCTAAGAGTCAAAGAGATCGATCGGCTCATCGACGACCTCCACCGGCACCTCGATGCGTTCAACCTCGATGAACGCACCGTGCTCTCCCCCGAGACGTTCGAAGAGGAAGCGCTGGCGGATCTGCTTTTCATAGACATGTACCACATCCTAGAAGAGGCGTCCAACCTGTCGTTCGAAACGCAGAACAGCTACCCCGACATCCCTTGGACGCAGATCCGCGGCATGAGGAACCGCTTCGCGCGCGAGTGCTTCAACCTTAACCGCGAGGTTGCACGGAGCGTCATCGAGAACGACCTCGAACCCCTCCAGACGATGACCCAGAGCTTCCTTGCCGCCTGCGACGCCGGTAACGCGCATGATGGGAAAAGACGGAACCAGTGAGTACTTCCTCGTTGCCGGACAGGTGGACACAGAAACATGGCCCGTCGACTCGCAGACCGGCAGCATCGACTGCTCATCGCATTTGGACGGAGCGCAGGCGGGATACACGCGGCTCCTGAGAATCGACGACGCCGAGCTGTCGCCGCTCATCGGTAAGGCCGTGCAGAACAGGAGAGCCAGATGATAGGCATCGAGGACGCGAGAAGGAAAGCCGCGAGGCTCGCGAAGGGGCGCTGTTGCAAGCTCAACGGCAAGGTGTATCGATACGGAGGCGAATGGGTGTTCGACACCATCGATCGCAGCGGGAGGATTGTCGAGCGGAACCTCCCGGACATCCTCGTCGACATGGAGACGGGTGCGGTGCGGGAGGTGTACCTCCCCTCCGACGAGGGGTTCCGCATCTTGGACGAGAAGACGCCAATCGAAGGATGCCTGGATATAGATGGCGGTCGTTGATTTCGAGGTTTGATTACCTGTCAGAATGCCATTGATCCAAAACGGTATAATGGACTTGCTTTTCGGTTCCGCTCCGAGCTCGGCTTGGTTCTGGAACCGTTTTTTATCTCGCGATGCGCCCGTCCGTCCCGCGCTTGTCTATGAGAAGCGCCTGGGGGTTGTTTGATTGCCAGTCAGAATGCCAATACCCCAAACTTCGAAAGGGCATATAGAGGAGACCCTTTCCCCCAGGAGAGCGCTAAGTGGTCAAACCCAACATCACCAGCACCTTTTCCGGTGAAAGCGTAAAACCGCGCCTCGACGAAAAGGAACTCGCCAGCATGCTCCGCGAGAATCTGATTTCCAGCCAGAGCGCCGCAGCTACAGGGCGACCCAAGTAGTCGGGTTCAATGAAAGCCGAAGTCCGCCCCGCGTCATCCTGCCTTGTCCAAACCCTATTTGCGCTCAGAGAATGCGGCGACGATGTTGTTGCCATACTGCCGGCGATACACCTTCTGGTTGCACTGGAACACGCACGCAGCAAGTACCTCAGCCGCATAGATGACCCCGACATCCGTCCCCATCGAAGCGGATGGAACAGAGCGATCACTGATCTCGAGCACCTTGATGTGCACATCCGCGATTTCAACGAGCGGGCTCTTCCCAGCATTCGATATCGCGATAACGGGAATCCCGCGGCTCTTCGCATATTCCGCGATGCCGACCGATTCCGACTTCTCGCCGGACTTCGACACGATGATAACCACATCTCGTTCGGAATCGAGCTGGAACACGCGTCGCTTGGTAAGGATGGCATTGCTTTCGCACAGCGCCCCCTTGCCGATCTCGATAAGCAGCTCGCAAAGGTACGACGCGAAAAGATTGCTCGTCGTATATCCGTAGCAAACAATGCTGCGTGCGCCGTCAATCAGCTTGGCGGCACGCGCGAAACACTCCGCATCATTGCTCTGACGAATGGACTGGATGATGTCGCATGTACGCTTTTCCAGTTTAACCAAGATGTCGGAAGGCGTGTCAGACTCGATAATCTCCGAGGTGGACTCCCCCACCGAATTCTTCGCATCATCGATCATCTCGCCAAACATGCGATACCCGAGCTTCTTTGAGAAGCGGACTACGGTCGCCTGCCCGATTCCCAGGCGCTCCGCGAGATCATATGAGGTCATTCCGCCCACATCAGCACCGTTGATGATGAGGTAATCCGCGATCTTCTTCTCGGTCATCGTAAGCTTGGTGTAGAGACTGTTTACTTTAGTTGAGAACATCGTGTGCCTCGCTGAGGGGTGGGAACGTGATGGCTCCACTATATCTGAATCGGACTCCGCGCATGAAAAACAATCGGCTGGTGCAGATGAATAACGCCCTATCGGATGCGAAGGCGCCCTGTACACGATTCGCGCGGGGCGCCTTCGCAGTATCCTATCCCAACACCCGAGAGAACACCTCAGGCAGCCGGCGCGGACACGAAACCTCACGCACCGCGTCCGCGAGCATCTCGAGCGCCAAGCGCTCGCGGGGCTCGCACGGGTCGAGTTCGGTCACCGCGCGCACCGCCTCATCGATACCGAGCTCGCGCACCAGACGCGCTATCTCCACCGATTGCGGCTCGGTGTCGTCTTCGTAGCAGAAGCCGTACGCTGCTGCACGTAAGATGAAATACGGGGTGATTCCTTGCTCGATGCAGAGCAAAGCCGGCCCCAGGAACCGATCGCCTTTCTTGAGCTTGCGAATCGGCTGTCGAACGATTCGCGTGATGCGGTCGTGGAAATAGGGCGTGTCGAATTTCTCCATCATGGTCTTGATGGCAACCTCGTCCGGCACGGGAATACCGTACGCCGCTTCAAGCGCTCGCCTGCCTTCAAACCACGCATAGAGTGCAAGGGCACCGATGCGCGTGTCCTCGATCGCCTCGTTGACCGTCGCGTATCCGGCGCATGCGCCCATGAATCCCAACGAGCAATGGATGAGGTTCTCGCTCCAAATCTTCTCAATCATGCTGAGCTCGACATCCGGATCGATGTGGAAGAACGAGGGAAGGCGATGTCCCGCCTCAAAGGGTAGGCAATTCTCCACAGACAGTACGGACTTGTTGTCGCCGGTGAGCGCGAACCGCTCTGCCCCCGCACCCGCATGAACCACCTTCCGATTCGCTTTCGAGGTAGCAAGCGCCACGTACGTGCGGGCATACGCTCGCTCTTCCTCATTGAGCCGCCCCTCGATAGCGCGCTGGAAATAATCGTGAAGCCCCACGAAGTTCCCGCCCAGTATGACGGCTACCACGTCCTCCATGCCACGCGCCTTCCGAACGCGCACCATATCGGCAAGATCGCGGGCAACGTCATCGAACGACTTGGGAAACACCGCCACTGCGATGTACGTCGCCCGAGCCAGCGCGTCGAGGTAGACGTCACGATCCGCCACGTCCACGCACGAGAATCCGTCCACGCGCACGTGCTCGACGGAACCCGTAAGCAGATCCTTCTCCTCAACCGTGTAATGCCCCTGCTCGCGCAGGCCACGCACAAGCGCCGCGTCGGTGTCGGCAAAGGTCAGCTCGTAGCAGCCCTCCTTATAGAAAAGGGCGCCGAACATACCGCGTCCGGTCTGGCCCGCGCCCACGATCACCACGCGTTCCGACTCCATGGGTCACGCCTCCTTCGCGTGGTAGGAGATCGCGATGCAATCCATGTCACCCTGTAGCTCGAAGGAGCCGAAACCAGCTGGGACGAGCAGTGTCTCCCCCAATCCGATTGGTGTCCCGCCGACACTGCCCGCACCCGCCACACAGGTGATGAACAGAAACGAGTCGTATCCAAACGACGTTTCCCCTTCAACCTTCATGCGCAGGGCGACATACTCGCCGTCCACATCGTGGTAGGTGATGAGCTTCATGCCCGGTACCTGCACTGGATGCGGTGGCTCCGCGCGGAACGGAACCTCCGGAAAGTGAACGCAGGCATAGACGTCATCAAGGGCGAGCGGGCGGGCGGGATCGTTGCGATCATTGTCGAAGAACCGATACGTGATGTCGCCGTTCGTCCCGAACGTCGCCGAGACCGCGCCCGCGCCGTTCCCGCCGTGGATGACGCCCGCAGGCGTGTGGACGAAATCACCGTCGTGCACCTCAAGGGTGCTGAACAGACGATTCCAATCACGCCGCTCCACACAGTCCTTGAACTCCTCGAGCGAAGCGACCTTGTGGCCAAAAAGCCAGGTGCTGACATGCTCCCCGTCGTCAAGCGTCACCGCACCCGACACCTTTCCGCGACACCCCTCGTGCGCAAGCGCGTAGGCATCGTCGGGGTGAAGCTGATAGGACTGGAAGCCCTCGTTGCAGGTGATAGTCATGCGCACGGGAAAAACCTCGTCAGGGCAGGCGAAAAGCTCCCGATGCGCTGCATAGAACGCCGAGAGGGGCTCGCCGGTCTCCCGCACGATGTTATCCAACTCGCCGGGCAGCGCGATGGCGCAATAGATAGTCCCCACGTTGGGCAGGTCGGTATCGATGCCGAAACGGTCTATGAGCTTCCGCCCCGCCCAGACAAATGATTTATAAATGGGGTCGATATGGTATATCCGCTTCATGGATCTCCCTTACAGAATTCCCACGAGGCCGAGCACGAGGACGGCGGCCATGAGACCGAAGATCATCTTGGTCACCGATACGCCCTTCTTGGAGACCAGGTACCAGCAGCCCACGACGAGCAGCAAGCTCAAGATGTTAGGGAACACGCCATCGATGACCTCTTGCAGCACGACAGGGTCGGCATCGGCGGAAGCGGCGAACGAGAGCGGCGTGGTGAGCTTCACGTAGCTCGCCGAGAGCGCGCCGATGATCACGATGCCAAAGAGCTGCACCGCGACCTTGATCTTCTCGATTGCCGAGCCCATGAGCATGGTGATGGCATCCTTGCCAAGCTCATAGCCCTTGTTGAACAGAAAGCGCGCATAGACCCACAGCAAGATGGGCGTCGCCACGATAAACGCGATCACGCCGAGCGGGCTATACGGACCGGTTCCCGTGAGCGAGATGGCGATGGTGGTAAGCAGCGGAAGCACCGTGGCCTGGATGAGACTGTCACCGATGCCGGCGAGCGGCCCCATGAGCGAGGACTTCACCGTGCGAATCATATCGTCGCCCACATCCGCACCGAGCGCCTTCTGCTCCTCCATGCCTACGAGGATGCCCCACAGCACGCTCGCCGTGGTCTGCTCCGTGTTGATGAAGTCGATCATGCGAAGCATGCCCTGCTTCTGGTCCTCGGCGTCATAGTATTTCTTGTACAGGGGGATCATGTCGTACGCATAGCAATTGCCATGCCAGTTCTCAAGGTTGCAGCAGTACAGGTATTGCAGCTGATAACGCCAGAACAGCGCGTTGAGCTCCTTCTTCGAAAGCGGCTCCGCATGCTTAGGGGTCGTCTCCTGAATGATCTGATCGCTCATGTTACAGCTCCTCATCATCGTCAGCAGCCGCAGAAACACCCGCGACCTGGGGTTGATCGTTCTTTTCAATGAGGTAGTAGAAGAATGCGATCGCAGCGGCGACGATACCGATCGCAATGAAGCTCATGCCCATGACAGACATCATCATGAAACCGAGCACGAAGAAGATGAACATCCAATTGCCGGAGATGTTGAACTTGAGCAGCATCGCCATACCGACAGCAGGCAGCGTGTTTCCCAGCAGACCAAGGGCGTGGAGCACGTTCTCAGGAATGACGGCCAAAAGACCATCGACTGCATCGGCGCCCAGATAGAGGAGGATAAACACAACGAAGAAATTCTTCGCGACAAGGAACAGCTGGGGAAGGATCACGTTGCCCATGAAGATGGTTCGATAGTTGGTATGTTCAATCCCCTTGTGCACGATGCTGGTGCAGAATGTGTTGAACGCGCGCATCACATGCACGAGGTTCGCGGTAAGCACCGAGACAGGCGCGGCGAGCGCGAGCGCAGTACCGGTATCAAGGCCGTTTATGATGGAGAGCGCCATGATCGGGTACGAAGCAACGCCGACATCGATAGTCACGGCACCGCCCACGGCAAAAGCGCCCATGTATGCAAGCTGGAATGCAATCCCCAGCTCGAGACCCTTTTGAAGATCACCGAAAATCAGTCCGACGAGCAGGCCGCCCACCAAGGGACGCTGGCAGGTATAGCGGCCAAACACCATGCCGCCAAACGAAGCGAACGTATCGGTGAGGTAATACAGAATCGCGACGAGTAATACCTGGATGAAGTATGTCATGAATGCACACCCGCTTTCGACTTGGCATTTGCCCACGTGAGATTCGGCGTGGTAAATGCCGGGTTGATGATAAGATCGGTTCCATGCGATTCGAGAACATCCAAGTCCTCGATCTGCTCGGGCGTGAGATACAGCATCTTCTCTATGAGCGTCGCCCCGGGAACGTTGGGCTGTGGTCCCACGTTGAGCACACCGCTGAACGCATAGCCATGCTCAACGAGATCGCGTGCAGTACGCGTGGTCTTGAACACAACGAGATAGCGCTTCTTTGACTGCTCGGCCTCGGGAAGCTTCACCAGCGCCCGCTCTTCCGTAAACGCGAGCAGACGCGTCGAGCCGAGCGCGCTTTTGAATACCGTTTGCATGAACGCATCGCCGGCGATCTCATCGTCGACGATAATCACACCATCGACTGGATGTTCCTTGGTGATTCTCGTGGTCGTTTGACCATGCACGACCCTGCTGTCAATGCGATAATGGACGATCATCAACCCACCTCTCGATCTATCAGGACTGTTGATGCGAAGGCCTTCGTCGCTATCATGCCATAGTTTCCTGCCAATAAGTCAAATAATTCAAGATTTTGTCTAAACGGTTGAATTATTCGGTTTATCGGTAGGTGCAGAGGTTGGCCTCTCCCCCCAACCCGCGTATAATGTCGTCAACGCTTGCACGGCGCACCGCCCCGCGAGCGGGGACATATCGGGGAGCTTGCGGGAAACGGCAGGCTGAGAGGGGGCGCGCCCGCCCCGACTCGTGGAACCTGACATGGGTAATGCCAACGAAGGGAGCATGCGTATGGACGCACCGCAAACTGCAACAACTGCATCGGGCACGGGAGGCGAAACCGCCCACAAGCTCGTCACGCAAATGGATTTCGCCCGTGCAGGCGTCATCACCGACGCCATGCGCGCCGTGGCGGAGTCGGAGCACCGCGATCCAGAATTCATCCGCGCGGGCGTGGCTGCCGGCCGCATCGCCATTCCAGCCAACGTGCGGCACCTCGCGGCGGGCCTCAAGCCCGCTGGCGTGGGCGAGGGCCTCTCCACGAAGGTCAACGTGAACCTTGGCATCTCGGGGGATGTAGCAGACGCTGCCGTGGAGTGGGAGAAGGTCGCAACCGCCGAGCGCTTGGGTGCCGATGCCATCATGGATCTCTCCAACTCCGGAAAGACGCGCTTCTTCCGCCAGGAGCTCGTGCAAAAGACGCCGCTCATGGTGGGCACCGTGCCCATGTACGATGCTATCGGCTACATGGAGAAGCCGCTCGTCAAGCTCACCAAAGACGACCTGCTGGCCACCGTTCGCGCACACGCGGAAGACGGCGTGGACTTCCTCACCATCCACTGCGGCATCAATCGCTCGGTCATCAAGACCTTCAAGAAACCGGCCGCCTCATGAACATCGTGAGCCGCGGGGGGTCGCTCCTGGTTCGGCTGGATGGAGGTCACCGGCAACGAGAACCCCTTCTATGAGTACTATGACGAGGTCCTGGAAATCTGTCACGAATACGACGTGACCATTTCGCTGGGCGACTCCTGCCGACCGGGATGCCTCTTCGATTCCAATGATGCGGCGGAGACAGCCGAGATGATCGAGCTCGGCAAGCTCACGAAGCGCGCATGGGACGCCGGCGTGCAGGTGATGATCGAAGGCCCGGGCCATATGGCCATCAACGAGATCGCGGCGAACGTGGCGCTGCAGAAGCGCCTGTGCCACGGCGCCCCCTACTATGTGCTGGGTCCGCTCGTGACGGACATCGGCGTGGGCTACGACCACATCACCGCAGCCATCGGCGGAGCGATCAGCGCAAGCGCCGGAGCGGACTTCCTCTGCTACGTGACGCCGGCGGAGCACCTGTGCCTGCCCGACGCCGACGATGTACGCGAGGGGCTCATCGCCACGAAGATCGCCGCGCATGCCGCCGACATCGCGAAGGGCGTGCCGCATGCGCGCGACGTGGACGACCGCATGGGTGACGCACGACGCCGCCTTGATTGGAATGAGATGTGGAAGTACGCGCTCGACGCCGATACGGCCCGCGCCCGCTACGAGGCATCGCCCGCCTCGACCGAGGGAACCTGCACCATGTGCGGCAAGATGTGCGCTGTTCGCACGGTCAACAAGGTGTTTGAGGGCACGACGATCGACCTCGGCGCGGAATAATCTGGCGAGGGGCGCGGGATCGGCCTCATCGGCCTTCATCCCGTGCTCAAACAGTCCTCGATGGTTCGGCCTCGCCGAACCATCTGCGGAACTGTGCCGGGATGATGGCCGATGAGGCCGGTCCCGCGTCCCCGCAAGACGTTGTCGGCGCCGAGGTCGAGCGTCGCACTAACACCTTGTCGACGACGATGCTTCAGTAAGTAAATAAATAAGAAAGGGCTTCACCATGGATAAGAACATGCTTGGCACTGCGCTTGAGAACGTCCGCGCAACGACGCCGCTCGTGCACTGCATCACCAACTACGTCACCGTCAACGACTGCGCCAACGCGCTGCTCGCCTGCGGTGGCTCCCCCATCATGGCGGACGACGAGAACGACGCCCCCGCCATCACGCAGATCTGCGGCGGGCTCGTGCTCAACATCGGCACGCTGAACGCCCGGACCGTTGCCACCATGCACAAGGCGGGCAAGGTCGCCGGAGAGCTCGGCCACACCATCGTGCTCGATCCGGTTGGCGCCGGTGCCTCCGCCATGCGCACCGAGACGGCCGCCGCGCTCATCGACGAGCTGCCCATCACCGTCGTTCGCGGCAACATGAGCGAGATCAAGGCCCTTACCGGCGCCGCAGCCGCAACCCGCGGCGTGGACGCCAACCCCGACGACGCCGTGACCGACGAGAACCTCGCCGAGGTCGCCGCCATCGTGCGCGAGCTTGCCGCCAAGCTCGGCTGTGTGGTCGCCGTGACGGGGGCAATCGACCTCGTTGCCACCGCCGACCGTGCCCTCGCCGTGCGAAACGGCCGCCCCATCATGGGCAAAATCACGGGCACGGGCTGCATGCTGGACACGATCATCGCCGCCTACGTGGTGGCCAACCCCGAGCACGCGCTCGAGGCGACCGCTGCCGCTATCGCCGGTTGGGGCCTTGCAGGCGAAGTCGCGGAGGGGCGCATGGGCGAGCTCGACGGCAACGCGAGCTTCCGCACCTACCTCATCGACGCTGCCTATAACATGACGGCCGACCAGCTCATGAACGGTGCCCAGGTCGAGGAGCTCTAACATGGCTGAGTCAATGCGGGACGGGTCTGTTTTGACTCACAGTCCCGAATGCTCCACAAAGGCCCCCTGTTCGCGCGGGCCATGGTCGCCGGAAGATATCCGCCGCGGCATGCACCTCTACGCCGTAACCGACAACGCCTGGCTCGGCGAGCGCACGCTCGCCGAGTGTGTAGAGCAGGCGGTTGAAAACGGCGCGACCTTCGTGCAGCTGCGCGAGAAGCACGCCTCTACCGAGGAAATCGTTGGGCTTGCCCAAACCATCATTCCCATCTGCCGCGCCCACCGAGTTCCCTTCCTCATCGACGACGATGTCGAGGCCGCGAAGCTCGCGGGCGCAGACGGCGTGCACGTGGGCCAAAGCGACACCGCCTGCGCCGAGGCGCGCCGCATCCTGGGCCCCGATGCCATCGTCGGCGTCTCAGCCCAGACAGTCGAGGAGGCCCGCGCCGCCGAGGAAGCCGGTGCCGACTACCTTGGCGTCGGGGCGCTCATCCCCACGCCCACCAAGCCGGACGCGGTCGATGTCACCAAGGACGAGCTCGCGCGAATCTGCAGCGCCGTGAGCATCCCCGTCGTGGGCATCGGTGGCCTGCACGCGGGAACACTCGATGTGCTCGCCGATACCGGCGTCGACGGCGCCGCCGTGGTCTCCGCCATCTTCGCAGCCGACAATATCCCGGCCGCCACGCGCGAACTCGACCGAGCGATTTCCGCCGTACTGGGATAACACCAATGCGCGACGGCCTCTTGCAGGCCATTCACGCCGGTCATCAGGCCGTCGCGCACGCCGTGCTCTTGCCTCCTTCGTTGAATGCCCATTGAGCGCCGCGAGCTTCGGTGATTTTGAGGCAAAGCGTGGTTCCGACAGCCCGAAGCTCTCGATTGTGGGATTCGCATACACCCCATGGCATCAGCCACTCGCCGGGCATCCCCTAGCCAACAAGGGTGGTAATCTAGCAGTTGGTATTGCATTAGATTGCCACCTAACGAATCGAGGCTCCATGCAGACGAAAACCATCCCCGCCGTCCTTTCCATCGCTGGCTCTGATTCGAGCGGCGGCGCGGGCATCCAGGCGGATATCAAGACCATTGCAGCCCACCGCCTCTTCGCGGAGACTGCCATCACCGCGCTCACCGCCCAGAACACCACCGGCGTGCGCGCTGTGCAGGAAGCTACGCCGGAATTCGTGGCGCAGCAGATCGACGCCATCTTCGAGGACATCCCCCCTGCGGCGGTCAAGATCGGCATGGTCTCTTCCGCTGCCATCATCGAAACCATCGCCGAACGCTTGAAATACTGGAGCGCCGTCAACATCGTGGTTGACCCCGTCATGGTTGCCACGTCGGGCGCACGCCTCATCAGCGAAGACGCAGTCAAGGCGCTCACTGAACGGCTATTGCCCCTCGCGACGGTCATCACGCCGAACGTCATGGAGGCCGAGGCTCTCTCCGGCATGAGCATCGAGAGCAGTCGAGATCAGGCGCTCGTAGCGCAAGCCCTAGTTGAACGGTTCGGGTGCGCCGCCCTCGTCAAAGGTGGCCACAACGTCAACGATGCAAACGATGTGCTGGCAGAGCCATCCCCGGGCGCCGGCGACGCGCCTGAGGTCACCTGGTTCCGCCACGAGCGCGTGGTCACCGAGAACACCCATGGCACCGGATGCACGCTTTCCTCAGCCATAGCCTGCGGGCTTGCGCAGGGGCGGACGCTCCCCGAAGCCATCGACCAAGCGAAAACGTATCTCACCGGGGCGCTCGCCGCGGGGCTCGGCCTGGGCCACGGATCGGGGCCAGTCGACCACATGTGGGCGTATTAGCGCAAGTCGAACAGGCGTAACAAACTGTATTCACGCACGCCGGAGTCGTTAGGAAACGATTCGACAGCCCCGACGTTCTACTCTTCGAAATAGATATTGAACGGATCGAGCGGTTCAGGCTGGTAATCAACTGCGCGCCAGATTTCGAAAAAGTCGCCGCAGCCGACAACGGTCAGTTCGTCGCCGCATGCGAAATCGACGGACGCCATGAGGCCGTCGCCGAGCGCCAGCGCCGCGAGCGTGACGGGAACGCGCTCGGTGCGGAGCAGCGCATCCAGCTCCGCCTCCAGGTCCTGGTCCTCGACGGTAGCGAGCGCCTCTTCACCTGTTGCAGCGACGCACTCCCGCCGTATCAGCTCCGCGGTGCATGCAGCATGCAGCGAAGCCGGACGGCATCGCAGGTAGAACGCACCATGCTCGCGCATAGGACACGCATACACAATGCCGCTGTCGTCCAGAAGCGCAGGCGGCACGATGACCGTGCCCTGCATCGCTTTGCTTTCATGGGTGCCGAACAGCATCGGCGTACGACCACTCGCTTGGTCAGTAGGCGCCAATTCCTCAGCGAGCAGCATGGCGCGCTCGAGTGCATCAACATCTTCCGCAGCAAGCGGCTTCACCGGCCACGAGGATCCGACGACCGATGCAACGCACAGGTGGCCGTGCTGCGCTTCAAGGAGATCGGTGAGTGCGCGGCCAATGTACGCCGCTTGCGCAATCCATGTTGGGTCGATTGCGTTACGGCAGCTGACGCCCTCCTTCGGAGCGACCTCATCGCAGGTTGCAATGAGGTTCACGAGCAGGTCCGCGAACGTGAGCGAAGCGTCATCCGCTCGTGCGGCGCTTGCCATGTGAACAAACTGCTCGGCATCGGCAGGAGCACCCAGCCCCCACGCCGCATCGAGAAGCGTGCGGCAGGCATGCGCAGCATGGAGAAGACGGCGACGGAACAGCTCCAGACAGCGGGCCAGCCGCTCAAGCTCCGGAAACGCCGCGCTGATAGCCCGAAGCGTTGCGGGAGCACCCCATTCATCCACCATGTAACTGCGGGTAAGGTCGACAACCGCCTGCCAGTGCATGAGGAACTCGGCTTCCTGCGCACTCGCAGCATCGTGCAAGGGCGCTGCGGGCACCGCCGCGGGCGCCACGGCAAACGCCGCAGCAACCGCATCGTCCGGCTGCACAGCCAGCTTGTCGCCCTTCCGCTGCAGCTCTGCGGCAAGAAGATCCACAACATGGCTGGCGCCAGGTCCCAGCAGGTACGCCTCGTTTCCCTCGGTGCCCTCGAACACCATGCAATCCGCCAGAAACGCCTGACGCAGGCGCGCCGCCTTCTGGATGCCACCGCGATATGCAACGAGCAGTCGCATGAACCGGGCAAACCGCTCTGGAGAAAAAACCCGGCAACCGTCATCCAGGAACTGCCCGAACTTTAACCGATCGTCCTCCGCCAACTCCGCAAGCAGCGCGCGTCTGTCCACGTCCGAAGCGAATGCATTCGATGCGGCCAAAATCATGTGATTTCCCCATCCCCCATTCGCAAATCCTTTATTCACATGCTAAAAGGGCGGAATGGTGAGCGCAAGAACCCGTCCATTATGGTTTCTCGTTTTCAACCGATATCGCTTGCTGAACGCTCTGAGAGCATACGCGCGGCCCCCCTCGCCAACGTTTCAAGCTCATCAGCCTCCTTATCGCGAAGCCGTGCATTTGAAACCCCGCCATCATGAGACACCAGTGCATGAAGGTCGCTTGGAATGAGCTGCATGGTCATCATGTCTTCTTTTTCATGCCACGTCAGGTGATTTTGCTCCCTGAACTCTCGCATTTGAGAAACAGATTCAAACCATCTCCCGCTCCCATGCGAGTGCAGGTATTCTTCCGCCATTGTATTAAAGCGCTCGGATGCCGCAAACCCATAAACGCCTGCAAGCGACTCGTGAACAACCGCATCATCCGCAGACCGAAAATTGCCGTAACGACCTTGCGTCAAAGGATCCGGTAAGCCAATTTCAATCAAAACAACATGTTCGGAGAAGACCGGGTATCCATTCCTAAACTCAATTTCCTCAAGTCCATACCGTCGCAGTATGTCTTGTGCCGGCACGCCCCCATATAACCTATTCTGGTCCGGACGCCAGTAGAAGGTCCCTTCATTGTTGAACGAATCTGCCGAGATGGGCCGATGAGACGCATCGTACCAAACCCCTCCCCTGGGATGGCGGTGTAGAGCTTGCGTCTCAGCACTCCTCACTTGCTCCAAATCATCTGCATGAGCATGCCGCCGCAAGCAATCTGCCAATTCAGCACTCTCAGCTGCAAATACACGGAGCGTCGAACTTTCCGACGACTCAACTTGTAGAAAAAGAGCGTCCTCAATTCTGCCAATCGACGACGCTTCGAGATACTGCTCAATTGCGGCGGCAGTGCCCCGAAGATCGTTCGCAAGCCCAGGCATAATGTCACGCAATTCCCCGGTGGCGTAATCTATGTAACCGGATATTTCGAATACGAAGGATTCTAGCTCCCCCAAACCCTCAGCAATCAAGGCAACGTCAGCGGTCAGACGCTCATGTCCTTCTTCTATGTGCGACAGCGCACGCTCATATGTGTCCGCAAGATTCCTCAGAGTCCTTGCGCCCTCTGACGATATGCACACCCTCGTCATGTCGAGACACCCGATAGCTAACGACGACGCGTGGTAACTTTAGTATCGAACACCCGAGGCCCCCTACGCGTCCCCGACTCTCCGCTAGCAGCAGCGTCTATTTCGGGATGATCATCGAGATAACGGTCTATTTCGTCTGCCGTCTCTATGAGATTTGCGGGAAACTCTTCTATTGATTCCGCTGCAACCTGCACAGCGCTAACGCATATAGTTACCACCTGCTGGAACGAATCCTCAAGCTCTCCGAATCCATGGGCAAACCTCATGCAAGCTGATCGAAATTCGTCCGTCCCCTGTGAAATCTGGTCAACGGCATAAGGCATCGCCGTGGCAAAGTCGCGCAGAGCCTCTGCGCCTGCACGGCTGATGGTAACCATACCCTGCATGTATCTACGCCTCCTCGATAAGCTCTTCTGCCTGGAGCTGCTTTCTCAACGTCTCGTTCGCCGCGTCCTCCAGGATGGAACACGCCGTCTGTAACGCGCTAATCGCAGTTTCCAAGCGGTCAATCTTCTTTCGCGAAATAGGATCAGACCCCATGACCTGATCGCAAACATTGGCTGCGTTCCTAAGAATCATAGCGTTCTCTTCGAGGACGCCTCTATACCGAGCAATTGCACTTTGAAGTGCATCGAATGCTTCCAAGTCGATTTGGTTAACCGTCATCGCAATCTCCTTTCATCCCGCTCCGCCATTCCAAAACACAAACCCGTCTCAGCCTTAATCCCAGTCGAAATAGTAGAAATCGTCATCATCCGCCTGAGAAGCATAGATACCGAGATCGGCGTGCTCGTATGGCCTGAATGTAACGCCTCCTGCAGCAGAGACATATCGATAGCAAGAAGACCCTGCTTCAGCAAGTGCTTCTCTATCCGACTTCGATACGAAGCTCGATGCGAGCTCACGCTGGCTGTTAAAGAAAACACGATGTTTGAACTTCGAATTATCGGCACGGGCCATCTCCAGGGCGTAATTACTTTTCCGCTACCAGCATCACGTGAAAGCCGCTTCGGGCACCAAGACTAATGAGCTGGCGGACATCATCCCGCAAATCACGGTCAGACTCAGATGCAGTCTCCGAATCAATTTCATCCGATACCGATACCGTCATTGATTCCAGGATCGAGGTATCTCCCTCTCGCAGCAACGCAAGCTTTTTGGCGGAGATCAGGCTCTCCGGGCGCCCTCGTTCTCTGAGTGGCAGCGCCCACATTAGAAGGCGATGCCATACGATGTTCGCAATCCTCTACTATGCCCTCGATATCGTAAAAAACGACAAAATCCCTGCCATCCTCTCCCCGAGCAATCGCGTCGCACATTACCCCCAACAAGCGCGCCGACCTCACTTGAAGAACGACACACCGAT
>ENA-OQCL01000516-OQCL01000516.1-human-gut-metagenome-genome-assembly--contig:-NODE-516-length-18085-cov-9.307551_pt1 | contig 18085 bp, 16 predicted proteins | sample MGYA00242502_ERZ504586 | MGnify/ENA primary metagenome ERZ504586 (study PRJEB26092, sample SAMD00036316) | human gut metagenome | host: Homo sapiens | study: EMG produced TPA metagenomics assembly of... | reverse complement strand
ACCTTATCTGCTATTGCTGAGATCGAGCTTGTCATGCGCAAGATTGACAGGGCTGTCAGTGGACTCAATGATATTGACAAGCGGCTCATTACAGGGCATTACATCGAGTCTGCATCATGGGAGCAGCTAGGCGATGAGATGTACTACTCTGAGAAGTGGGCTAGAGAGAGAGCAGGAAAGGCTGTCAAGGAAATGGCAATCATGATATTCGGGCCGAAAGCAGCAGGGAGTAAGGAAGTTCAGTTGCAGTTCATCTTTGCCAGATAACTGTTGATAATGTGCAATGTTTTGTTGATAAGTAGAAGTGAAATTTGAGAAGGTAAAAATACAGCACTATGACCTGAATGTTCGCGTCATAGTGGTGCTGTTTTTGATCGAGAGATGATATAAAATAGTATCATGAGATTCCAAAGGAAAAAGAAAAGTCCCTCTGATAAAACTTCTCTTCTGGTTTATTCCATATTCTTTCGTAATATTGCCTTCGCTTTTGGAATCTCACCTAATGGGCGGTGCAAAGATAATTTCTAGTGTTGACGATTCTGCAATCTGGCACATACCGCCCGCCACATGACGGCTCGACTATTAGGCAAGTCGCTGGCTAGCATAACCCAGAAAAGTGAGGTTCGAGACCTTGCGCCGTCTCCATCATCATGAGCGACAGGCACCACCTGAAACTTATGCACCTCTGCAACGGAAGTCTTAGTCTTACGACTCGGGGCCATCTCGGCCCCACCTTCATGACGCGACCGAGGGCGGGACCTCGCGACCGTGACATTCTTCTTCTTTCTGTCAATGCATAACCAACAATGCATTGGTAAAACCTCCTTTTTCTGAAAACTGCTGGTTGCTAGAGCCAGCAGAGAAAACACAGGCATCTTAACGGATGCCTTTTTTATTGCGTAAATTTATGGAGCGTGGTGACGATGTGAAATGAGCAGGAAACGATTGACGCCGAAACAGCTTAGATTTATTGATGCGTATATTCGCCTTGGCAATGCGACACAGGCCGCAAAGGAAGCAGGATATAACCAGAAATATATCGGGCCAAATGCAACGAAGATACTAAATAGCACTAATGTTTTCGCTGAATACCGGCGACGCTTGGAAGAAATGCAGAAAGCACAGATTGCAAGCGAGGACGAAATCCTTCAATTTCACACCGGCATCATGCGCGGCGAGGTCAAAGAAGAAATCATAAATCCTGTGACCGGCCGACATGAGGAGCTGCCTGCTGGGCTCAACATTCGCCAGCGGTCGGCTGATGCTCTGCTTAAGCACATGCAGCACGTGCCTGGCAGTCTGCTGACAGATGAGCAGAAGCTCAAGAACGCCAAGCTTAAAGCTGAGATTGAGCAGATACAGACCGACATCGAAGCCGCCCACGACGATGTCCAGATTATCGACGACATAGGAGACGATGATAATGAGGAGAGTTAAGCTTAGCGATATTATCGCGCCTCATTTTTACGAGCTCCATCGCGACATCAAAGAGCATCGCCACACTTATTATTGGCTCGAGGGCGGCCGAGGTTCGACTAAGTCGTCGGACATCAGTATCGAGATACCGCAGATACTGATTAAAAACCCCGACTGTCATGCGGTCGTGCTGCGCAAGGTCGGCAACACCATCAAAACAAGCGTTTATCCCCAGATACAATGGGGAATCGATGCGCTTGGCTTGAGTGGCAAATTCAAGTTCAAGACATCGCCGCACGAAATCACATACAAGAAGACAGGGCAAAAGATTCTTTTCTTCGGTGTTGATGCGCCAGAAAAGATTAAGTCAATCAAGCTGCCTTTTGGCTATGTCGGTGTTGTTTGGTTTGAGGAGCTCGACCAGTTCGCTGGCATGGAAGAGATACGAAACATCAACCAGTCACTTTTACGCGGCGGTCCAAAATATTGGGAGTTTTGCTCTTTCAATCCGCCAAAATCACAAAATAATTGGGTGAATGAGGAGAAGCTCTTCGACGATCCGGACAGATTGGTGCACCACTCGACATATTTAGGCGTGCCGCGCGCTTGGCTGGGCGACCACTTTTTTGAGGTAGCTGAGAAGCTTAAGCACCAGAACGAGACGGCTTACCGCCATGAGTATCTGGGCGAGGTCACTGGAACCGGCGGCGCTGTCTTTGAGAACGTCGAGAACATGCGGATGAGCGACGAGCTAATCAGCACATTTGACCGTCTCTATTTTGGCCTCGATTTTGGCTTTGCTGTCGACCCTCTCGCTTTTGACTGTATGCACTACGACAAGACGCGCAGCATACTTTACATTTACGGCGAGATTTACGGCCAGAAGATGACAAACAGGACGGCCGCCGAGCGAATCAAGCCGCTGTTGCATGGCCATCGCGTTACTGCCGACTCTGCCGAGCCTAAGAGCATCGCCGAAATGCGGGAGCTGGGCTTGACAGTCGACGGAGCACGAAAAGGCCCTGACTCCATCGACTACGGAATCAGGTGGCTGCAGTCGCTGACCAAAATCTACATCGACAAACGGCGGGCACCGAACACCTACCGCGAGTTTGTCGGCTACGAATATGAACGCAATCGAGAAGGCCAGTTTATCAGCGCCTATCCCGATAGAGATAATCACACTATCGACTCAGTACGCTACGGCCTAGAGCGGGCAATGCTCGGCGACCGCATCGTGCCGAGAAGAATCAACTACTAAGGAGGTGTAAGAGTGAATTACGTTTTACTGCGAGATGCCTATTTTGGCTCTGGCGGCTTTATGTCTGGCGGATATTTGACCAGGCACAAGCGAGAGTCAGATGAGGACTATCGGTTTAGGCGCGAAAATGCTTACTACCTCAATTACTTCGCGCCAATCGTCAATGCTCTTGTAGACCCGATTTTTAAGCATGAGCCGCTCAGAGATTACAGCGGCGAGTGTGAGGACATCATGCAGGACTTCCTGAAAAACGTTGACGGCAACAACACGACGATGGATGTTTTCATGAAGCGCGCGGCCATTATGGCCAAGGTGTACGGTATCAGCTTCATTGTCATCGACATGCCGCGAGAAAAGACAGCGCGAAATGTCGCCGAGCTCGTCGCTGGCCGCCAGTATCCATATTTGAGATTGATGGGCCCTGAGGATTTGCTCGAGTATGGCCTTGATAAAAACGGGCGGCTGTCGTATGCAGTCTTTCAAGAGATTGACAGCATCGACAGCGGCGCGACGTCTTACCGCTATTTGCGCTATGACAGAGACGGCTGGCGCATCACTGGCGATGATGAGATTGGCACGGCATCCGGCTCGTATGACCTCGGCGGCGTGCCAGTCGTGCCACTCTTCTCGAGATTGCTCGAACAAAAGACCTTGAAGCCGATGCCGGACTTGGCACCGGTCGCGGCCACAGCGAAAGCGCTTTACAACCACTGCTCTTGGCTGGATGAAATCCTGAGAAATCAGACATTCCCTCTTTTGACGATTCCATCTTTGGACGCCAAAGAGATGACAATCGGCAATAACAACGCTCTCGGCTACGACCCGAACACGAGCCATCAGCCGGACTTTATCGCACCACCAAGCGACCCAGCAGGCACGCTGCAGACGCAGATTGCAACGCTCATCAAAGAGATGTACCGCATGGCAAGCTTGTCTTTCATGCAGTCGACCTCGACGGCAGACCAGACCAGCGGCGTGGCGCGGCAATGGGAGTTTGAGCGCACCAATCAGCAGCTCGCCAATTTTGCGGCAAACTGCAAGAGAGCAGAGGAGCAGATAGCTCAGCTCTTTGCCGCCTGGCTCAACAGCTCCATCGAGTACACAGTCACGTATCCGGACGACTTCGGCATCGTCGACGTAGAGGGCGAGCTCAAAGAGGCCCAGGAAGTCCTCGATCTTAATCTCACGCCAGAGCTCAAGCAGGAAGTACTCAAGAAGGTGCTTGCGGCGTACTGCCCAGACATCCCAGACGAGCGCTTTGACGAGCTCCTCGACAGTCTCAAACAGGAAGAGATGGACAGGGAGAACGCTGAGCCGCCCACGCCGCCCACGGTCGAGCCGACAGATGGCACTCAGCCGGATGAGCCAGACGACAGCGGGGAGTGATGAGGCATGAAAAGCCCTATCGCCAAAATCCTGACGAAGTTCACCAAGGCTTTTTCTTCAGTGGCCAAAGGTGTGGCCGTTGGCATCCTGGCAAATCTAGACGATGACAGCCAGGTAAAGGCGACCGTCGAGCATGTCTGGATGGCCTACGCTGCGGCCGACCATTTCGGCAAAGCAGTCAAGATGGCCATCAAAGCATCTTACGAGACCGGCGTCGGCAGGACAATCAAGCTCTTTCCCTCGTTCCTCGTCGATGCTTGGGACGATTCGGGCATGAAGCTGAGCGAAAAGCTCCATGGTGCTGACAAAGAGATGCGGGCGGGAATCGTGAAGACGATAAAAACCCAGCTCAAACAGAACCAGCACGCTATGCACGCCGCTCGAGCTCTTTATGATGGCTACAACGCCGGCCATGTGACGCGAAAGCAGGAGATACCGAAATATCTCGGCAAGATAGTCGCTTTTGCTCGTCGGTCAGACCTCTCAGACGATGACCGCGCGGAATTGCTCAGGATGGTGAGACGCGCCGAAAAGCAAGTCGCTAAGCTCGGCCTCAATGGATCACCAAACCAAGCACTAAAGACAGCTTACAGTCAGCTTTTAGACGCGGTCGTCGATGGCTCAGAAAAAGCCTTGACCCGGGCGGTACACACAGCAGTCGAGGAAAAGAGCCGCTATGTTGCTGAGCGTATCGCACGCACAGAGGCGGCGAGAGCATGGGCCGACGGCTTTGTCGAGAGATACATGGATAATGATAGAGTCGTGGCTTTTCAATGGCGTTTATCCTCTCGGCACCCTCACGTCGACATTTGCGACATGTACGCCGAGGCGAATCTGTACGGACTCGGCCGCGGCATCTATCCAAAGGACGCAACACCGCGGCTGCCAGTACATCCGCACTGCTTATGCCACTTGGCGCCAGTGTACGCCAGCGAGCTCAAGGGCAGAGTGCCGATTGACAACTTTGAGGCGGGCGGACGTGCTTGGCTCGACAGTCAAAGCCTAAAGCGCCGGCAGGAGGTCCTCGGCGTCGCTGGCAATCGCATGTATGAGCAGGGCGACAGCTGGACCAATGTCGCTAAAAACTACTCAGACAAAAAATTAACAAAACCACATACAAACAGCGCTGACGAATGAATCGACGGCGCTTTTATTTTGCCTTTTATCGGCTTGACGCTGCCCGCAGGCGTAAAAGAACGGGAATCGAACGGAAGCTAGACGCGAAGGGAGAAAAGACGATGGCTTATACACTAGAACAGATTTTTGACGCTCTCAGCAAGGTTGAGAACGGCGGCACGATGGTCGCAGATCTGCAGGATGTCCTCCGCAATACTCGCGAAGAGGCCGCCAAAAACCGCATCGAGAAAAACAAAATTCTCGACCAGCTCAACTTGAGAAGCAACGGCGACCCAGACGGGAACCTTAAAAATCTTGTTGCTACGCTGACGGCGCTGCAGAACGCTGGCGGCGACCCGTCCAAGCTCGGCGCTCAGATGAGCGACTTGCAGAAACAGTTTGCTGAGCTCAAAGGCAAGTATGACGCCTCTGAGAAAAAGGCCAAAGAGGAGCATGACAAGCGTGTACAGACCGCTATCAGCTCACAGCTTATGTCGGCGCTGGCCACTGGCAAGGCAATCAACCCCGCCGAAATGTCGAAGATGCTCTCTGGTAACATTTTTGTTGGTGACGACGACAAAATTATTTATCGTGATGGTGACAAAGAGCTTTCTGTCGATGACGGCGTGGCTGGCTGGCTCAAGGCAAACCCGTGGGCGGTCAAAGCTGACGTACAGACCGGCGCAGGCGGCGGCAGTAATAAGCCATCGGCTAAGTACAGTATGGACGATTTAAAAGGCATGTCCCGCGATGAGATTAACGCTCATTGGGACGAAATTAGTAAAGGAGTTGACAAATAAATGTCGATTGCAACTTTTATCCCTACGATTTGGGAAGCCCGTCTGCTTGCTCATCTCGACAAAGCGCTTATTTATGGCAACCTGGTCAACCGTGACTATGAAGGCGATATCCGTCAGCAGGGCGACACGGTAAAGATTAACCAGATTGCTGATATCACCATTAAAGACTATAAGAAGGGTACTGACATTGAAATCGATGACGTCGACGGTACGCCGACCACATTGACCATCAGTCAGAATAAGTACTTTGCTTTTAAAGTCGAAGACGTAGATGCCGCTCAGGCCAATGTAAATCTGGTCGACGCTGCGATGGCCAGAGCTTCTTATGGTATGCGTGATGTCGTAGACCAGTACATTGCAGGTTTTTACAAAAAGGCTGGCGTAACGGAAGGACTTGGTGATGACACGACGCCGCTCTCTATCACGAGTGCAACGAAAGCCTATGAGTCTCTCGTAGACCTCAAAGGCGCACTCGATGACGCCAACGTTCCGGCAGACGGCCGCTTCGTCGTCGTTCCATCTCAGTTCTATGGCTATATGCTCAAGGATTCGCGCTTTGTCGCTGCAGGCACGCAGAAAACCGACACGGTGCTCACGAATGGTTACATCGGTCAGGCCGCTGGCTTCCAGATTTACCAGAGCAACAACGTGCCAAACGCCAAAGGCGCACAGTACAAAATCCTCGCAGGCACTCGCGCCGCTATCTCTTTTGCTCAGCAGATTACGAGCACCGAGGCGCTGCGTATGGAAAAGGCTTTCAGCGACATGGTACGCGGCCAGCTCGTCTACGGTGCTGCAGTCGTCCAGCCGAAAGCACTTGCTTGCATGACGGCAAACTTTAAATGAGTTGGCATATCACGGTGAGCAGCGTTGATGCGGTTGGATCGCGTATGGACTCCATACACAACAACCTGCACAGCCGCCTCGAGGAAGCCATGGCCATATCGGTCAGAGATGTACAAGAGAGGGCTCGCGCCAATCACCGTTTTACCACTCGCACAGGCGAAGCTGAGCGAAGTATCGAGGCGAAAGTCTCGGGCTCTGGTGATTCTATCACTGGCGAAGTCGGCACAACGCGGCTTATCACAATCTATCTGCACCAAGGCACCAAGGCCCATGATATTGAGCCAAGGAGCAAGAAGGTCTTGCGCTGGGCATCGGGCGGCAAATTCGTTTTTGCCAAGCGGGCGCACAACCCTGGCATAAAGAAAGACCCATTCATCTTTAATGCTGAGGAAGCAGAAGCAGGGGCAATCAAGCAGCGCTTTGACGACATCATCGAAGGACTGGAGGGATAGCATGGATTTTATCACGTTAGACGATGTGCATGACAATATCTTGACCTGTCGGGAGAGTGATGTGACCTATGCCAACGACTACCTGCTCCATAAAGCAGAGGCTTATGGCCTTGCTGAGGACGATATTCAGCTCCCTTGCTGTCCTCTTATCGCTCAGCTGGGCGCCGCCGTAGCCTGCAGGACTTGCGCGGCCGCTATGGTCGGCTCTGACTCTACGGCGACGTTTGACGGCACTCGTAACGACGATATTTACTTGCAAAAGTACAACATCTATAAGGATTTGGTGGCAGGGCTCGAGAGCTCGCTGTCTTATGCGGACTTTGCAAAATCTGGCACCAGCGAAGCGGGCAAAGGGGGCGTCGGGGTAATCCGCTTATCCCGCTCATGATGCCAAAAGCGACATTAAGACAGGTATCGGACGCTATCGCGGCAATCTTGACCGACCTCGTGCCAGAGATACCTTGGCAGGTGTCTATCATGGGGCCGTCTTATCCAAAAGCAATCACGGGCTTTATCTGCTGTGATGAGGTCCAGTATAAAGCTTTTGCTAAAGATGAGGATGAGGCCACTGCCGAGTTTTCTCTGACAATCCTCAGCCCAAACCCAAAGAGCGACCCTACCAACACGACAATCATCGAGGACTATGCTATGAAAGTGCGCGGCGTCCTCGAGCAGGAAAGAAAATTGGACGGCTGGGCTCTCGACAGCTCAGTCGAGTCCATTACCTTTGGCACGCCTGCCGGCATCTCGGCTATAGGTGTTGCTGTTATTCGGTATTTAGTCAAGTTTTAATAAGGAGTGAATAATATGGCAGATTCGGGTACGACCACGAAAAAGCGCGTAACGCGCGACGCATCGCAGGACAAGCTCCTCGGCAAAGAGGTGCTGCTTTATATCAACTACGGCGCGACGGCAACCTATGAAGCTCCGCAGTGGGCGCTCATCGGCGGCCAGACGACGGCCGACCTCGACATGTCGGCTGATTCCATCGACGCAACGAGCAAGACGAGCGACGGCTGGGGCGAGAATTACGCCGGCATCAAATCGACGGAGCTCGACCTTGAGGGCGTCCTTTGCAAGTCTGACGAGGCTTATGCAGCTCTCCGCGATGCATTCATCAAAGGCGAGCTCGTCGACCTTTGCCGCTACAAGGCAGATGGCACGGCAGACCGCAACTGGTACAGCATCACGGACCTTTCCGACCAGACGCCGCACGATGATGTCTCGACGTTCAAGATTAAAGCCGAGGGCGCTGGTAAACCGACGTTCTACACTGGACTCAAAACCATCGACGACGTTAAGAGCGGCGCCACTACGGTTTAAGATTTAAATTAGGAGGTATGTCTGTATGTTTTACGACCGCATGACGAGAAGATTACACCTGACTGTCGGCGGCAAGGAGTTTCTCCTTGCGCTGACGCTGTCGGGGCTTGAAGAGCTGGAGAGCCGCTCTGGCAAGCCAATCATGGACACGATGAGCGGCGGCAGCATCCCGCTGTCGATGGCTGTTGATGGCTTTTGGATTGCGCTGAGAGATGGCGGCAATAAAAAGAGATACACGCGAGCAGAGGGCGAGGCTATCGCATCGGACTTTATGAGCGAGTCTGATAAGGGATTCGGCTCTCTTGTTGAGGTGTTCATGGTGCTCATGGCAATCTCCGGCATCTTGGGCGCAAAAGCACGTCATGAGACCCTCATGCAGGCAGGCCTCGAGGACAAGGACGGCGAGCCCATCGCCGACGATGACACAAAAAACGAGCAGACGGCAGGCAAGTAATCAGGTCAATCAATGATTATCTGACGGCGTGCCTGCCGTTTTTGTATGGAGAGCTTGGCCTGACCGGTGACGAGATTGGCCAGCTTACTCCATGGGAGGTTGAACAGAGGGCGCGAGGATACGCCAGACGTCTCAAAGACAGAAAAGCGTTTTATGCGTCCTTTGTTACAGCTCCAGTCATTAATAGCGGCTCTCGTGCTCCGAAAAAGCCTGTGACGGCTGAAAGGCTCGTCCCTGAGGCTTTTAAGAAGGGCACAACAGTAAACGAAAAGAGACACATAATGAAATTTGCGGAAGAAATGGAAAGGAGGCGAAAACGTGGCAAGTCATGATATAAGCATCAAGATTACCGCTGACGCCTCTGGCGTAAGTAAGGCCGTGTCGTCAGTACAGTCGAGCCTGAACAAGCTCAAGGGTACGAGAGTGAGCGGCACTCCATTTGCTGGCCTGTCGTCGGCCGCAAATCGAGCAACCAGCTCTATCAACCAGACATCGACCGCGGCTAAGGCTCTGGAGTCGACACTCGGCACGCTTAAGGGCGTCGTTGCTGGTGCTTTTGCACTCAGCTCAATCAAATCCTTTGCATCTGCCGCCCTCGAGGCATCGGCTAACGCTGAGGTCTTGCGCAAGGGCCTGACATTCCAGCTCGGTGCTGACCAAGCCGACCTCTTGATTAGCAAAATGAAAGAGATTGGTGAAACGTCAGCTTACGACGGCTCTGCGCTTATCCCGATGGCCAGATTGTGGATTAACGTCGGCGACAATGCCGAGACTGCAATCGGCAAAATGAACAAGATTGTAGACGCTGGCTCTGCTTACGGCCTGACGCAGGAGCAGATACAAAACTGTACACTTGCTCTGACGCAGATGGCTGGCGCTGGCAAAATCGACGCGGGCAACATGAACCAGCTGACCAACGACGGCATACCGGCATGGCAGCTTCTTGCTGACGCTATGGGGATGCCAGTCGAGCAGCTTCGTGATATGGCATCTAAAGGCCAGCTAACAGGCGATGCTCTTAACTCTCTCTGGGATGGCTTAACGGCTAAGACAGAGGGCGCATCTGCTGAGATGCAGGGCACGCTCATGTCTCACTTCACGAATCTCGAGGAATCAGCTCAGAACTCACTGGCCGGCATTGGTGACATCATCAGCAAGGCTTTTGACGTGTCGGGCATCCTCGAGACGGCCGGCGAGTACGTCGACCAGTTTAAAGAGCACATTGCCAGCATCAACGACGCCATCGCGAACGGCGGCAATCCTATGCAGGCTATCGCTAACGAGATTTCTGCCGCTAGTCCAGTCATTGGCGCCGTGGTCAATACTGTCTTGGCGGCCTTTAATCAGATTAAAGCCGTTATCATCGAGAACCAGAACGCCATCAAGAACATTATCACAGTCGTTACGGCCTTCGGTGCGACGTACATGCTCGTGACCAAAGTTGTGGCTGCGTTTACGGCGGTCAAGGCGGCTGTTTCGGTCGCTCAGGTCGCTATGATGGCTTTTGGTGCGGCATTTAAGGCGGCTACGGCTGTCATGTCTCTAAATCCAGTCGTCTTGGCTATTGCGGCTGTTGCGGCCCTCATCGCTCTAGCGGTGCTGCATTGGGATGAGCTCAAAGCGGCGGCGGCGTCTGCAGCTGAGGCCATCGGCAGCGCGATGAGCGCAGCGGGCGAAGTGATAAGCGCCGTTTTTGAGGCTATCTCTACGACTGTCTCGGGCATCTGGGACGGCATCACGGCGGCGGTCAGTGCGGCGGCTGAGGCTATCGGCACGGCTTTTACTGCTGTCGTCGAGACTATTACCGAGGTATTTACTACGATAGCGACGACCGTCTCGGCTGTCTGGGATGGCATTGTAGCCTATGTTATGAGTGTAGTCGCTCAGATTGAGGCCACGTTTACAGCAGTCGCTGAGTGGTTTACATCGACCGTATGGACGCCAATCTCTAATGCGGCGATTGACTGCTTTAACGCTATCGTCGGCCTGTGCGCTGTCGTAGTGGCCGAGCTTTACGCAGTATGGCAGGCTGTTGCGGCGTGGTTCATGTCGACGGTATGGACGCCAATCAGCGACGCGGCCACTGCGGCGTGGAACGCCATTGTAGAGGCTTGCTCCACGGCTTACGGCGAGGCAACGGCAGTCTGGGACAGCTATGTCGCTTGGTTCAGCTCGACGATTACACAGCCGATTATTGAGGCGGTCACGGAAGCGTGGAACGCTATCAGCGAGGCTGCCAGCGAGGCCGTCGACATGGTGACGTCCGCTTGGGATGCTGTTGTGGAGTTTTTCTCCTCGCTCTGGGAGTCCATCCGCGAGACAGCAAGCGAAGCATGGCAGGCCATTGTTGAGGCGGCAACGTCAGCTTATGAGTCTGCTGTTTCTGCGTGGAATGCTGCGGTTGCTTTCTTCTCGGCTTTGTGGGATTCCATCAGCTCTGCGGCCAGCGCGGCGTGGGATGCTGTTGTTCAGTTCATCACGCAGGCATGGGCTAATGTACAGGCTGCGTGGGGCGCCGCAGTCGGATGGTTCCAAGGCTCTGTTTGGGGACCAATCAGCTCGGCCGTGACGCAGGTCGAGACGGCCATCACGCAGGCCTTCCAGAGTGCGTATAATGCTGTAACGGGTATCTTTAGCGGACTCGCAAACTGGTTTGAGTCCAACGTCATTGGGCCGATTCGTGAGAAATTCAATACTTTGAGGAGCATCGGCTCGAGCATTACGGGCTTGGCTGGCTCTGGCGGCGGTGGCGGTGATGGCGGCGGCGCTGCAGAGGCTAAGGGCGGCATCAATGGCGGCCCAATGCGCTTGGCGTCTGGCGGCCTTGTGGGCGGAAAGATTCCTGCTCTTGCTAATGGCGGCCAGCTCAAGCACGGCACGCCGGCAATCGTCGGCGAGGCAGGCCCTGAGGCTGTCATCCCTCTGCGTGACGAAATCCTTGCCAAGATTGGTGAGGGCATCATGGCGGCCTATGACAAAGGCAAGTCGGGCGGCAGTAAAGTAAGCGACATCCAGCTTAAAATACAGTCTCAGCTCAAGACGAGCGAGGTGTCTGCTTATGGTAAGGTGCTGCAGGACGCTGCCGAAAAGGCTCGCTCCATCGGCGAGGAGCTCCAAAAATTCCATGACTACGAGCAGAAGGCTACTGAGGAAGCTGAGAAGTACAGCGCGACCGGCCAAGAGACACTCAACTATCAAGATAAAATCGCGCAGACTCAGCAAAAGATTGCGGATTTGCAGGCCAAGATTGATGGCGGCGACACGAGCGCCGACAATCAGACGAAGCTGAAAAAATATCAGGATGAGCTGACCGAGGCCAAAACGACTTACGAAAAGAAAAAAGCGGCTGCCATCAAAGCCGCCCAAGAGGTTGCTGACAATAAGCAGGCCATCGAAAAAGAAGCGGCTGATGGCATCGCCCAGCTGCAGACGCAGACGATTAACAAGATTTTTGCACATGAGACGGCTATCGAGGAGGCCAAAAGGCAGCTCAAAAAGGCATCTAACGCGCAAGATCTGGCTGATTTCACGGCCATTATGGCGCAAAAAGATGCCTTGACTGGTCAGAGCTATGCTCAAGAGCTCGCTAATGAGGAGTCACTCAACACTCAGCGGCAGGCTTGGCAGGAGCAGATGATGCTCAACGCAGTCAGCTGGGGTACATACATGCAGACGACGCTCACCGATTTGGCGACGAATCTGCAGAGCGGCCTTGCTTCCGGCCTTGCTGATTGCATCGTTAAGGGCAAAGACCTCGCTACGTCGCTGGGCAATCTTGCACAGAGCCTGCTCACGACGCTCATTAAAAACGTCATGGAAAAGTGGATTGCTCAATGGGGCATCATCCGCACTCTGAGCTCTGCGACGAATAAAGAGGCAGTCACGCAGGCGGCAACGCAGGCGGCGGCTGAGCGCGTCAAGTCTGGCGTACTAGCGGCCAATGCAACGGCGGCTCTCATCGCGGCCAATCCTTGGCTCGCATGGGGCGCGGCTGGCATCGTCTCGGGCCAGATGACGGCGGCCAAGGTAGCGGCACAGGCATTTTCTACCGGCGGCGCTGTCCATGGCGCTGGCTCCAGCACGTCAGACAGTATCCCGACGATGCTCTCGGATGGCGAGTATGTCATCAATGCAGATGCTGTCTCTAAACTCGGCCTGCCAGCTCTCAACACCATCAACAGCGGCCATCTGCCGCACTATGCAGATGGCGGTGAGGTCGGCGGCGCTGGCGTCAGTATTGGAGGTGGAGCATCTTCTCCGTCCATAACCCTCAATGTCTCGGCGATGGATGCTTCTTCCTTCACGGATTTCTTGCGCAACGGCGGCCTCGACACCATCCGCCAGGCGCTTTTTGACAACAATCGTAATTTCGGCACAGAAGCAGGAGTGTGGTGATATGTCTCTCAAGAAATTCCCGGCAACGCTCAATAAACTGGCGTGGTCGTCGACAAAATCCCTGTCTTGGGATGTCACAGCGCAGACGGCCGGCAGTGGGCGCGTCCGAACTTTGACCAACCAGCTCCTGCCGTGCTGGACGATCGAGACAAAGTTTGCCCACTTGGACAACGATGAGGCGCGTCGGTTTCTCGGCTTTGTGGCATCTGTCAAGGGTGGGTTTGAGCCATTCTTGTGGAAGGACCCAGAGGACCATAAGGCCATGGGGCAAGTATGCGCCATGTCAGAGCCCGGAAAGTATCAAGCCGTCATCCCAATGGGCGATTTCCTTGAGCCATGCGAGTATATTGAAGACGTGACGGTCTATGTAGATGGGGCAAAGCAGGAACAAGCTAGATATTCCGTCATAAACGGCATGATTGTCTTCCACGACGGCGTGGCCCCTGCGGCCGGTGCTGTGGTTAAGGCAGATTACACCTACTACTTCAAGGTGCGCTTCAAAGACTCGAGTGCTGGCATTACTGCTATATTCAACAACTTCAACCAGTCCAAGACATTCAAGCTGATGACAGCGAGGTGATAATGCGTGAAAGAAGTCAGCAAGGATTTGAATACGTACCTCAACACGGCCAAGAATCTCACATCCTGCGACCTGTATGAGCTCGACCTCACGGACGGCCGCAAGTTCTACTATGCCGATACCGACATGGATATCGTCTACAACGGCCAGGCCTACCTGCATGACAGGCTGCTCATCAAGCGGGCACAGATTAAGCTCCAGAGCGCAGTAGTGGTGGATACGATGACCGTGACCGTCTACGCCGATCAGCAGGATAAGCTCGACACGGAGCAGATTCTGAAAGCTGCCCATGAAGGCGTACTTGACCGCTCGACTCTCCATCTCAGGCGCTGCTTCTTCCGTGACACCACGATCATCGACGCAATTTCCCTTTTTGGCGGAAACGTCGAAGTCAAGAGCGCCGGCGGTATCAAGCTGGAACTCACCGTAAAGGCGAAGACGCAGGGCCTTAACATGGCTTTTCCTGTCCGCAAATATTATCCGCAGGGGACTTACAGCGTATCGACAGGAAATCAGGTCATTGCCAGCACGGATACCGATTCGACCTGCCTGATATGTCCGTATGTGCCGCGCAAGGAGGTGCTCTTATGATTACTGGCAAGGAGATAGCTAAGGCCGCCCTGCCGTGGCTGGGAACGCCTCATGTCAATCAGGCGAGGGTGCGGGGGCGCGGCGTAGACTGCGGTATGCTGCTGATCGCGGCGCTGGAAGACAGTGGGGCCATAAAGAGTGGGAGCATCACCATCGCTCCTTACTCGAACGAGTGGCACTTGCACCACTCAGAGGAATGGTTCCTCTCATACGTCAAGAAATACTGTGAGCCGGTCAAGTACGAAGAGATGCAGGAAGGAGACTTCCTGCTTTTTCAATATGGGCGGTGTATCTCGCACGGAGCCATCTACATCGGCAATCATACGATCATACATGCCGTCGTACAGCAGGGCGTCATCTTGTCCGACTTGGATGATGTGATGCTCTATGACTCGCACGGCAAATCAAGGCTTCGGGCCATCTATCGATTCAAGGGGGTGCAGTGATGGGCTTATTCCGCGGTCATACGACTACTACACGAGCCAATAAAATATCGGAATTTACCGTGGCAACTGCTGAATACGGCGCTGCTGTGCCTGAAATCATCGGCACGACCAGGGTGTCCGGCAATGTCATCTATTATGACGATTTTACGGCGCATGAGCATCGGGAGACGCAGCGCACCGGTAAGGGCGGACACAGCAAGAGCGTTAGCATCACCTATACCTACACCGTCGCGGTCATCCTCGGCCTTTGCGAGGGTGAGATTTCCGGACTTGGTAGGGTGTGGATTGGCAAAGATCAGTACATGTACCCGAACGATGCCATCCAGATGACGCTCTTTAAAGGGCAGGCAAATCAGCAGCCCTGGGCGTATGTATCGGGCAAGCACCCAGACAAGGCACTCCCGTATACAGGGCTGGCTTATATGGCCGGTGTCATCGACCTCGGTGACTCTGGCTCGATGCCTCAGTTTAATTTTGAGGTCAAGGGCAAGCTGCTGAGCACCGGCGACGGCGTCGACGTCAACCCAGCCGACTATATCCGTTATGTCCTCGACAAAGTCGGTCTGTCAAAAACGGAGATCATCGGCCTTGACAACTACAGGTCGTACTGCAAGCATGCAGACCTCTTGATTTCCACGCCGATGGACCAGACAAGCGCCAAGACGGCACGCGACATCATCAACGATATTGCTACGCTGACTAATGCCTACATGTTCTGGTCAAACGACAGATTCAAGATTGTCTGTTGCGATGATAGAGCCTATCCGTCCAAGAATCCAGAAGACCCTGACGATAAGGGTTGGCAGCCAAACATGACGATTACCTATGACCTGACGGCTGACGACTTCATCCCGCAGACCGGCGGTGCGCTTGTGACATATTCGCGCAAGGATTCGAGTGAGATTTACAACCAGTTTCCCGTCGAATTTGTCAATCGTGACAGCGGATACGAAAAGGAGACAGTCTCGTATGCATTGACGCAGGATATCGCAGATTATGGCCTGCGCCAAGCCAACACAACGAGCGCCAACTACATCTACACCAAGGCCAGAGCCGTGAAGGTGGCCGAGACGCTGGCAAGAAAGGCCCAGTATGAACGCAACAAGTACACGTTCAAGCTGGACTGGGCTTTTTGCCGGTTGGAAGTCGGCGACCTTGTCACACTGACAGATGAGAGCTGCGGGCTCAACAAGCAACCGGCCATGATTGACAGTGTCACAGAAGGCACGGACGGCCTGCTCACCATCACCGCCATCAGCCGCGCTAAGGGCGACTACTCAGCCGCTTCGTTTGACGTGCATGCAGTAGACCGCCCTTATGTCGACTACAACGTCGCGCCGCCAGACACCGACGCGCCAATTGTCTTGCAGCCACCTGCCGAACTCACGACGTCTGGCCTTGAGATCTGGATTGGGGCGAGAGGGAAGGGAGACGGCTGGGGTGGCTGTCGCGTCTATGTATCCGACAACAAAGACTACTACCGCTATGCCGGCCAGATTGCCACAGCGGCGCGCATCGGCACGCTGGCGAGTACTGTCACAGCTGACGCGACTTCTATCGAGATTGATGCCAACGGCGACTTCCTTTCAGGCACACAACAGGACGCAGAGAGAGGCAACACGCTCTGCTGGCTTGGCGGGGAATGTTTGTCGTATCAGACGGCGACGCTTCTGCAGAATGGCCACTACGAGCTGACAGGGTGCATACGCGGGCAGTACCAGACGACAGCCACCGAGCACGACGCTGGGGTGGATTTTGCCCGCCTTGACACGGCGCTATTGCGCATCCCCTTCCTGAAAGAAGATATCGGCAAGAAAGTCTATCTCAAACTCGCCTCCTACAACGTGTTCGGCAATAATGAACAGGATCTCTCAAACCTTGATGAGTATGAGTACACGATCCTGCCATACTACATCCCGCCAGTACGCAATCTGAGAGCGCACAATCGCTATCGCCAACTTGTCGATGGCGTGAGCCGCTATGACCTTGAAGTTGAATGGGAACCGCCAGAGAATATGACGTCATACCTTGAGGGCCAGGTCTGGTACAAGACGGACCATGAACAGGGTGACCGCCTCGTCATCAAAGAAGGCGTCCCTGCTGACGAGCTTGGCTATCAGCACGACTGGACCTTTGCCGGAAGCGGCCAGAATCGGGCGACCATCCCCCAGGCCATCGTCGGCGATACATACCGCATCGCTGTCACGACAAAAGACCGCTGGGGCGCAGCAACGTCGCCGGATCAGGCCCCGCGCATTGAGATTCTCGTGGCCGTGAAATCGGAAATCCCGAACACGCCAGAGGGATTCGGCATCACTTTTGGTAACAGGATAGAACTGTACTGGGACGAAGTGACTAACTCGGATATCGCTTACTACGAAGTTCGAACCGACCAGAGTGCAGGTCTCGGCACAGCGTCGCTTGTCGTGCGCACATCGAGCTTGAAAGCGTCCGTGACGCTGGTAGAACGCACGGGCACCTTGTACCTCTATGCATGCAATGCTCAGGGTAAATATTCATATCCCGCCGTACTGACCTACAACAAACCGCGGCCAGATGCTCCCACCAATATCGCCATCACGACAGCACTGCGTGGAGCAAACTTCCGCGTCCCACCGATCCCGAGTACAGCAACTAGCGTCCGATACTACATCAGTGGCACCAAGACGACCGACATGATCGAGTCAAAGAACCCGCTCGTCGTGTACCAGTGCGAGCCAGATGTCTACTCGATATATGCTTGTTACGTGGATATCTTCGGGGAAGGCTATCGAACGGTCGACTATGCTTTTACTGTCACCCCATATATTGATTCAGAATGGCTCAAAGATGAAGCAATATCACTCAAGAAAGTTGATAAAGAAATCCAAGACGCCGTAAAAGACGCACAACAGGCATTACCGAATCTTAACGAGAAAGTTGCTGAACTAACCAAAACAGACGATGAGATTAAGGCGACTGTTCAGGATAGAACGACAGAGCTATCTTCGCAAATCAAGCAGAATGCCAATAGCATTAC
>ENA-OQCL01000515-OQCL01000515.1-human-gut-metagenome-genome-assembly--contig:-NODE-515-length-18093-cov-16.571246_pt1 | contig 18093 bp, 12 predicted proteins | sample MGYA00242502_ERZ504586 | MGnify/ENA primary metagenome ERZ504586 (study PRJEB26092, sample SAMD00036316) | human gut metagenome | host: Homo sapiens | study: EMG produced TPA metagenomics assembly of... | reverse complement strand
TAACCCAAATGGTGTTCACGCATATCCATTATAACACCTATTTTGAATTCTGCGCTATAACATCTGTTTTTTCTTTCTAATTTACCCATAAAAATATTCACCCCAAAAGTGTCTAACTTTTGGGGTGCATATCAGTCTGAACTCTCCGGGCGTCTTTATAGTTTTATATCAGAGAGCTGTTATCAGTCCTCTTTTTTCCTCTTTGCAGAGCAGCCGATAACGAATGCCGCGCCTGCGAATGCAATGAGCATTACGGGAGCTGCCGCACCGGTGTTCGGCACTTTGCTGTCGCCCTCGGGCTTATTTGTATCGGGCTTCGTCGAGGGGACTATCGGGCTCGCGGGATCGGAGGGATCGAGCGGCCCGCTCGGATTCGACGGGTCTGAGGGCTCTTCCGGCTTCTCGGGCTTTCCGGGCCAATGGGGCAGACCGGGGATTTCGGGAAGCTCGGGCAGGTCGGGAAGGTCGGGAAGACCGGGCTTCTCAGGCTTTTCGGGATTCTCGGGCTCTTCCTTCTCTGCCTTTGAGAGCGCGAAGGAGTCGATTCTCGTCGCGCCGTCCTTTGCCTCATCGTCGAGCATATAAGCGTCGAAATAGAGCTTGCTGCCGTCAATAGTTATCGCGGAGAACACTGCGCTGTGGGCATCGTAGATAGCCTCGGCTCTCGGGAAGAGCTTGTCGGTATCCTTGACATCCTTGGTCTGGTAGTCCTTGACACCCGCGCATGCGCTGATGACATAGACTGTGCCCTCGGGATTGAGCTTGGCGGTGTACTCTCTGCCGCCGAAGGTTATCTTCTGCTCCTCAGCCTTGACAACCTCGTTGTTGTCCATGACATCGGTGCGCAGATAGACATGGTCGTGACCCTGGAGGACGATATCGATGCCGAGGTCGGGCATGAGTCCGCAGAGCTGCTTGCGCATAGCCTTGACATCCTTGTCGTCATAGTGCGAGCCGTTGGAATAGAGCGCCTTGTGGAGAACGACTATCTTCCACTGAGCGTCGCTTGCCTGGGCGTCCGCCTTGAGCCATGCGAGCTGATCGTCGCTGAGCGCCTTATCCTCGCTGAGGTTGTTGGTGTTGAGGACGATGAAATGAGCGTTGTTGTAATCATAGGAATAGAACACGCCGCTCTCTCTGTCCTGATCGACCGTCTCGGGCAGGACAAAGTTCTGGTCGAGCATATATCCGCTCTTCTCGTGGTTGCCCGCTGCGGGCATGATAGCGGTGTTCTTGATGTTTTCGGAGGCATTGAAGAACCACTGCCACTGTTTGAAGTGCTTGGTGTAATCGACCTGGTCGCCTGCGCTGGCAAAGAACTTGCCCTCGGGGAAGAGTTTGAGCGCGGTATCGACTACCTTGCCCCATGTGCCGTACTGAATGGCGTTCTGCGACTGCTCGTCGCTGACATGGAAGAAGGTGAAGGAATCGGAATTGTCCGCGGTCTCGATTATACCCGTACCGCTCCACCAGCCGTACTTTGCATCGCCGACTCTGTAGCAATACTTCGTGCCGGGCTTGAGACCGGTTATGGTCGCGGTGTGGCGGTTGACATTGATGCCGTAGGAGATGAAGCCGATAATACCGAGATCGACGCCGGGATACTCTCTCTTGACGAGCTCAGAGGTCGTGCTGACCTTGACTCCCTTGGGAAGCTTATCGGTGAAGGTCGGATTCTCCGAATACTCGGCTATCTGAATGTCGGAATTTTTGAGGCTGTACTTTGTATACCAGTTGATGCTTCTCTCGGTCGATGCGTCGTCGGTGAAAGTTGTGCCTATATTCGAGGGCAGGCGCATATTGTCCTGCGTTACCTCAGGCTCGACGGGGCCGTCATAAACGAGGGTCACATCGAGGTCGGACTTCTCGGCAGGAGTCGTATCCTCAACGAGGCTGCGAAGCATTCTGCCGATAGTGTAGCCGATGCTGTCATACTGGCTCTGAGTCATATACTCATCCATGACGACGGTGTTGAGTATATTGCGCAGGCTGCTGTACTTCTCGGGCAGGAGGTTGAGCACGCTGTAAATAACGTTCTCATAGCTCGGGTTGCCGCGGAAGATAATCTGCATGATGATATCGGTCACAACGCCTATGGGGCTGGTGACAGAACCGGCGGGGAAGAGCTTGCCGGGGTTAAACTGGAGGGTCGAAAGGATCTCACCCTCAATGACATCGTTGAGCAGGGTGTCGATAAGGAAGTTGATGAGTTCCTTTGCGCCGTCCCTGTTCTCAAAGTAATCAAGAACATCGTTCATGAACTTGTCGTCGCTGATATCCTCGTTGGCGCTATAGAGGGTGCTGATGACCGTATAGGCTGCATCCTCAAAGGTGCCTTTTTCGTTCTTACTCTCAAGTCCCATGCGCTCATAGAACTCGGTGCACTTGTAATCGGACACCTGATAGTCGAACACCTTGTTGATAACGCCGTTGATGACCTCAAAGACACGGTCGGGGTCGTTGATATAGGCCTCGTCTATCTGAGCGCAGAGATCCTTGATGAAGCTCATAATGTTGCTGCTGACCGTAAATATCTCAACGCTGCCTACCTCAAAGCCGTTCGTGCCGAGCGCGTCGATAATTATCTTCTCAAGGTCGATTCCCGACGCCTCAAGGAAAGCATAGAGTCCGCCGGCCTTTTGGATATTGCTAAAAATTCCGGAGAGCGCGTCCTCGACCATGGTTGAGGCGAAGTTGCGTATATCGCCGGGGCCGTAGGTCTTGAAGAAGGAGTAGCTGTCCTTAAAGGGCTGAGCATAGGTCTTTGAAGTGCCGTTGGGGAAGTTTACGACAATGGGTCCGTCCTCGTCAATGTCGTGGGACTTGACGTCGCAAACGGTCTTGCCGTCTGTGGTATTGTCAAAGGTCACGGTTCTGAACTTGTTCGGGAAAGCCGTGAGAGAGGTCGTCTCGATATCATAGAGGGTCTCGCCGTTGTCGTTGGTGTGGGCGGCGATATCGGGGGTATGAAGATGTCCGCTGAAGGTGAAGTGCATTCCCGCGTCGGCAAGAGCCTCGGTGCGCTCCATCCAATCGTCGAGCACAAAGGCATAGAACAGCTCGTCCTCTATCGTCATGTGCGGGACAAAGTTGTGGTGAGCCATGCCTATGACGGTCTCGCCGTTCTTCTTTGCCTTTTCGCACTGCTTGAGAGCCCACTCCATAAGCTCGGGAGTGAGGCAGCCGGAGGTCTCCTGAACATCGTTGCCCTTTGCGGTGGCATCTGCCGAATATTTGCAGGAATCAAGCACGAGAAGTCTGTAGCCGCCCTTGAGTCTGACCGCGAACGAGAGACTGCCCGCCTTGCCGCTCGAGGGAGTGAAAACATCCTCTTTTTCGTCCGTTACAAGGTCGCGGCCGAGATTCTTATATATCTCGCGGAAAGCCTCGGGAGAGGTGACTTCGCCGGACTCTTTGACGCCGTTTTTGAATGTAACGCCGTTATAGTTGTTGATGTCGTGGTTGCCGTTTACAACGATGACCTGTATTCCGCTCTCCTTTTCAAAGGCTTCGAGCTTTGCGGCAAGAGCCTTGTGACCCGCCAGCTCACCGTTGAAGGTCAGGTCGCCGGGGATGAATACATAGTCGCTCTTCTCGGCAACTGCCTTCTTGAGTGCCGCGTCTATAAGGGCGTTGGCTTCGTTGTGCTCGCGGTAGCCCCTGTCGTTCCATGCGTTGTAGGCTTCGCTGAATCCGTTCTTTGTGTCCCCTGTTCCTTTTTCGGAATCAGCAAAATAGTGAATGTCGGAGATCGAGGTGACTTTGAGCTTGCCCTTCTTGGTCTGCGCAAAGGCACTGAAAACTCCGGTCGGGAGGGCGGCAAGGACGAGGGTCATGCAGACTATGACTGCAATGATGCGTCTTGCCAGTCTTCCTTTGTTTTTCATTTCGTTTCCTCCTTTTTTCTGGTTTTATATTAAACAAAAACGAAAATGCTTAATCCTCCGAGCCGTCCGTCTGCTCGGCTATGCCGAGATATGCGTCCGCCTCCGCGGCGTCCATGCTCTCGATTCCCTTGAGCTTGCCCGCCATGATACGGTTTCTGTCCTGCGCGGCGACAAGAGTGCGCCCCGCCTCGTCTATCTTTTTCTTCGCCTTGTCGAGCACGTCGCCGAACTTCTCATACTGCGCCTTGGCGACGGAGAGCAGACGGCGGACTTCGTTCGCCTTCTCGTTTATCGCCACGGCTCTGAAGCCCATGGAGAGGGAGTTGAGAAGCGCTGTTATTGTAGTCGGTCCCGCTATCATGATGTTATATTCGCGCTGGATTCGCTCAGCTATTCCCGTACGCGAGGACGCGATTTCGGCGTAGAGTCCCTCGGTCGCGAGATACATTATCGCAAACGGGGTCGTTGCCGGAACGTTTATGTATTTGGTGACGAGCTTTGCTTCGCTCAGGACTCTGTCTTCAAGAGCCTTGCGCGCCTTTGCGACTTCTTCGGCGTCCGCGCTGTCCGCAGCGGAGCAGAGGCGCACATAGTCCTCCATCGGGAACTTCGAGTCAACGGGAAGATAAGCGTCCGCGCCGCCGTCTCCGGCAGGGATGCGGATAGCAAATTCGACGCGCTCGGAGCTGCCCGGGCGGGTGGCGAAGTTTTTCTCATACATATTGGGTATCGTCTGGTCGAGTATACCCTCGAGCTGGACTTCCGCCCATGTGCCGCGCGCCTTGACGTTTGTCAGCACTCGGTTGAGATTCGTGACATTCGTTGTAACACCGGTCGAAAGCTCTTTCATCTCGCCGAGCGATTTGTAGACATTTTCGAGCTGCTCGGAGACGGTCTTGAACGAGCTGTCGAGTCTGGTAGTGAGGGTCGAGGAGAGCTTCTCGTCGACTGTCGCGCGCATTTCATCGAGCTTTTTCTCGTTGCTCTGCTGCATTTTCTCTATCGACTCTGCAATAATTCTCGACTGTCTGTCGTTTTGTTCTATGTTATTGCGGCGGATAGTGTCGAGCGACTTCGAGAACATGTCCGTCAGCTGCTGCTGATGCTTGAAATTCGCCTCGGTCATGAGTGCGAGACGCTCGTTCATCTTGTCGAGCGATTCGGTGAGCTCGGAGCGCATGTCCTTCTGATTGCCCGCGCTCTCTCTGCGGCTGCGCTCGAACTCATCGCGCAGCTGACCCTCGAGCGAGCTGACTTTATGCTCAAGCTCCTTTATCTGCCCGTCCTGCGCGGAGGGGCGGTTGAGCTTCATTATAATGATCACAAGCAGCACGGCGCAGACAGCCGAAAGGGCCGCCGCGATATATAAAACAACGTCCATAATTCCAATCTCCAAAATCTGTAAGATATGATAAAGAATTGTAACAGATTTTTAAAAAAATTGCAACATTTATACAGATATATTTTTAACAATAAAAATTTTTTGAACAATATTATATTTGCCGGATAATCTTTGCAATTAACGGTTGATAACGGGAGTGGTTTTATGCTACTATATAATGTATCTGAAAGGGGCTGCACGCCCCGAAAAAATTATGCCTCAGACCGCCCGCAGAATTTGTATAAATACGCCGCGGTTTTTAATATACGGAGGAAAAGCATGAAAAAAATCACGAGAATAGCTTCAATATTTCTTTCGCTCGCGCTGATATTCACAGCCGCCGCCTGCGGCAAGGACGGCTCGGGCGCGGCGCTGAGCTATCCGATAGAGTCTCAGCCCGAGTGCCTTGACCCGCAGATAGCGCAGGGCGCGGAGGCAAAGACCGTCGTGCTCAACTGCTTCGAGGGGCTTGTCCGCAAGGACGCGGAGGGCAAGTATTCCCCCGCCGCGGCAAAGAGCTGGAGCTATGACGCGTCCACTCTCACCTATACATTTAAGCTCCGCGAGGACGCACGCTGGGTCATAATGAAAAAGGCATTCAAGCCCATCCTCGGCGACAACATAGACAAGACCTTCGACTCCCGCGTCACGGCGGCGGATTTTGTCTTTGCGCTCAGGCGCGCGGTAGCCCCCGCAACGGGTGCGCCCGAAGCGCTGAGCCTCGGCGTCATAAAGAACGCAAAGAGCATAATAAACGGCAAGCTCTCCTCCGACAAGCTCGGCGTGCAGGCGGTCGGCGACTTTGAGCTGCGCATAACGCTCGAAAGCGCAACTGACGAATCGGCTTTTCTCGATCTGTTGACAAAGGCAATATGCATGCCCTGCAACGAGACTTTCTTCAACGCGACCAAAGGGCGCTACGGGCTCGACTATTCGACGCTCCTGTGCAACGGTCCGTTCTATCTCTCATATTGGCTGCACGACTCCGCACTAACTATAAAAAACAACGACGACTACACCGGACCTTTCCCGGCGAAGCCCGCGAGCGTGTCGCTCGTAATCGACGGCGACAGCAAGCAAAGGCTCAATTCCCTGCTCGACGGAACTTACTGCGCCGCCCAGCTCGGCACGACTGCGCCCGATTCGTCCGATGTCTCCGTAACAAAGAACTACGACACCGTCTGGGCGCTGTGCTTCAACTGCGCCGACGCGCCGCTCTCCAACGTGTCGCTGCGCCGCGCGCTCTGCACAGCGGTCGACTATAACTCGCTGACGCTCGAAAGCGAGGATATGCAAAAAACTTATTCTGTAATCCCGCCCGCCTGCTCTGTCGGCGAGGGAGCGGATCTTGGCAGCGAGCCCGTCAGCATTCTCGGCTACGACATGAACAGATCCGCCGGATACTGGGCTCAGGCGCAGAAAGATCTCACGGGCAAACTGAGCCTTGAGATAATCTGCCTGCCCGAGCACGAAAACGCCATGCGCCGCATGATACAGGGCTGGCAGAAAGTGTTCGGTCTGAGCGTCAATTTTACAGTCACTGCGCTCGACAGCGCGGCTCTTTCCTCGCGCGTGCAGGACGGCGACTATCAGATAGCCCTGACCTCCATGTCCGCGGGCATAACGGACGCCGCAGGTTTCCTTTCTACGCTCACCTCGCAGGGGACGAACAACATAGTACGCCTCAGCGACGCGCAGTTTGACGCATCCGTCAAAAGCCTCAAGGCGCTGAGCGGCTCTGAGCTCGTCAAGGCTTGCCGCGGCGCGGAGGGCAGACTGCTCTCGCTCGGCGCTGTGCTCCCGATGTTCATAACCCCGAGCTATTTTGCAACGACGAAGGGCGTCAACGGCCTGAGCGTTGACCCGGAGAGCTCGGCAGTTGATTTTGTTTTCGTAACGGCAAAGGACTGACAAGATGAAAAAGGAAAACAGACTCAGATATATACTCCCCGAAAATCGGACGGTGCGCATCGTGCTCGCCGTCTTTTTCTGGTTATTGGCGGCGGCGTGCGCCGGATGCATATTCTGGCTTTCGAGCCGTGACGGCAACCAGTCAAAGGACATGAGCGACAATGTACGCGGAATTTTAGCCAAAATTCTCGGCTCGCCGCTCGGCAGCTTCATTGTGCGAAAATTCGCGCATTTCTTTGAATATGCGGCGCTCGGATTTCTTATCGGCTGCGCGCTTTTCCTCAGCCGCAGGCGTTTTTCGCCCGTTATCTCCGTCATTTGCAGTGCCCTTTATTCAGTCAGCGACGAGATACACCAGTATTTCGTCCCCGGACGAGCATGCCGCATTTTCGATGTCGGAGTCGACACCCTCGGCGCGCTGACGGGTACACTTATCCTCACGCTCATAATTCTTATAGTAAACTCAATCGCAATGCGCAGAAAGGAAAAATATTCCGCGTAAATTTTTAGCATTTCTATTGTCGTTTTATAACAGTATATGATATAATAATGCCTATATAGAGACTTATAGAGACTTTTTGGCTGAGAGGTATATTCAATGGATCATAAAGAGGGGCTCATAGTCGGGCGCAACGCAGTGCTTCAGGCTCTCGAAAGCGGCAGAACGATAGACAGCGTGACCGTTGCTCAGGGTCAGCGCGGCGGACAGGCAGGCAGAATAATCGACATCTGCCGCGAGCGCAAGATCCCCGTCAAATTTGCCGATCAGCGCAGGCTCGACCGCCTCTGCGACGGCGCGGCGCATCAGGGCGTTGCGGCATTTGCCGCGGCTCACGAATACGCCGAGATGGACGATATTTTTGCCCTCGCCGAGAGCAGGAACGAAAGCCCGTTCATAGTCGTGTGTGACTCACTTGAAGACCCGCACAACCTCGGCGCTATACTCAGAAGCGCGGAGGCAGCCGGAGTTCACGGGGTAATTATCCCGAAACGCAACTCCGTGACCCTCAACTACACAGTCGCAAAGACCTCGGCGGGTGCTATTGAATATGTCCCTGTAGTAAAAGTCGCGAATCTCCCCGCCGCCATCGACGAACTCAAATCGCGCGGCGTCTGGATATTCGGCGCGGACATGGACGGCACGGATTACACCGCCCTCGACTACAGCGGCAGCATCGCTCTCGTCATCGGCTCTGAGGGCAAGGGCATAGGCCGCCTTGTGCGCGAAAAATGCGACTTCATCGCCTCCCTGCCGATGCGCGGCAAGATAAATTCTCTCAACGCCTCCGTCGCGGCGGGAATCCTCATGTTCGAAGCGGCGAAACACAGAAACTGACTTTTATCCGATTTTTCAGCATATAAGCATATATAAATTGGGGTGAGATGAGTGGAAAACAAACCTTCCGATAAGCGGAGCAAGATTTCACTTGACAAAGTTCTACGCGAAGTGGCGGAGCTCGAAAACAGCCGCGGCGAGCCGGATAGGATCTGGTCGCTGAGCGACATAGACGATCTGTTGGCGAGTACGGATACCGATTCCACGTTGCCCGCCGACGAGGACGACACCGAGCTTCTGTCAAGCATCCAATACTATGAAGACAGATACTCTGACGATGATACACCGTCGGAGTCTGAACCCGTATACACTCAGCAGGGAACCGAAGAACCGAAAGATCAGGCGGATTCGGATCCAGAGATTGCCGCCGAGCCGGATGCCGAGGTTTTGTCGGTCGAGGCCGAAGCTGCCACAGAACCAGAAATTGAAGAATCCGCTGAATCCGACGATGCGGAGCAGACTGACAAAGAACCTGACGAAGTCGAGGAGGCAGAAGAATCCGCAAGCGAAATATCTTCCTCAGAGTTGAATACGCCCGAAGAGCCTGTGGACGAAACTTCTTCTGAAGAGCCAGCAAACGAAGAGACGGCGGAAGCTCCCGCAGAGCCGGAAGAAGCCGAAGCGGCGCAGGAATCTGCCGACGAAATTGAGCCGGAAGCCGAGAAAGTTAAGGCTGAAAAAGTTCCCGCCGATGAGAGCGAGGATATATACTCCGATTCAAAATTCGAGCTGTCCGTTGTGAAAGCCGACAGCGAAGATGATGATATACAGGAATCGGAACCTAAAGATGAAGTTGATACGGACGAATCGGATGAATCGGGCGAAACCGATGAACCCGACAACAGCGATAATATTCTGACGCTCCACGGCGAGGAAGAAGAGCCAAAGGACGAGGATGAAGCCGAGAAAAAGCCGACGGTAGAGGAGCTTTTCGGTGCGCCCGCTTCGAGATATTTCGGCGAGCCGACAGAAGAGCCTGAGGAGGACTCCGAGCGTGAGAGTCGCGCCATACCCGGTCTGTTCGGCGACACAGTCGTGTTCGGTCCGATGAAATCCCTTTCCGAGCCGACGCAGAATAAACCTGACGACGAATATAAAACAAAGCTCATGACCGCGATAGGCTCGGCAAAAGCGCCGCAGAGCGCCGAGACGATAGAGAAGCCCGGCGTTATCTTAAAGCGCGGTCCGCTCTCCGAGACATCGGGGCTCGAGCCCCTGCCGCAGGTCATTCCCGCCGAAGAATTTGTCGGCTCGGGGGACGATAAGCCCGCGTCGATAGAGGATCAGCCTTTCACTAATCCCGCCGCCGGCAATCAGCCGGAGGAGGAGCAGATGATGCTCAGCGGCTTCGGCGAAGAGCCGGAGACTGAAAAAATAGACGAAGACGAGCTTCGCAGCGAGCTCGACAAAAAGAGGGCGGAGAAGAAGAAAAAGTTCGTTCTGCTCAGCGGACTCGGCGACGATGAGCCGCAGGAGGACGAAAATCTGCCCGAAGAGAAAGAGGACGAGCCGGAGGAGCAGCACGAGAAAAAGAAAAAGCACTCCGAGAAAGCTCCCCTCGAATACGAGAAGCCCGAACAGCGCGGCAGAGTCTATAACAGCCTCAAGAACGCCGCATCGCAGTTCAAGACCTCGGTTATCGGTCTGTGCGTGCTCGAAGGCGTGTCGCTGCTTCTGCTGCTCATACCGAAAATTCTCGAGTGGGCGGCGATAGACGCGCCCGCATTCGACCGCGGAGGTGCGGGACTCGCGGCGGCTAATATAGTGCTTCTGCTCGCGTCGTTCTATCTCGCGTTCCCGAATATTTTATCCGGCGTAAAGGCGCTTGCAAACGGCCGCGTGACCGGCGGCGCAGTCGGCGGGCTGACATTTATACTCGCCCTCGTCCAGACGATACTCTCGTTCTTCAACAAATCACCCGAGGGCGCTTCGGGCATGTTCTACTGCGCGGCGGCGATATTCGCCTTGCTCATGACCGCCGAAAACAGCAGCCGCAGCACGGCGCGCGTGATGCAGAATTTCCTCTTCTGCACCGCAAAACGCAAATCAGGGCTCTACGGTATAAGGGCTATCGAGAGCGAGAAAGACGCATTTGAAGTCGGACGCGCGCTCAAGATGGGCAACCCCGACATTTTATATTCCGGCAGGGTCGAGTTTCCCGCCGACTTCATCAAAAATTCCGAAGCCAACTCCCCCGCTGACAGCTGCATAAAGCGCAGCCTGATAATTTCTTCGGCTGTCTCCGTGCTGCTCGCGGTTATATCGGGCATAATAACAAAAGATATCTTCCAGGCGTTCGGCGTGCTCACCGGCGCATTCTGCCTGACTTCACCCTGCGCTATAGAACTCGCGCTGATGATCCCGCTCTATCTTGAGAACAGGAAGCTCAACTCAGAGGGCGGCATGATAGCGGGCTACGACGCGGCTCTCGAATGTTCCGAGGCGGTCGCCGCCTCCGTTGACAGCGCCGATCTCTTCGACCGCGCGGCGTGCGAGATGCACGGAATGAAGGACTTCCACACCGTGCGCATAGACGATGTTCTGCTCTACGCAGTCGCTATAGTGCTCAAATCCGGCGGTCCGCTCACAGATGTCTTCAACCGCATTATCGGCGGCTCGACCGAGCTTCTGCCGCCCGTGCGCGACATGATATACGAAGACAGACTCGGTCTTTCAGCCACAATATATAATCAGCGCGTGCTGCTCGGCAACCGCAACCTGCTCACGCACCACAATATTGAAGTTCCGCTCAAGTCCGAGGAGGACAAGGTAAAGCGCAACGGGCGCAAGATTCTCTACATAGCCATCGACTCGCAGGTCGCGGCAATGTTCGTTTTCAACTACGCCGAGGACGCCTCGCTCAAGGATTCGATAAACGAGATGGCGGACAACGGCTTTAGCCTTGTCGTTCGCACAGACGACCCGAATGTGACCGACGAGCTCATCGCCGCCCGCTTCGGCATAGCGCAGAAAGATATCAAAATGACGCTCTCCCACGGCGCGCGCATATTCAGCGCATACCGCGACAGCGTTGTTGATTCAGCCCCCGCAAAGGTCATGCACGACGGCTCCGCCCGATCTTACTTCAAGAGCATCGCGGCGTGCGGCAGGCTCGCAAACTTCGCTTCGCGCTGGGCAGTGTTCGCCCTTATCGTGCAGGCGGTCGTGGCGGCGGGCGCGATACTCTGCGTCGCGCTGAAGGCGTTCGCGTTTGTGTCGCCCCTGACGGCGGTTATAGTTCAGGCCGCGATAGTAGCTTTCAGCGTAATACTGGAAAAATTCAAAAGATAAATATACTACCCTGTAACATCTAAAAGTCTACATCCGGTTGAAGGATGAAAACGCAGGCAAGCTGCCGCCTGTCAAGTTTGAAGACGCAGTTAAACGCAATCAGATGACGCAATGCTTGTAAAGTTTTAGGTGTTGCAGGGTAGCAGGGGCTGCGCTGAGAATGCGACAGCCCCTTTCTGAAAGGATAAGCGGATATGCAGGAAAAATCAGTCAAGGCAAAAATTGATTTAAAAGGCAAGACCGTGCTCGTGACGGGCGCGGCAGGATTCATCGGCTCTTTTCTCTCGGAGCGTCTGCTCTCGGACTTTGAAGATATCCGCGTCATCGGCTTCGACAGCGTCAACGACTACTATGATATCCGCCTGAAAGAATCGCGGCTCGAAAAGCTTCAAAAGCATAGAAATTTTATTTTTATCAAAGCGAACCTCGCGGATAAGGACAAAGTGAGCGAAGTGTTCCGCGAATACTCGCCGCAGATAGTTGTCAACCTCGCGGCGCAGGCGGGAGTGCGCTATTCGATAACGAACCCCGACGCCTATATCGAATCGAATATAATCGGCTTTTATAATATCCTCGAAGCCTGCCGCCACTCATACGACGACGGCGCGACACCTGTCGAGCATCTTGTATACGCTTCGAGCTCGTCGGTCTACGGCAGCAACAAAAAAGTGCCCTACAGCACCGACGACAAGGTCGACAACCCCGTCAGCCTCTACGCCGCAACGAAAAAATCCGACGAGCTGATGGCTCACGCCTATTCGAAGCTCTATAATATCCCCTCGACGGGACTCCGCTTCTTCACGGTCTACGGACCCGCAGGCCGCCCGGACATGGCGTATTTCGGCTTCACTGACAAGCTTCTGCGCGGCGAGACGATACGCATTTTCAACTACGGCAACTGCAAGCGCGACTTCACATACATCGACGATATAGTCGAGGGCGTTGTGCGCGTCATGCAGGGCGCGCCTGAGTGCAAAGACGGCGAAGACGGTCTGCCCGTTCCGCCGTATGCGGTCTACAATATAGGCAACCAGAACCCCGAAAACCTGCTCGACTTCGTCGATATTCTCCAGCAGGAGCTTATCGCCGCGGGCGTTCTGCCGAACGATTACGACTTCGAGGCGCACAAGCAGCTCGTCCCGATGCAGCCGGGCGATGTCCCCGTGACATACGCGGACACGACCCCGCTCGAGCGCGACTACGGCTATAAGCCCTCGACAGATCTCAGAACCGGGCTTCGCAATTTTGCCCGTTGGTACAAAGATTTCTACAAGATTTGAATGGCATATTTATTATATATATAAATGTATGTCTTTCGGGTCAAAGATGCGGACGAAAGACAAATTAAGATTTGTATTATTTGGAGGCTCGATTATAAAAATTATTTGAGTCGCTCACTTTACCATGATTCAAGTGATAGCCCGCTCCCCATTCATTTCGTGCCTTGACTCGAAATGTTTCAACAAAAAAATCCTACCCGATGCTGCTGCGCGGGTAGGATTTCTGTTATATTCACTCTCTGATATCAATCCGGATTATGTTCATAGAAATAGTCATACGCCTCTTCGTAGTCCTCGAAGTCGTCGTAATAATAGTCGTAAAAGTCCTCGGGGTCATTGAAGTCGCGGGCGTTATACGGATCGTCGTCATAGTAGGCATTTTTTAGTGGTAGTCACCGGGCGGTTGCCGGAGGGTCTATACGAGCCGCCGGAGGATGAACCACCGGAAGAAGAGGTCTGCTTCGGCACGGTCTCATATTCCGGATAATGCCACACGCTTTCCACGGCGCCGTTTCTCACATCTACCGCATAATATGCGTATAACCAATCAGAATACTCCGACTGCTTTGCGTAATAGGGGATCTTCCAATAATATTTATGATACCCCTCGCGGCGGGCAACTGTCTGATCGTAGAACTTTGAATATTTGAGCGGGTCATAGTTGACGGCGGTCGCCTTGCCGAGCTTTGTTGAATTTATCAGCTCCTCCGGCATTCCCTCATACGGCAGAATCTCCGAGACGGGGGTTATCCCCTTGTCGGTTTTTATCCCGAGAAAGTGAATCTCTCTGCCGTCATCGACCGATATCAGGTTTTGTCTGCTGATGTAGGCACTGTAGTTTATTTCATGCTCCTCGCCCGACCCCGTCACATACTCGCCGACATAATATGTATGCAGGGAGATATGGATAAACGGGTAGTCGGACTTCACGCCGTCGAGCTCGTCGAGAAAATAATAGAACTTCTTCCAGTCCTTTATTTTTTCGGGCGGGTCTAATTTCAGCGATACTTCAATTTCATATTTTATCGGGTCCTCGGTTTCGTCGTAGATGTATTTGTTGCTGTACGGCTCATGAATAACTGATTTGACCGTCAGTTGCGCGTTGACCTTGTGCTTTTTGCAGACGGCAGCAAATGCTTCTCTGAGCCTCAATTGCTCGGCGTCCGCCGTATCGTGTCGGTACAGGCTCTCGTCGGCCTCGCTCTGCCGGCGCGATTCGTCCTCGCGGGCGGCATTTATTACGTTTCTCGCGAAAAGCCCCAGCGTTACGATCAAAATAAGCGCGCATATTATGCTGACAACTATCTCCGCCGTATTCGGCTTGTTCTTGGTCTGTTCGCTCATGTCCTCCCTCCTTACAGCTCTGTAAACCCGGAATTATTTCTTCTTTCTGCCCTTTTTCTCAGTATATTCATTGCCCTTGACTCCGGGATTGACGAGCTTGAGCTTGCGTCTCTGGCGGCGCTTGTAGTTTTCATAGATGAACAGCGCAATATAGCCGACAACGAGAATGGCGACTATAGATGCGATAATTTTAAATACAGTGCTCGAAGCGACTTTCTTTATCGTTGCGCCTATGAACAGCAGAACATTTCTCGACACATCCTCGGACGCGACGAGCTTTATCCGCGCTATCTCCTCGCCGGCATAGAGCACACGAGCCTCGCATATCTCCTGACCCTTTTTGACCGGCGCGTCAACACTTTTCGGCACGGTCTCGGGCACGGGCTCAATAAGCACGCTTCCGGCGTCAGCCCCCGTCGGGACGAGAGCCAGCACTTCTTCGCCGGGGACGAGCGAAATATGATCGGTTCTGAATGAGAGTTTGAGCGGAACTTCGGTTATTATCTGAGTCGGGCTAGCTATCGACTTTAATTCGATGTGGTTGAACACCCAGTTGAACATCCTGCGGCAGTCGACAAACGCGCAGTTTTCGAGCGGCTCATCGTCGTCGATATTCTGCATCGGCGCGTTCATTATCACGCACAGATAGTTATAGCCGTTGCCGGTGCCTTTTGATATGACGCAGCGTCCGGCGTTGTCGGTCGAGCCGGTCTTGATACCCACGGCGTAGGGTGAATAATAGTCGGCATACGCCTTGTTCATAAGATTATTCGTGTTGCGCAGGGTGCGCTCCTCGCTCTTGTTTGTTGCGGGGACTTTATATATTGTAGTCGAAGTTATCTCCGAGAAATACGGCAGGGTCAGCGCGTGCTTTGTTATCGTCATCAGGTCGCGCGCGGTGGTGTAGTGGTTCGGGTCGTCGAGTCCGTGGACATTCGCAAAGTGCGTATTCTTGCAGCCGAGAGCCGCCGCCTTGTCGTTCATCATCTTGACAAAGCCCTCGATAGAGCCGCCGACGTGCATCGCAAGAACATTCGCCGCGTCGTTGCCGCTTCGCACGAGCAGGCAGTAGAGCAGATTCTTTATGCTCATTTTTTCGCCCGGCTCAAGCCCGACTATCGAGCTTCCTGTGCCGTCGAGCAGGTGGATAGCCTCGTAGCTCGCCTCGACTTCTTCATCGAGATCCTTGCAGTTTTCGAGCACGACGGTGGCGGTCATTATTTTAGTCAGCGAGGCGGGAGCCGCCTGCTTGTCCGCATTCTTTTCGAAAATAACCGTGTCATTGTCGAGGTTGACGAGCAGATAAATCTGGGCATAAATAGGATTATCTCCGCTGTCTGTCAAACTTTTCTCGTATACCGCGTTATAATTAGCGTAGGCAGGCATTGTGCAGAGCACCGACGCGATAAGAATAAAACAAAATAAAATTTTTATGAGTTTTTTCATAGACAGTCACCGCCGAATGTTGTATTATATATATAAACGATAGAAGACAACTTTGTCCTGACACTAATTGATTATACCAGTTTCAGGCTGTAAAATAAAGTAATAAAACGGATTTTGTTTATCAGGGGGATTAAAAATCATGCTTTATGTTACGGGAGACACCCACGGAGATTATGAGCGATTCACATCTTCCGCGCTCAAAAAGCTGAAAAAGGGCGACACGCTCTTCATCTGCGGCGATTTTGGATTCATATGGGATGGCTCGAAGAACGAAGAGAAGATGCTCAAAAAGATAGGCAAGCTCAAATACAACGTCTGCTTTATCGACGGCACGCACGAGAATTTCGAAAGACTCAGGAGCTACGAGGTCTCGGAATTCAAGGGCGGAAAAGTCCATCACATCACCGGCAACCTCTATCACCTCATGCGCGGTCAGACTTACGACTTCGACGGCGTGAGCGTCTTTGCAATGGGCGGCGGCGAGAGCCCGGATATAGATATCCGCTCCGATCTCAACTCCTGGTCGGGCGACGAGATACCCACCGAAGCGGAGCTGACCGAGGGCGCGCAGAATCTAAAGAGGCTCGGCAACAAGGTTGATATTATAATCACCCACGAGCCGCCGATGAAGATAAAAGGTTTCCTCAGGCTCAAGGACAAGGAGCCCGTGCGCGTGACGGGACTCAATACATATTTCGAGGAGCTCGGCGCTGCGTGCGAATACAAGCACTGGTTCTTCGGCTCGATGCATATCGACAAGTTCATCTCCTCGTCCCACATCGCGGTGTTCCAGCACATAATCAACGCAGAGACCTGCGAGATTGCAAAATAATTATAATACAGTCACACAGCGGCTCTCGGATTCATTTCTGAGAGCTGTTTTTATGCTTTTTGACATCATTTTTACTTTTCCAGATGCAAATAATCTAAAACAGCAACAAAATTACAAAAGATATGATATTATATAGGCGGAAAGAAAAATTTCACAGGAGGTGTTTTATGAACATCAAAAGACTTTTAGCCGTCATTCTCGCAGTTCTGGCGCTCTTGTCATTTGTTGGATGCAATGTAAAAAAAGACACGGGCAAAGAGCCTCTCAACGCCGCAGGAGGAAAAGCAGACGAAGCCATGTCGGAAAATCAGCCCGAAAGCACCGACGCGCAGGCAAGCGACACGGCAAGCGAAACCGCCGGCAATGAAGCCTCTTCGTCCGGCACCGCCGAAACTGCAAAAGAAACGCAGAAGCCGACCGCCGCGGCAACCGCAAGGCCGAACAAGCCCGACGTAAAGAAGTCAAAATATTTCCTGGGCACCGACCTCGACGGGTGGTATCATTGGAATCAGATCGGCGAAGGCTACGAAGAAGGCACAGAGTACACCGCAATCTGGGAGAAAGAATACAATTCAAACGGCAATATAGCAAAGCAGATCACATACAGCAAAATAGGTGAACAGAATCTTCCAAAATTCCAAAGGTTATATGAATATACATTCAACGGCAACGGCACTGTAAAAGAGATGCGCTGTTCCGGCAGTTTTAACATCATATACCGATATGAGTATGATTCCGCCAAAAGGATAACCAAAATCACCACGGTAGACCCCAACTCCGGCGAAACGACGGACACGATGACGCTCTCATATAACAAAAGCGGAAAGCTCGCCGGAGTAAATTACAGCGAATTTAAGCTCCGCTTTTTATATGACAGCAGCGGAAGAATTGTTAAAAAAGAGAAAACATATCCCGACGGTACCGTCAAGGCGTATCTTTATGAATACAACAGCCGTAATGATATCTCCCGCAAAACCGAAGATTTAAAATATCCCAACAGCACATACAAGGGCACGACCGACTATGAATACGACGAAAACGGTGCGCTGATAAGGCGGACTGTAATGGGCTCGGATGACAATGTAGTGATCATGAGGGAATACAAGAACGACAAATACGGCAACCCGATAGAAATCAAAGAAACGAAGTCAGATAACGGCAAAGTTATCAGCTCATATGCCTATCCGTATACATACGAATATGAGGGAAACAAGGTAACCGTCACCGGTCATGACTACGGCAAAAAGATATACGGATATCAGAAGAACGAGAGTATAATCACACCCCAGACAAACTTATTCTGATGATAATAAAAATGAATCTATCCCGGCTTCTGATATGCACCCCAAAAGTTAGACACTTTTGGGGTGCATATTTTTATGGGT
>ENA-OQCL01000514-OQCL01000514.1-human-gut-metagenome-genome-assembly--contig:-NODE-514-length-18094-cov-7.055491_pt1 | contig 18094 bp, 14 predicted proteins | sample MGYA00242502_ERZ504586 | MGnify/ENA primary metagenome ERZ504586 (study PRJEB26092, sample SAMD00036316) | human gut metagenome | host: Homo sapiens | study: EMG produced TPA metagenomics assembly of... | reverse complement strand
TATCCCTTTTGGGTGAAAACGGAAGCGGCAAAACGACTCTGATGAATATGCTTTCCGGCATTTATTACCCGGACGGCGGCAGTATCTATGTGAACGGAACGCGTGTTGATATTCGCTCTCCAAAGGATGCGTTCAAGCTTCATATCGGCATGATTCATCAGCATTTTAAGCTTGTTGACGTTTTTACGGCAACGGAAAACGTTAAACTGGGCCTAAAAGACAGTATATCCGCTGTGCGCAAAAGCATTGTTGAAATCTGCAAAAAATACTCATTTGCAGTAGATCCGGACAAAAAGGTCTATGAAATGTCCGTTTCGGAAAAACAAACACTTGAAATCGTTAAGGTGCTTTATCGCGGAGCGGATATTCTTATTCTTGACGAACCGACTGCCGTTCTGACGCCGCAGGAAACCGAGGCGTTGTTTAAAGTTATGCGTGCAATGAAGGCAGACGGAAAAAGCATTGTTATCATCACACACAAATTACACGAAGTCTTGGAAATTTCGGATAGAGTTGCCGTTTTGCGCAAGGGCGAATACATCGGCGAGGTTGAAACTTCAAAAACCGATGCTCAAAGCCTTTCGGATATGATGGTCGGTCATGCCGTAACATTGAATATCGATCGTCCTGAAGTCGGCTATTCTGTCCCGCGTCTCTTTGTAAAGAATCTGACCGTTAAGGATAATCTCGGAGTCACGAGACTCGACAATGTAAGCTTTACGGCCAACAGCGGCGAAATTCTTGGTGTTGCGGGCATCAGCGGAAGCGGGCAAAAGGAACTGCTTGAAGCAATTGCGGGACTTTGCAGGACTGAACCCGGTTCTTCCGTTATGTATGTTAATCCGCGCAACGATGAAGAGGAGGAACTCTGCGGTCTGTCGCCGGAACTTATTCGCGACCTCGGGGTGAGCCTTGCATTCGTGCCGGAGGACAGGCTCGGAATGGGTCTTGTCGGCAGCATGAATATACCCGACAACATGATGCTGCGCAGTTATAAGGACGGAAAAGGCTGCTTTGCGGACAGAAAAAAACCGCGTGAGCTTGCGCAGAAGGTCGTTGACGAACTTGGCGTTCTGACTCCGGATCTTGATACACCGATAAGAAAGCTTTCCGGCGGCAACGTGCAAAAAATTCTTGTCGGGCGCGAACTTTCGTTTAACCCGTCGCTCCTTATGGCGGCTTATGTCGTTCGCGGACTGGATATCAACACGTCCTATGCAATCTACGGGCTGCTGAACGATCTTAAGAAAAAGGGCGGCGCAGTCATTTTTGTCGGTGAAGACCTCGACGTTTTGCTTGAGCTTTGCGACAGGATACTTGTGCTTTGCGGCGGCAGGGTCAGCGGAATTGTTGATGCAAGAAAGACTCAAAAGAACGAAGTCGGACTTTTGATGACAAACCTTGGCTCGGCCGACAGCTCAGCCGAGTGATTCGGGCAAAAAGATAACGAAAGGCAGGAAAATAGAATGCTCCGTATTCAAAAGAGAACCGCGCTGCCGGTTTGGAAGAGTTGGCTTATTCGTGCGATTGCAATAATTATCGCGCTCGTTCTTAACGGCGTGCTTATTTACGGGCTTACAAAAATGAACCCTGTGAAGGTGTATGCCACAATGTTCAACGGTGTTTTCGGCACTGAAAGAAGAATCTGGAACACGATTCGCGATATTTCAATGCTGCTGTGCATCGGGATCGGACTTGCCCCCGCATTTAAAATGAAATTCTGGAATATCGGCGCAGAGGGTCAGATCTTGCTCGGCGGCATTGCAGCTGCGGCGTGCATGATGTATTTTGACAGTCTGCCGAACGGACTGCTGCTTGTTGTGATGTTCCTTGCGGCGGCAGCGGCGGGCGGATTCTGGGCGTTCATTCCGGGAATTTCAAAAGCAAAGCTGAACACAAACGAAACTCTGTTCACACTGATGATGAACTATATTGCAATTCAGCTTACGTCATTCTTCGTTACTTTTTGGGAGAATTCCTATGGCTCCAACATCGTCGGAACGATCAACCTTGAATCACACAAGGGATGGTTCCCGGACGTTTTCGGCCAGATGTACGGACTTAATGTCATTATCGTTGCGGTTCTTGCCGTAGCAATGTACTTCTATCTTAAAAGCACAAAGCATGGGTTTGAAATTGCGGTTGTCGGCGAGAGCCACGACACGGCGCGGTATGCTGCAATCAATGTTCCTGCCGTAACCGTCCGCACGGTCACACTTTCCGGCGCAGTATGCGGCATTGCCGGTTTTCTTGCGGTTGCGGGACAGGGACACACGATTTCAACGAACACGGCGGGCGGACGCGGCTATGTGGCAATTATCGTTGCGTGGCTTGCAAAGTTTAACACGCTTGTGATGATTCTTGTTTCCTTCCTTATCGTTTTCCTCGAAATGGGCGCACGCGAAATAGCGTCAAAGTTCAACATCAGCGATAATCTTTCGCAGGTCAGCACGGGTATCATCCTTTTCTTCATCCTCGGAAGTGAATTTTTCATCAATTACAAGGTTGCTTTGCGTGAGAAGGACGGCGCAAAGCAGTCGGCGGAATGAGCCGCGCGGAGCAGACACGGCAATAAAAACTGAAAGGGCAAAACAAAATGAAACAATTGATTATGCTAATCCAGGCGGCCGTATCGTTCGGCACGGTCATAATGTTCGGCTCCGCAGGCGAGATTCTGACGGAAAAATCCGGCAACCTTAATCTTGGTGTTCCGGGCATGATGTATCTCGGCGGCATTGCAAGCCTTGCGGGTTCATTCTTCTATGAACGTGCCTGTGATGCAGCAGGCAAAGTTCCGAGTTCGTTCATGCTGATTATGATCGCGCTTATATGTGCCTTTGCAGCGGCAGCAGTAGGCGGATTCATCTTCAGCTTTCTCACAACAACCCTTCGCACGAATCAAAACGTTACGGGTTTGACGCTTTCGATTTTCGGAGCGGGCATTGCGAATTTCTTCGGAGGTTCCCTCAACAAGCTTGCAGGCGGTGTCGGTCAGATAAGCGTTGAAAGAACCAGCAGACTCTTCCGCGCAGAGGTTTTCGGTTGGCTGCCGCTTCCCGAAACTTTGAAGCAGATGTTCTTTGATTACGGTTTTATGGTTTACGCCGCAATCATAATCGCAATACTTGTTCAAATCTTCCTCAAACGCACCAATCGCGGACTCAATCTCAGGTCCGTTGGTGAAAGCCCTGCAACAGCGGATGCTGCCGGTATAAATGTCACCCGTTACAAGTATCTTGCAACCTGTATCGGCGGCGGAATAACCGGGCTCGGCGGCGTTTACTATGTTATGGACTACATCAAGGGAACATGGGCAAACGACGGAACGATTGAAAACCTTGGCTGGCTTGCGGTTGCGCTCGTTATTTTTGCAACATGGAAACCCACCCGTGCAATATGGGGCTCCTACCTTTTCGGAATCTTTTTCTGGGCATACCTTCTGATCGCTTCCGGATTGACAAGGCGGTCACAGGAGTTGTTCAGGATGCTGCCCTATATCGTTACAATAATCGTACTCATTATTGTTTCGCTGCGCAGGAAAAAGGAGGATCAGCCCCCGGCAGCCCTCGGCCTGTCTTATTTCCGTGAGGAACGTTGAAAAATACATTCAATTACACAAAATTATAAGTATAAGTTCGGGAGTTTTCGGAATGAATGACCTTGAGCCGAAAATTTCCGAATTTCTGAGGCAGAGCGTCACTCGGTTCGAGTTCGGATTTTACTGAAAATATTCACATTTTGTACATAAATCGAGCGGAATTATCGTTGATTTTGCCGCATAGGTTTGGCATAATAAGGTAAAGATCGGCGGTTTTGACGTCCGAATGACGGTGAGCGGATCTTCTGCCGTGCAGCTGCGGCGAAAAGTTAAAACAAAAAGAAAAACAAGATGGAACGGAGAAAAACAATGGGATTCAAAAATGACAGCGTATACAGAACGAGACGGATACTCTGCCTTGTTATTTTTGTTCTGCTGCTTTCAATTATTGTTGTGTGTATATCGATCGCCTGCCGCGGAACATGTGCAAACCACGGCGATTCGCACGGCCCGGCGAGCGCAAAGCCGTCCGCACCGCAGCCTGCGGTCACGGATACGCCCGCATTGCAAACGGAACCTGCTCAGACGGATAATCCTCCGGCAACTCAAACGGCAGAAACCCCGGCTCCTTCCGACGGAATCCCGCTTGTTGTTACGGAAGGTGACATGAATGCCGTCATGGCAAGACTGGAGCAGCTTAAAACACTTCCTTCGGACAAAACGATCATCCTGCTTGACGTTGGACACGGCGGATTCGACCCCGGTTCGATCGGACTTGATACGGGAGTTCATGAAGATGAACTGAACCTTCAGGTTGCACGGTTCGTTGCGCAAAAATTAGGCGAAAAAGGTTACTATGTCTTTATGACGCGCATGGGCTCATATGCCGTTGCGGACACCAAAAACGAGGATATGCGCCTGCGCAAAGAGTTCATGAAACTCGATATTTTCGATGCTGCAATCAGTATTCACATGAATTCGTACCCGGACGATCGCAGCGTTGACGGCACACGGCTCTTCTACTACAAAGAGGGCACGAAAGGACAGACGCTTGCAACAATTATCCTTGACGAAATCTGCAAAGCAACGGGGCAGCGCAATCGCGGGACAAACAGCGGAGATTTGATGGTTGTACGCGAGCCTGTCGCGCCGAGCGCACTCGTTGAATGCGGATTCATTTCCAATGCAAATGAGGAGCGTTTGCTCGCAAATCCAAATTATCAGGAAAAGCTTGCTCAGGCGGTCGCAGACGGTGTTGAAAAGTTCTTTAACTCCGACAATTGAGGCCGGTAATGCAGATATTACTGAAATGATGAAGAATCACGAAAAATCCGCGCAGAAAAAACTGTGCGGATTTTTGATTAAGTCACGTTTATAACACTTTATTCCACAAAATTCGTCCCATACCGCCATTTTTTGCCAAATTTGCAAATGACGAAAAACAAACACAATCAAAAAGCAATTGCTAAGCCGAGCTGAAAACGAAAACTAACAGAATAAAAACAAAATTAATATTGCAATACGAGAATAAGCAGTAAAATCGAAACGGAAAACACTGTCGTTTTATCCCGCTGCAACCTGATTGAAAATGCGGTGAAATCAACAAATTTTGCGATTCGGGTTGCATTTTTTGAGATATGTGTTATAATGTATACGATGCGTTGAGTAAGGGGTGCGATCAGGGGCACGGAGCAGCGCATCAAAAAGCACAAACGGCTGACGGCTGAGCCGCCGCCGAAAACGTAGTCCCCGCTTTTGTGCGATCGGGCGGGGAGCCGCAGGCATCGGGCGCACGGTGCAAACGGCAAACCAAGTGCATTTGTTAGAAAGACAGATGGGAAGGAGGCAGTATGAAAAAGCTGTTATCGGAAGCAGCAATTCGTGCAAAACGTATTTTTCTTGCAATCGCATCATTCTTCAGCACATTGTGGGCAAAGGTTCTTTCAACATTCCGAAAGAGCAAAAACGCTGAAGCAAAAACAACGTATTCACTCAACAACAAAAGCTCCGCGGGAGGAGCGGGCAAACATGTTTCCGCCGCAGGAGGCAAGGTGCTTTCATTCTTTAAGAGACTGCCTGCTCTTGCAGTGAAATACAGGCTTGCAGTATCATGTATCATGGTCGTCATAATCGGTGCAATCGTTATCGGCGTTGCGCTGGGCGGCAAATCTTCAAAAACTTTCAAGGGCGATCAGCAGGCTCTGCACTCGGGTGACAACCCGGCGGCGGTCACCCAATCCCCTCAGAACACCGAACCGGGATCCACCGATGACCCCGGTGCAGCGACGGAGCAGCCCGGCGATACCGACCCTGCCGAAACCACGACACCTCAGGCAACGCATAACATCTATATCACTCCCGTGCCGATCATTTCAATGCGTCCCGTTGACGAAACAAAGGACGTTGCGAAAGCAGGAGAACACAACGATGTGATTCCCGATGTTCAGGAGAGGCTCATGATCCTTTGGTACATGGATCAGGATGAACCCACGGATTATTTCGGAAATATAACAAAAAATGCATTGCGCGTATTCCAGCGCAGGAACGAACTTGAGGTCACGGGCAGACTTGATCCCGCAACATACGGACTGCTTATGTCGAATGATGCAAAGGCATACCTCTGCATGATCGGCGATTCGGGTCAGGATGTTGTTGCTGTCAAGCAAAGACTTTACGAACTCGGCTATGTCGATACGGAGGACGGCGGGTTTGATGAAGCGATGGAAGCCGGCGTAAAGGAATTCCAGGCAGCAAACAATCTTTCCGTTGACGGAAAAGTCGGAAGAAACACAAAAGAAGCTCTTTATAACCCGGAATGCGTGCCGAAAGCGTTTAACATCGGCGATTCGGGCGACAACATCCTGCTCTATCAGAACAGGCTTCAAAAACTCGGTTATCTCACAACGGAGCCCGACGGCATCTACGGAACCGATACTCAGATGGCGGTTCGCAGGTTCCAAGAGCAGAATTCGCTTATTGCGGACGGCTATCTCGGACCTATCACGAGGGATACGCTGATGAGCGATGACGCAGTCGGCAATGCGCTCAGCTACTCTATGCACGGGTCGGATGTTAAAAATGTTCAGCAGAGACTGTATGAGCTTAACTATCTCCGCGCAAAGAATATCAACAGCTACTACACAAGCCTTACCGAAAAAGCCGTGAAGCTTTTCCAAAAAAATAATGGACTTACCGTTGACGGCAAAGTCGGAAGGCATACCATGAACGTTCTGTTTTCCGATGATGCGGTGCGCGCCTCCTCCCCGGTAACGGATGGCGGAACCGGAGGCGGCGGTGGCGGCGGCGGCGGAAGCAATCCTACGCCCAAGCCTTCCGATCCCGATCCGGATCCCGATCCCGGTGAAGGCGCAAGTGAGCGTATCGACAGGTTTATCCGCATTGCGCGGAGCAAACTCGGTTGTCGCTACGTTCGCGGCGGAAAAGGGCCGAACGTGTTTGACTGCTCCGGTTTTGTATACTGGTGCATCAACAAGGCAGGCATTTCGCAGGGCTACATGACGAGTTACATGTGGCGCAGCTGCACCCGCTATCAGCGCAACAACAATATCAACAACGTCAAACGCGGAGATGTAATCGTTTATTACGGTCACGTTGCAATATGCAGCGGCAAGTGGACAATGATCGATGCATCGCAGTCCAACGGCAGGATCGTTGAACGCTCGTTCAATTCCAACTATTGGCACCGCAACTTCATCTGCTCATTCCGCATATTCAGATAATATCGGAAAAGCAGTCGAACAGAAAATTTAACTTCATAAGGCGGAGCGGTGAATGCATTGCTCCGCCGATTTCTTTTGCGGCAAAAAACACTTGCAATTATCCTTCGAATGCTGCATAATGAAAAGCGCAAAGAAACAACACAAAAAGGCATGAAGCAGCCGACGGTGCATAAAGGCAACGACATAGAAGTGCCGACGGCATATGCCGATGCAAAAAAGAACGGACAGCGAATGACTATGAAAAAAGAAAGCAGACGCAATATTTCAAAAAAAACGGGTTTATTTCGGCATTGTTTTCACAGCGGCGGGTTTTGTTTGCTTGCTGTGCTTTTGCGATGACGGGCAAACAAAACTCAACCATGAGCAGGCTTCGGGCGGAAAGGGAGGAACAGCAGCGCAAACTTCAGGAAGCCGAAATTCATCAGGAGGGGCTTGAAGAGCTGAATGCATACATTTCGAGCAGTGAATTCCTGATAAGATACATGCGCGAAACGCAAGGATATATGCTGGACGGAGATATAAGGTTTGATGTTGATGATCCGAATGCAATTATCACAACATCGGTGCCGATTTCAAGCGCACCAGTCTCTGCCGACGCTCACGATACGCCGGAACCGGCGGAGCCGACAGCAGAACCCTGAAGCGGCGCAATCTGCGATACAATCTGCACAGGAGTGAAAAAATGACAGATACTTACGGAAAAAATGACATTGCCGGCAAAGCGGATTCCGCTGCGGTTATTGATATAGGTTCAAACTCAATCAGATATGCGGCGGGCAGAAACGGAAAAAAACTCGTAATAACAACGCGTCTCGGCTCAGGCCTTGCACAAACCGGGCGTCTTGATGAGGAACGAATGGAAAAGAGCATTTCCGTAATTTCGGCCTTGGTATCGAATGCCCGTCATTCGGGATATATTCCTTTCGCCTATGCGACAAGTGCGGTCCGCGATGCATCGAACAAAGCTGAATTTGTAAACAGATTAAAGCAAAAATGCGGTATCACGGTCGATGTTTTGAGCGGAGAAAGAGAGGCGCAGTATGCGTTTGACGCGGCATGTAATTCTTCCGACGGGTGCAGCGCACTCATTGATATCGGCGGCGCGTCAATGCAGATTGCGGAGGCAAAAAGTAAGGTGAGTTATCCGATAGGCTGCGTCCGCGGAAAAGATATTGCGCTGAAAAGCAGCGGCAAAACGGACTGCGATGATGATTTTGAAGCGCAGCGTACCGCAATAAACCGATATATGGATGAAATAATCGGCACGCCGAACCGACGACTCGGAAAATGTGCGGGAATCGGCGGAACAATAACCACTCTTGCCGCTCTTTCGCTCGGCATGCATGAATATGACCGCGATGAAATCGATAAAGCCGTTCTTAATAAGTTTGAAGTTGAACGGTTGATTGTCACATTAAGCACAATGGGCAAGGAAAGAAAACTGAATCCGCTGCTCAAGGAAAGACATGATATAATAATGTATGGGGCGGCTGTTCTGGCACATGCAATGGAACTGTTCGGGATTGAAGAGGTTCATGCCCGTGATCGTGACGGCTTGGACGGATACATGCAGTATGTGACGGAGCATTTGCTCTGACGGAAACTGCCGAAGGTTGTGCCGAAAAATAAGCGAAAACAGAAAAGAAAAGCATTGCTTGAGGAGGATTGAATAATGAGGCTGATTATAGCGTCAAACAATAAAAATAAGATTCGTGAGATTAAAGAGATACTCGGCGACAGATTTGAAGAAATTGTTTCAATGAGGGAAGCGGGCATTGAACTCGATGTTAAAGAGGATGCGGATTCGTTCATCGGCAATGCACGCAAAAAAGCGGAGGAAACAGCGAAACTCTGCCCGCAGGATGCCGTGCTTGCGGATGATTCGGGCCTTTGTGTCGATGCTCTGAACGGCGCACCGGGAGTGTATTCGGCAAGATTCGCCGGGGATGGGCATGATGACGCCGCAAACAGGGCAAAGCTTTTTGCCGAACTTCGGGATGTCCCCGCCGAAAGAAGAACTGCGCATTTTGCATGTGCAATGGTGCTTGTGCGTCCGGGAGAGCCCAATATTGAGGTTGTCGGAAGGGTTGACGGCCGCATTCTGTTCGAAGAGCGCGGTGAAAACGGTTTCGGATATGATAATATGTTTTTGTATGAACCGTTCGGCCTGAGTTTTGCGGAAATCGATGCCGAACGCAAGAACGGCGTCAGCCACAGGCGCAGAGCGTTGGAACTGGTGCTCGATGCGCTGAAAAAACAGTAATTGTTTCAACAGAAGATACAGGGTAAAAAACAAAGCAAAAAACAAATGCCTCCGCGGAATGCGGCGGACTCGGGGAGAACATACGAAAGATGAGAGTTGCAGTTGTCAGCGATACACACGGCTGCCTGTCCATGCTTGACAGGTGCATTAAACTCGCAGGTCAGGTTGATGTGTGGTGTCATTTGGGGGATTTGACTTCGGATGCCGAAGCGCTCATGAGCAGAACGAATGCGAAGGTTTATGCGGTGCGCGGGAATTGCGATTATTTCGGAGGCTCGGCGCAAAGATACGAGAGCGAAGCCGTTGTTGAGCTTGGCGGAGCAAGAATCCTGATGATGCACGGCCATACGCACGGAGTCAGCCCGTATTCGTATGACAGAGCTGCATACAGGGCGGAGGAACTGCATTGCTCCGTGCTGCTGTTCGGACACACGCATATTTCAATCGTGAACAATGACGGGAGAGTGCTTGCGGTGAATCCGGGCAGCCCGTCCTGTCCGCGCGGAGGCAGAAGTCCCTCGTTTGCTCTGCTCGAAATTGAGAACGGTGATGTGCGGGCAGAAATTATAACAATGTGAAAATTTACGCCGAATTTATTTCGAGAAAACGAAAAAGGAAAAACATACCAAAATACTCGGAATTTAAGGAGGCGCGGTATTTTAAAACTACAAACAGGACAAAAAATAAATATATTATTGAACTCCGCAGAACGGCAAATTGCCGATTTGCGGTTTTTTTGTCTGAATTTCGGGCATTTGAAGCCCGTTTTTTGCCGCAGCAAGCAAATTTTCGGGAAAAACACGCACGCGAACAAGCTCGAATTATAAAAAGTATAATATCGATATTTCTTTCGCCTGCTTGCAAAAATGCATGGTTGCGTGTTATAATCACAATTGGCATAGGCGAATGCAAAAAATGAAAGTATTTGCCGTTCGTGCCGATTTATATCGAAGTCATACAATGAATGAGTATAGATTCGAAAGGAGCAATCACAGTCAATGTATAAGATTACGCTGAGAAAAGAACTCAATCCGACCGTCACCATGATGGAAATCGAAGCTCCCCTCGTGGCGAAAAATGGCAGAACCCGGTCAGTTCATCATTCTGCGCGTCAACGAAGACGGCGAGAGAATCCCCCTGACCATTGCGGGTTATGACAGAGAAAAGGGCACAGTAAGAATCATTTTCCAGATTGTCGGTGCAACAACAACTCTGCTCAATGCAAAAAAAGAAGGCGAATACATTCAGGATTTCGTCGGTCCCCTTGGCGTTGCAACCCATATCGAAGGGCTGAAGCGCGTTTGCATCGTCGGCGGCGGCGTGGGCTGCGCGATCGCTCTGCCCATTGCACAGAAGCTGCACGAAATGGGCTGCGAGGTAACAAGCGTTATCGGTTTCCGCAGCAAGGATCTGCTGATTCTTGAAGATGAGTTCAAAGCTGCTTCCGACAGGCTCTTTGTTATGACAGACGACGGTTCTTACGGCAGGCACGGCAATGTTTGCGTACCTCTCAACGAAATGTTCGCAAACGGCGAAAAATTCGATGAAGTTATCACCATCGGTCCGTTGATCATGATGAAATTCGTTGTTGCAGCCGTCAAGCCCACGGGCATTCCCTGCACGGTTTCAATGAACCCGATAATGATCGACGGCACAGGCATGTGCGGCGGCTGCCGCCTCACCCTGCACAGGGACGGCGAGCGCATTACAAAGTTCGCATGTGTTGACGGCCCCGACTTCAACGGCTATGAAGTTGATTTTGACGAAGCAATGAGCAGAGGTGCGATGTATCGCGATTTCGAACGCCATGCGCTCGAAGAAACCTGCAATCTTCTCAACAAGGAGGTAAAATAATATGCCTAACATGAGCCCCAAAAAGAACGAAATGCCCACCCAGGCACCCGAAGTACGCGCGCACAACTTCAACGAGGTTGCAACCGGCTATTCCGAAGAGACCGCACTTGACGAGGCGCTCCGCTGTCTCAACTGCCCGAAGATGCCCTGCGTCAGCGGCTGCCCGGTCAACATCCATATCCCCGAGTTTATCGCAAAGATTCGCGAGAACGATTTCGAGGGCGCATATCAGGTCATTCAGCAGACCTCCTCTTTGCCCGCAGTCTGCGGCAGGGTATGTCCTCAGGAACTCCAGTGCGAAAGCAAGTGCGTTCGCGGCATCAAAGGCGAACCCGTCGGCATCGGCAGACTTGAACGCTTTGTTGCAGATTGGCATAACGCTCATTCTTCCGAAGCTCCCAAAGCTGCGCCTTCCAACGGCCACCGCGTTGCAGTTGTAGGTTCCGGCCCCTCCGGCCTTACCTGCGCGGGCGACCTTGCCAAGAAGGGCTATAAAGTCACCGTTTACGAAGCTTTGCACACCGCAGGCGGTGTTCTTGTTTACGGTATTCCCGAATTCCGTCTGCCCAAGGCAATTGTTCAGAAGGAAGTTGACAACCTGACCGCCATGGGCGTTGATATGGAAACCAACACCGTTATCGGCAAGACTCTCACCATTGACGAGCTGTTCGAACAGGGCTTTGAAGCTGTTTTTGTCGGTTCCGGTGCAGGCCTTCCCAACTTCATGAACATCCCCGGTGAGGCATACAAAGGCGTTTACTCCGCAAACGAATTCCTGACCCGCAGCAACCTCATGAAGGCATACAAGGCTGATCCCGTGACCCCCATCATGAAGGGCGGAAACGTTGCGGTCGTCGGCGGCGGCAACGTTGCAATGGATGCTGCAAGGACTGCGCTGCGCCTCGGTGCGGACAAGGTCTATATCGTTTATCGCCGCTCCCTTGAGGAACTTCCCGCTCGCCGTGAGGAAGTTGAACACGCAATGGAAGAGGGCATTGAATTCAAACTGCTCAACAATCCCGTTGAGATTCTCGGTTACAACAACCCCGATGACAAGCGCGATCCCAAGAACGGTTTCGTCACCGGCATGAAGTGCATCCGCATGGAACTCGGCGAACCCGATGAAAAGGGCCGCCGCCGTCCCGTTCCCGTGCCCGGCAGCGAGTTTGTGCTTGATGTCAACACCGTTATCATCGCAATCGGCACCAGCCCCAACCCCCTCATCAAGTCCACCACCAAGGGTCTTGAGGTAAACAAAAAGGGCGGAATTGTTGTTGAAGAAGGAACAGGTCTCACAAGCCGCGAAGGCGTTTACGCCGGCGGTGATGCCGTTACCGGTGCCGCAACCGTTATTTCCGCAATGGGTGCGGGCAAGGCGGCTGCAAAGGCGATCGACGAGTATCTCAGCAATAAATAATCGATTTAAAGCCGCTGTTTCGGCATAAAACCGAAATTCAGCAATGAAAAAGATACTTGGCACAGTATCAATTTGATACGGTATCAAATACGCTCCGCTGTCCGAAATACGGCGGCGGAGCGCGGAAAAACAAAACCGAACAAAAACAATTTGCAGATTAAATCTCTGCCGACCGAAAAGCTTTGCGCGCGCATCATGCGTGCGGCATCGGTTCGGCTCGGGAGACCTGCAGGGACTTTCCGGGCTTTTGTTTTTCAAAGGGATTTAAAACCAAATTTGTTTCAAAACAAAATCGGCAGTTCCCGAAATTACGAGGGAACAGCGGTTTCAAAATATCTATTTTAATAAGGAGACGGAAAATGAACAAAGAGTTCGATTACAACGTGCTCGATGAAATTCTGAAAGAACACAATTACGATGAATCCCACACCGTTACCATTCTTCAGGAAGTTCAGGCACACTACAGCTACCTGCCCAAGGAAGCTTTCCCTTATCTTGCGGAAAAGCTCGGCGTACCCGAGGCAAAGATTTACGGCGTTGCAACATTCTATGAGAATTTCTCCCTTGAACCCAAGGGCACGAATATCATTCGCTGCTGCGACGGCACGGCTTGCCACGTTCGCCATTCTACCGAAGTTCTTGACTATCTGCGCAAGGAACTCGGCCTTTCCGCAACGAAGAGAACAACGGATGACCTTAAATTCACCGTTGAAACAGTTTCATGTCTCGGCGCATGCGGTCTTGCACCGGTCATCACCGTAAACGGCAAAGTCTATTCCCAGATGACAAAGGAAAAGGCAGCCGAAGTCCTTAAGGAACTCAGGGAGGAGAATTAACATGCTTAAAAACAGGCAGGATCTTATCGCGCTTCGCGAGGGCTGCATGGCTGCGGCTCAGCTCCAGAAAAGAAGGATTCTTGTTTGCGCCGGCACGGGCTGCGTATCCAGCGGCTCACTGAAGATCTTTGACAGGCTCAAAGAACTCATCGAAGCAAACGGCATCAGCTGCCCCGTCGAACTCAAGGTTGAACCCCATGAACCCGGCATCCATGGCGGCGAGTGCGCATGTCACGCTCAGGCAGAAAATGCCGATAACAGCATCGCAATGAAAAAGAGCGGCTGCCACGGCTTCTGCGAAATGGGTCCCCTTGTTCGCATCGAACCCGAGGGATACCTCTACACCAAGGTTAAGCTTTCCGATTGCGAAGAAATCGTTGAAAAAACGATTCTCAACAACGAGCCCATCGACAGGCTTGCATATAAGCGCAACGGCGAAATCTACAGGAAACAGGAAGAAATTCCCTTCTACAAAAACCAGACCCGCATCGTTCTTGAACACTGCGGCCACATTGATGCACTTTCCGTCAAGGAATATCTCAGCATCGGCGGTTACACCGCTTTTGAAAAGGCTCTGTTCGACATGACTCCCGATGATATCGTTAACGAAATCTCCGAGTCCAAGCTCCGCGGCAGAGGCGGCGGCGGCTTCCCCACCGGCAAAAAGTGGGCACAGGTCAAAGCACAAAAAGCCGAACAGAAATACGTTGTCTGCAACGGCGACGAGGGCGACCCCGGCGCATTCATGGACAGGAGCATCATGGAAGGCGACCCGCACCGTATGCTCGAAGGTATGATGATCGCAGCAGTTGCCTGCGGCGCAACCGAAGGTTATATCTATGTCCGTGCCGAATACCCCCTTGCGGTATTCAGACTCCGCACCGCAATCGAACAGGCAAAGGAAATCGGCCTGCTCGGCAAGAATATTCTCGGCAGCGGCTTTGATTTCGATCTCCATATCAACCAGGGCGCAGGCGCATTCGTTTGCGGAGAAGGTTCCGCATTGACCGCTTCCATCGAAGGCAAGCGCGGTATGCCCCGCACCAAGCCCCCGCGCACCGTTGAACACGGTCTGTTCGAAATGCCCACCGTTCTCAACAACGTTGAAACCTATGCAAACGTTCCTTCCATCATCTCCAAGGGCGCAAAGTGGTTCTGCACCATCGGTACCGAATCCAGCCCCGGCACGAAGGCGTTCGCAATCACCGGCAATATTGCAAACACCGGTCTTATCGAAGTCCCCATGGGCACCACTCTGCGCGAAGTCGTCTATACTGTCGGCGGCGGTATGCGCGGCGAAGGTCAATTTAAAGCCGTTCAGATCGGCGGCCCTTCCGGCGGCTGTCTGACCGAAAAAGATCTTGACCTGCCCCTTGATTTCGACTCCCTCAAGAAAGTCGGCGCAATGATAGGTTCCGGCGGTCTTGTCGTCATGAACGACAAAACCTGCATGGTCGAAGTTGCACGCTTCTTCATGCACTTCACCCAGAACGAATCCTGCGGCAAGTGCACCCCCTGCCGCGAAGGCACCAAGCGTATGCTTGAGATCCTTGAGCGCATCGTTCACGGCAAGGGCGAAGAAGGCGACATCGAGCTGCTGCTCGAACTTGCGGACACCGTATCTTCCACCGCTCTTTGCGGTCTCGGAAAATCCGCACCCAACCCCGTCGTCAGCACGATTAAAAACTTCCGCGACGAATACGAAGCGCATATTTTCGAAAAACGCTGCCCCACCGGCAACTGCGCAAGGCTGAAGAGAATCGTGATCGATCCCGCAGTCTGCAAAGGCTGCTCCAAGTGCGCAAGGCAGTGCCCCGCAGGCGCGATCAGCGGCGAGCTTAAGAGCCCGTTCCATATTGACCTTACAAAGTGTCTCCGCTGCGGCGCATGTATCACCGCCTGCCCGTTCCACGCAATCAGGGAGGAATAAACAATGGAAAAGAAATTTATGTATGTTGACGACATCGCCGTTGAGCTTAACGGCGAGAAGAACGTCCTTGAAGTTATCCGCAAGGCGGGCATCGACATGCCCACACTTTGCTACCACCCCGAGCTGTCCATCTACGGCGCATGCCGTATGTGCATGTTTGAAAACGAGCGCGGCGGTCTTGATGCTGCATGTTCCGCACAGCCCCGTGCCGGCATGAAGGTTTATACAAACACCGAAAGGCTCCGCAAGTATCGCAAGAATATCATCGAGCTGCTGCTTGCAAACCATTGCCGCGACTGCAACACCTGCGAAAAGAACGGAAACTGCAAACTTCAGCAGCTTGCAAAGCGTTACGATGTTCGCACCGTTCGTTTCCCCAACACCGCAAAGACCGATGTTGACGATTCTTCCGTAAGCATCACCCGCGATGCAAGCAAGTGCATCCTCTGCGGTCAGTGCGTCCGTATGTGCAACGAGATTCAGTCCGTCGGCGCGATCCACTATGCGCACCGCGGTTCTCATATGCTCATCAGCACCGCCTTTGAACGTCCCATTGCCGAAACCGTATGCGTCGGCTGCGGTCAGTGCGCGGCAGTCTGCCCCGTCGGTGCAATCACCATCAAGCAGGATACCGCAAAGGTTTGGAAGGCGATCGCCGATAAGAACCTTGTTGTAACGGCACAGGTTGCTCCCGCCGTCCGCGTTGCGATCGGCAAGGAACTCAACATGCCCGAAGGAACCGATGTCATGGGCAAACTCGTTGCCGCAATGCATCGCATGGGTATCGACAAGGTATACGACACATCCGTCAGTGCCGACCTCACCATCCTTGAAGAAACCGCAGAATTTGTTGAACATCTCGGCAAAAATACCGGAATGCCCCTGTTCACTTCCTGCTGCCCCGGCTGGATCCAGTTTGCAGAGAAGAAGCATCCCGAAATCATGCCCTATATCTCCACCTGCAAATCCCCGATGCAGATGCTTTCCGCGCTCATCGTCGAGCAGCAGAAGGATTGCGAAAAGAAACATTTCAACATCGCCGTAATGCCTTGCACCGGCAAAAAATTCGAGGCTGCACGCAGCGAATTCACCCATGACGGCAAGCCCGATGTTGATGCTGTTATCACAACTCAGGAGCTCATCCACATGATCAGGACTGCCGGCATCGAATTCGATACCGTTGTTCCCGAAGCTATCGATGCACCTTTCGGCATGTTCTCCGGTGCAGGCGTCATTTTCGGCGCAACCGGCGGCGTTACCGAGGCTGTTCTCCGCAGAGTTTCCGATGACAAGTCCATCAATGCAATCCGCAGCATCGGCAATTGCGGCGTTCGCGGTACCGAAGGCGTGAAGGAATTCACCGTTCCCTTCAACGGCGGCGAACTGCGCATTGCGGTCGTAAGCGGTCTCGGCAATGCCGAGAAGCTTATCAAGCAGCTTCTTGCAAAAGAAGTCAGCTTTGACTTTGTTGAAGTTATGGCGTGCCCGGGCGGCTGCGTAAACGGCGGCGGTCAGCCTGTGACCATCGAAAATGCAAAGAAGGTCAGGGCGGACGGTCTGTATTCTTCCGATATGACCAACACGCTTAAGACTTCCGACACCAACCCCCTCATGGATAAGCTCTATGCCGATTATGTCAAGGGCAGGAACCATGAGATGCTCCACGTTCACTATAAACATAACTGAGTCATTGTGCACGGTTTGCGCATGAGTCGGTAACATAGGAAGTGAATTTCACAGAAATTAACTTTCATAGAAATTGACTTTTCATAGAAACAGACTTTCACTCCGTTCGAATTTGATTTCGGACGGAGTGAATTTATTGCCCGGAGTGAGCTTTTTATGAGAAACGGGCTGCTTAAAGTTCTTATTCTGCTCGATGATACCGGAATTCGTGAATTAGAAGTGCCGAAACGAATTTTCATGGTAATGTAAAATAATAAACAGAGCAGAAAGGGCAGTTCGCTGTCCTTTTTGCATTTTTGATGAAGACGGGGGTTGAAAAAACAACTTGAATGGTATAATATAAAGAACAGAAAATACTCGGACGGAGGTAATTCCGAAATGAAATTAACCAAAGAAAACTTCATGCTTTTTAACGATAATTGGGCACTTGTCACAGCGGGCAGCCTGACGCATTACAACACGATGACGATAAGCTGGGGCAGTCTCGGCTGCATATGGAACGGTGAGGATTCGGCGCGCCCGATAGTTTCCGTTTATGTCAAACCCTGCCGCTATACGCATGATTTCATTGAAAACAACGAAATTTTTACGGTCACATTCTTTGATAAGAAATACAAGCCCGATCTCGGCATCCTCGGCAGAGAGTCCGGCCGCGACGGCGATAAAGTTGCAAAAACATCACTCACTCCGATTGCGGTTGGCGGCAGTGTCGGCTTCAGGGAAGCGGAAACAACAATAGTTTGCAGGAAAATATACAAACAGGATTTTGATACCGCAAACATGCCGAAGTCGGTGATTGAGGCTTATTATCAGACCGAAGCACCGCACAC
>ENA-OQCL01000513-OQCL01000513.1-human-gut-metagenome-genome-assembly--contig:-NODE-513-length-18101-cov-5.017525_pt1 | contig 18101 bp, 16 predicted proteins | sample MGYA00242502_ERZ504586 | MGnify/ENA primary metagenome ERZ504586 (study PRJEB26092, sample SAMD00036316) | human gut metagenome | host: Homo sapiens | study: EMG produced TPA metagenomics assembly of... | reverse complement strand
AGAGGCGGGTGGGTCCCGAAACCTCACGGGGGCGCCACCACCCCATAAGCGCTTTTCTTTGGGGCTCCACCCCGTTTCTTTGGGCAAGACCAAAGAAATGGGGTGGAACTGGCAGCACCAACGTAAAGTCCAGCAGGACAAAACGGCGAGTTCCTCCACCCCCCAGCCCCCCGCCGTCCTAAGGCAATAAAAAACCCCCGCTCTCCCGAGCGGGGATTTTGCTGTCGTCATTTCGCAACGGCGTCCTTCAGGGCCTTGCCGGCCTTGAACTGAGGGATGCGGGAGGCGGGGATCCAAATCTCCTCCTTGGTCTTGGGGTTGCGGCCCGTGCGGCCCTCGCGGGTCTTGACATCGAAGCTGCCGAAGCCTACGAGAGAGACCTTCTCGCCCGCGATGAGCTCCGCGGTGATGGCGTCTATCGTGGCGGTGATGACCCTTTCGGTATCCTTCTTGGACAGCCCGGCCTTCTCGGCCACGGCGGTGATAAGCTCTGCCTTATTCATTGGTATTCCTCCTGAAAAGTTAAAATGCTGAACTATATAGAGATTTGCCCCTATTCCACAATTCGGCGCAAATTACTCACGGTGACTGACCGGCACGGGCTCCTTGCCCTCCAGGTCGTGGCGGCCCTGCTGGTAGATCTCCTCCATCTCCTCAAGGCTCATGTCCTCAAGGCGGCGGCCAAGCTTTGCGGCGCCCTCCTCGACGTAGCGGAAGCGCCTTATGAACTTCCCGCAGGCCGCGTGCATGAGCTCCTCGGAGTCAAGCTTGTAAAAGCGCGCAACGTTCACGGCGGAAAAGAGCACGTCCCCGAGCTCTTCCTTAATATTCTCCACGTCGCCCGCGTCTATACCCTCCTGGAGCTCGCCTACCTCCTCGCGGAGCTTGTCCATCGCGCCGCCGACGGCGGGCCAGTCGAAGCCGAGCTTCGCGGCCTTGTTCTGTATCTTCTCGGAGCGCATGAGCCCCGGCAGGCCGTGCGAGACGCCGTCCATGGCCGAGGCGGCGGTCTGCTGCGCCCTGTCGGCCCTCTTTATCGCGTCCCAGTTTTCCAGCACCTTCTCGGGCGTGTCCGCCGCGACGGCGCCGAAGACGTGCGGATGCCGGTGCACCAGCTTCTTGCAGGCCATATCCGCTATGGCGTCCATATCGAAAGCGCCCTCGTCCTTCGCCATGCTGGCATGCAAAATGACCTGCATCAGCAGGTCGCCCAGCTCCTCGCAAAGGTGCTCCGGGCTGCCCTCGTCTATCGCCTCGCAGACCTCGTAGGCCTCCTCCAGCACGTTGCGCCGGATGCTCTCGTGGGTCTGCTCCCTGTCCCAGGGGCAGCCCTTGGGGGAGCGCAGATAGTCGATAAGGGCTATGAAGTCCCGGAGGTCATAGCTCTCTTTGCAAACAAAATCTACCACACTATAACCCCTTCCGCAAGTAGTTTTCGGCTGAAAAACAGCTGAAATTGCAACCTTTTTTATTATGTCACCCGTCAGGGCCTTATACGCAGGAGCCGAGCCAGCTTCTCGCCCCTGGGTATGAGCTTCATGTCCTCGTAGGTTACCGCGCGCGTCAACACGGTGAGGACAATGTAGACTATGACGGCCGCGCCGATGGCAAGGCACATGCAAAGCGCCATCATGAGCCGGCCCGCGTCCACGCCGCCTATGAAGCGCATGGAGAGCCCGTAGACCGCCCAGGCTGTGAGGCCCATGGCCGCACAGCTGAGCACCGGGCGAGCCAGGATGCTTCCCAGCCGCGGCCGGTCGGGCATGACCCGGCACAGGAAAATGTAGTCCATGACGCACATTACGGCGTAGCAGCTGAGGGTGCCTATGGGCGCGCCGAGGATGTTGATGCCAGGGTCCGCCACCAGGAACCAGTTGACGGCGATCTTCACGACACCGCCTATTATCATGGAGTAGATGGGGTATTTCTCGTTCCCGCCCGCCTGGAGTATGGCGTTCATCATGAGCGCCATGCAGACGAAGAAGCTGGCCGCGCCCATGAGCAGCAGCAGCTCCGGCCCGGACTCATGGCTGCCGGGGTAGATGATGGTCATGATGGGCTCCGCGAGCACTGAGAGGCCCACGCCCATGGGCAGGCAGATGACCGTGGCTATGCGCAGGGAGTTTTCCGCGATGCGGGAGCTCTCGCGCCCGCGGTGCGTCACGCGGCAGGCCGCGATCGCGGGGACGACGGAGATGGTCAGCGGCGTAATAAAAGCCGCAGGCAGGTTGTAGAGCGTCTGCGCCTTGCCGTAGACGCCGTAGAGCACCTTGGCGTCCGCGTAGGAAAAGCCCGCCGCGTCCTGGAGCCGGCCCATGCACAGGCCGGAATCCACGAGGTTTATGAGCGAGAGCACGGAGGAGCCCAGGGTGATGGGTATGCCCACCTTGAGCAGGGTGGAGAGTATCTGCCCGCGGCTCTCCGGCTCGTCCCCGCCTCCGGGCAGGGCGGCGTAATTGCGCCGCTTGTAGGCGAACATGTAGACCAGCGCGGCCAGGGAGCCCGCCGTCACGCCGAATATGGCCCCGGCGGAGACGAGAGGCAAACTCTTGCCCAGGTCCTTGAGGTACCAGGCCAGGACAAGCCCGATCACTACCTTGACAAGCACCTCCAGCACCTGCCCGACGGTGGTGGGCTTCATGTTCTCATGGCCCTGGCAATAGCCGCGGTAGGCGCTGGTCAGGCAGACCAGCAGCACCGCCGGGGAGAGCGCCAGGATGCTCTGCGAGGCCTCGACGTCGTTGAGCGCGTCCGCCAGCTCCGTCGGGAAGAGGAACATGATGAGCGTGCAGACGACGCCCAGCACGCAGAAAGTGAGCCAGGCGACGGAGAAGATGCGCTTGACCTGGTTCGGGCGGTTCATCGTGTTCGCCTCGCTGATCATGCGCGAGAGCGCCACAGGCAGGCCCGCCGTCGCGACGGTGAGGAACACGCTGTAGATATTGTAAGCCACGAGGAAGTGCGTGTAGCCCTCGTCCCCGAGGATGTTCCCCAGCGGCACCTTGTAGATAAAGCCGAGGATCTTCATTATCACGACGCCTGCGGCCAGGATAGCCGCGCCGTGCAGATAGTTTTGCTTTTTGGGCTCAGCCAAGCATATACCCCCAATCGGCGGCGCTTTGCCGCGCCGAAAGCCTACTGTACACTAAAAATATGGAAAAAATCAAGTAAATATGCCGCTCCAGCCAGTATATACCTCCAAACTGCAAAAACAGGGGCCAAAAGCGAAAAGGGACCGCCCCGAAGGGCGGTCCCTTTCACCGGTATCGTCAGAAGAGATGCACGTTGGCTATGACGGCGGAGAAGACGATGGAGACGGTGGAGCAGAGCTTGATGAGAATGTTGAGGCTGGGGCCGGAGGTGTCCTTGAAGGGGTCGCCCACGGTGTCGCCAATGACGCCGGCCTTGTGGCACTCGCTGCCCTTGCCGCCGTGGTGGCCGGCCTCTATGTACTTCTTCGCGTTGTCCCAGGCGCCGCCGGAGTTGGACATGAACACGGCCATGCCGAAGCCGCAGACCGTTGTGCCGGCCAGCAGGCCCACAACGCCCTCGACGCCGAGGATGAGGCCCGTGATGATGGGCACGATGACTGCCAGGAGCGCAGGCACGACCATGGCGCGCAGCGCGCCGGAGGTGCACAGGTCAACGCAGCTCTCGTAGTCCGGCTCGGCCTCGCCCTCCATGATGCCCGCGATCTCGCGGAACTGGCGGCGGACCTCGATGACTATGTGCTGGGCGGCCTTCTGCACCGCGCTCATCGTGAGCGCGCCGAAGACGAAGACCAGCATCGCGCCGACAAAGAGGCCGACGAGGACGGCGGGGTTCGTGACGGAGAGGTCTATCTGGGCGCCGCCCATGGCGCTCTCGGCGACCTCGACGTAGGAGACAAGCAGGGCCAGCGCCGTGAGGGCGGCAGAGCCTATGGCGAAGCCTTTGCCGGTGGCGGCGGTGGTGTTGCCGAGGGAGTCGAGCGCGTCCGTGCGCTCGCGGACCTCCTCGCCGAGGCCCGACATCTCCGCAATGCCGCCGGCGTTGTCCGCGACGGGGCCGTAGGCGTCGGTGGCGAGGGTGATGCCCAGGGTGGCCAGCATGCCGATGGCGGCGATGCCGATGCCGTACAGGCCGTTGTTGAAGCTGAGGGTGTAGGCCTCGGAGTTCGTGACAAGGGAGCCGCCGGAGGCGATGAAGCTCACGATGACGGCGACGCCGACGATGAGGATGGGCGCGGCGGTGCTGACCATGCCGAGGGAGATGCCGCCGATGATGGTGGTGGCGGCGCCGGTCTCGGTGGCGTCGGAGAGGGCCTGGGTGGGCTTGTAGGTGTCGGAGGTATAGTACTCGGTGACGTAGCCTATGGCGCAGCCCGCGGCAAGGCCGCAGAAGATGGAGATGAGTATGCCAATCCAGCTGGCGCCCTCCACGTCCTTCATGACGTACCAGGTGAGGGGGATGCAGAGCACGGCGCAGAGCGCGGCGGCAAAGTAGGTGCCGGTGCGCATGCTCTTGAGCAGCTCGCGCTGGCTGGCCTTCTCGCCCGTCTTTATCATGAAGGAACCTATGAGCGAGCAGATGACGCCGACGACGGCGATGGCCAGGGGCAGGAACATGCCGTTCCAGCCGTAGCCCGCGGAGGCGCCGATGGCAAAGGTGGCGAGGATGGAGCCGACGTAGCTCTCGTAGAGGTCCGCGCCCATGCCCGCGACGTCGCCGACGTTGTCGCCGACGTTGTCCGCGATGGTGGCGGGGTTGCGCGGGTCGTCCTCGGGTATGCCGGCCTCGACCTTGCCGACGAGGTCCGCGCCGACGTCGGCGGCCTTGGTGAAGATGCCGCCGCCCACGCGGGCGAAGAGCGCCGCGCAGGAAGCGCCCATGCCGAACATGACCATGGTGTTGGCTATGGTGGTGGAGTCGCAGCCGAAGCCGTATTTCAGGATGAGGAACCAGACGGACACGTCGAGGATACCGAGGCCGACGACGGTGAAGCCCATGACGGAGCCGGAGGAGATGGCCACGCGCAGGCCGCGGTTGAGGCTCTCGCTGGCGGCGTTGGCGGTGCGGGCGTTGGAGGACGTCGCTATCCTCATGCCGATGAAGCCCGCAAGGCAGGAGTAGAAGCCGCCCGTTATGAAAGCGAAGGGCACGAACTTCGAGACGAGGCCCTGCCCGTTTATCCAGGGCACATAGGCGAGCACGGCGAGCACTACCGCGATGATCGCGAAGATGACGCCGACGGTCTTATATTGGCGCTTGAGATAGGCGTTAGCGCCCTTGCGTATGGCTGCCGCGATCTTCTGCATCGTCGGCGTGCCTTCGGAATACTGTTTTACTTTCCTGGCCTGGCTGTAGGCAAAGAGCAGGGCCACCAGAGCCCCGACTATGCCGATCCAGAAGAAATTCTCCATATCGTCCATCACTCCTAGAAAAAGTACTCGACGGGCCGTTTTACCGGCCCTTAAATCATTCTAAACCATGGAGAGAGAGAAATCAAATAAAAAGTACAAAAAATGCTTGATTTTTTTAGATTTTTTCGACCGAAATGCACAAAATGTCCGTAACGTTTAGAATGTTCAAGACGGCTCAATCGTTGATTTTGACGGATTTTGCCCGCCTGTACCCGCCCGCTGCTGTAAATAAAAACGGCGCGCCCGCCGCCGTTGACGCCCCGCGCCCGGCGTGATATGATGGCGGCAGGATATAAGGAAAGGCGGCGCGCGACATGAAGAGCAAGCTCTCCCTCTGCCTCGCCCTTGCCCTGGCCTTCTCCTTGGCCGCCTGCGGCCAGGCCCCGGAGGCAGGGCCGCTGAGGCTCGAAAACAACACGCAGATGCTGGACGACGTACTCCGCGAGGGTTCGAGCGCCCGCCCGGGGGAGGGCGAGTTCTTCAGCGCCATGGAGATAGACGCCGACCCCGAGGCCGGGACGGCGCAGGTGAGGCTCATCGGCGACCAGGAGTTTTCCGGCTCTCTCGAGGCCATGAGCTGCATACCCATTGAGGACGGCGGCGTCTCCGGCTGGTACTGCAACTTCCGCGGCGAGCTCAAAAGCGGCGAGACCGCCCGCGACGTGTCGATAATCCTCGTGCTGAGCGGGGGCGAGGGCTTCGCCACCCTCTCGTTTTACCGGGCCGACAGGACCATGATGAACAGCTGGTTCGGCGTCATGGAGGGCGACCTCGCCGTCGTGAACGCCGCCTACAATGAGCTGATACGCGAGCTGCAAGCCCGGGATGAGGCCGCGGCGGTCGGATAAAATATTGGGAGGTAAGGCAAATGCTTGAAGTCGGCATGAAGGCCCCGGGGTTCACGCTCCCGGATAAGGACGGCAGGCCCGTCTCGCTCTCGGATTTCCGGGGGAAGAAGGTCGTGCTCTATTTCTACCCCAAGGACAACACGCCGGGCTGCACCCGGCAGGCCTGCGCCTTTGCGGGGGCCTATTCCCAGTTCGAGGCCCTGGGCGCAGTGGTGATAGGCGTGAGCCGGGACTCCCAGGCCTCGCACCAGCGCTTTGCGGAGAAGAACAGCCTGCCCTTCATCCTGCTCTCCGACCCGGAACGGCAGGCCATAGAGGCCTACGGCGTCTGGCAGGAGAAGAAGAATTATGGCAAGGTCAGCATGGGCGTCGTGCGCTCCACCTATATAATAGACGAGGACGGCCTCGTCGAGAAGGTCATGCCCAAGGTAAAGCCCGACACCAACGCGGCGGAGATACTCGAATACCTCCGCGAGGGGAAATAAAAATGTCGCGGGAGCTTTGGGACGTCTACAGCTTCGACCGCCGCCCGACGGGCCGCACCATGTACCGGGGCGACCCGATGCCGGAGGGCGCCTTCCACCTCGTAGTGCACATCTGTGTCTTCTCGCCTGATGGGCGCATGCTCATACAGCAGCGCCGGGAGAGCAAGCGCAGCTGGCCGGGCCTCTGGGACCTGAGCGCCGGGGGCTGCGCCCTTGCGGGCGAGGACAGCCGCAGGGCGGCGGAGCGGGAGCTCTATGAGGAGCTGGGCCTGCGCGCCTCCTTCGCGGGGCAGAGGCCCGCGCTGAGCATAGGCTTTGAGACGGGCTTTGACGACGTGTTCTTCACCGGTTATGCCGGCGCGCCCGAGGCGCTGAGGCTCCAGCCGGAGGAGGTGCAGGCCGTCCGCTGGGCGGAGGCCGGGCAGGTGCTCCGCCTGCTGGACGAGGGCCGCTTCGTCCCCTACCACGCCAGCTTTATCCGGCTGCTCTTCGACACACGCGAGCACGGCGGCGGCCTCGACCGCCACGGCAGAGAGCTCACAAAGGAATAAAAAAGGCCCCGCCCTCCTGAGAGGGCGGGGTTTTGCTCACTTTTTCTCCCGGCGGAAGCACATGAACCAGTCGAGGCAGTACTGGTCGTCGTTCTGGCTCTCCATACGCTCCTTGGCGGTTCCGCAGCTGCCCGCGGTGGGGACGATGACGTCGTCGCCGGGCCTCCAGTCGGCGGGGGTGGCCACGTTCTCGGCGTCTGCCTTCTGCAGGGCCTGGATGACGCGCTTTATCTCGTCAAAGTTGCGCCCGGTGCTCAGCGGGTAGTAGAGGATGAGGCGGATCTTCGACTCCGGGTCGATGACGAAGACGGCGCGCACCGCCTGCGTGTTGCTCTGCCCGGGCTGGATCATTCCGTATTTGTTCGCCACCTCCATGCGGATGTCCTCGATGAGGGGGAACTTCACCTCCACGTGCTCCTTGCCGTTCCAGCTGAGCTCCTGAATCTTGCGCAGCCAGGCGATGTGCGCGTAGAGCGAGTCCACCGAGAGGCCCACGAGCTCCGTGTTCATGGCCTTGAACTCCTCCGCCATGGAGGCGAAGGTCATGAACTCCGTCGTGCAGACCGGCGTGAAGTCGGCGGGGTGGCTGAAGAGGATGACCCACTTGCCCTTGTAGTCCTCGGGGAAACTTATGTTCCCCTGCGTGGTGACGGCCTTGAAACTGGGGGCTATATCGCCGATGAGCGGCATGCGGTTTATGTTGTTCTCCATTGGTCTTGACCTCCTGAAAAAGCATTGAGTTATTGTGTCCTAACTATACCTCAAGCCCCCGCGTCCGTCCGTGACAAAGTCACGCGGCGGGTGTATAATGGCAGAAAAACGACTGGAGGCGGCTGCACATGGTGGAGATAAGCGCTGCCGAGGCCCTGGGCCTGCGTCTGCGCGCCCAGCACCTGGACCGGCCGCTGGGACCGGAGGGCCTGTGCGAGGCCGCGGGGGCCTGCGGCTTTCAGAACACGCCGCCCGGGGCCTGGGAGCTCGCGGCGCTCTGCCGCGTGGAGGGTCTCGGCGTACGGGAGCTGCGCGCGGCGCTGGAGGAGGAGAAGACGCTGCTCCAGGCCTGGAGCCTGCGCGGCGCGCCCTATGTCTTCCCCACGGCGGAGGCGGGGGTCTTTCTCTCCCCTCTCGCCGCCCTGCCGGGCGAGGAGCCCTGGGTCTACACGCAGGGCATCACGGCGGCGCTGGACTGTCTGGGCCTCGGCTTTTACGAGCTGCTGCCCGCCGTCATGGAGGCCGCGCGCCTGCTGGAGCGCCGCAGCGTCCTGTCCAAGGAGGAGCTCGACCGCGTCCTGGCCGAGGCGGCGGAGCCGCTCATCCCTTCGGAGAAGCTCCCGCTCTGGCGCGACGGCACGATGTACGGCGACCCGGAAAAGCAGTCGGTCGGCGGAGCCGTCGTATCCTTCATGCTCAGGCCCTGCGCTTTTGCGGGGCTCGTGGTGTTCGGCAGGCGGCAGGGCGCGAGCCCGGAATTTGTCTCCCCCAAGCTCTGGCTGGGCCGGGGGCTTGAGGCCGCGCCGGACGCTGGCGCCGGGCTAGTGCGTAAATTCCTGCGCTGCTACGCCCCGGCGACGGAGCGCGAGCTGGCCGCCTGGCTGGGAAGCTCGCCCGCGCAGGCCCGCAGGCTCTGGCGCGCCGTGGAGCCGGAGCTTGTCCCCGTCCTCTGCGGCGGCAAAAAGAAATACGCCCTCGCCTGCCAGCTGGAGGAGTTCCGCGGCAGCGAGCCCGGGACCAGCCTGCTGCTGCTCGGCCCGCACGACCCCTATCTCGACGCGCGCGACAGGGAGCTAATCGCACCCGACGTGAAGATACAGCGGCAGCTCTGGCGTTACGTCGGGAATCCCGGCGCCGTGCTCCGCGGAGGCCGCGCCGTGGGCCAGTGGCGACAAAAGACTTCACGCGGAGCGGCGGAGCTGACCGTGCAGCTCTTCGAGCCCCTCGCGGAGCCGGAGCGCGCCGTCTGAAAGAGCTGGCCGAGCGTCTTTGCTCCGCCCGGGGCCTGGGGCTCCGGAGGCTGGACATAACTGAATGAGGAGGAAACACATGCCCGGCATTGAAATACTGAAGCAGCTCCCGCCCGTGGACGAGGCAGCCGTGGACTCTGCCCTCGCCGCGGAGCTGGCCGCAAACGCCGACAAGCTCGTCGTTCTGGACGACGACCCCACGGGCGTTCAGACGGTGCACGACGTCTCGGTCTACACGGACTGGACGGAGGGCTCCATCCGCGAGGGCTTTGCGGAGCGCGAGAGGCTGTTCTACATCCTGACGAACTCCCGCGCCATGACCGCCGCGGAGAGCAGCCGCGCGCACGAGGAGATAGGCCGCGCCGTGCTCCGCGCCTCGCGCGAGTCCGGCCGGGGCTTCATGCTGCTCTCCCGCTGTGATTCTACCCTGCGCGGGCACTATCCGCTGGAGACCGAGGTGCTCCGGCGTGAGCTGGAGGCCGCGGGCCTTGCCGTGGACGGCGAGGTGCTCTGCCCCTTCTTCAAGGAGGGCGGGCGCTTCACGCTGGGCGGCGTTCACTACGTTCTCCAGGGCAGGGAACTCATCCCGGCCGCGGAGACGGAGTTTGCCGCGGACAAGACCTTCGGCTACCGCAGCTCCTATCTGCCGGACTATATTGAGGAAAAGACCCTCGGCGCGAGCCCGGCCTCGGAGGTCCTGCTCATACCCATAGAACAGCTGCGCGCGCTCGACTACGACGGCATCGCGGAGAAGCTCTGCTCGGTGCGCGGTTTCGGAAAGGTCTGCGTGGACGCGGTGGATTACTGCGACGTAAAGGTCTTCTCCGTGGCCCTCTACCGCGCGGCGGCGCGCGGGCGGCGCTTCCTCTTCCGCACGGCCGCGAGCCTCGTGAAGGCCCTGGGCGGCGTGAGCGACCGCCCCCTGCTCCGCCGGGAGGAGATGGTCACGCGCCCGGGCGGCGGGATAGTCGTCGTCGGCAGCCACACGGGGAAGACGACGGAGCAGCTTGAGCGGCTGCTGACGCTCGATGGCGTCGTTGCCGTGGAGTTCGACTCCGACCTCGTCCTGGAGGGCGACGCCGCCTTCGGCGCGGAGGTGTCCCGCTGCTGCGCCGAGGCCGCGCGCATCATCCGCAAGGGAAAGACGGCGGTGTGCTTTACGAAGCGGCGGCTGCTGGCTCTCGACGGCGACACGCAGGAGAGCGCCCTGCTGCGCAGCGTGAAAATAAGCGACGGCGTCCAGAGCCTGGTCGCGAGCCTGGACGTGACGCCCGCCTTCGTGCTGGCGAAGGGCGGCATCACCTCAAGCGACGTGGGAACCAAGGCCCTGCGCGTCCGCCGCGCGCGAGTGCTTGGACAGCTCCAGCCCGGCGTACCCGTCTGGAGGACCGGGCCCGAGAGCCGCTTTCCCGGCACGCCCTATGTCATCTTCCCCGGCAACACCGGCGGCCCCGATACGCTCCGCCTTGCCGTCGAGACCCTTCTCTCCCCCTGACCGCTCAGGCGTCCGCTCCGCGGACGGGTTTTATTTGCCGCCCTGAACTTCAAGATTTCTCCCGCTTTTAAAAAAAGCGGGGCCGGACCCGGCCCCGCTCGCCCCCGCCTCAGGCGGAGAGCTTGGCTTTGACGAGATACTGCCCTCCGGAGACGGCGCCGAAGAGATATTTGCCCTCGGCGTTGGTCTTCGTCGTGGCAACGAGCGTCTCTATCTGCGAGGTGCCAAGGCCGGTCACAGCGTACAGGCCCACAAAGCAGCCGGACACGGGCGCTCCGTTCGAGTCGCGGATGATGCCGCTGACCGTGCCGTTGTAGGTGCGGCTGTCCACGACCATGTTCACGGCGACGTTTGCAATGGAGCCCTCGGCTATGGTCACGGCGATGGGAGCCGTGGCGAGGTAGCCGTCCGCCGTGGCGACAAGGCTGTAGATGCCGTCGGCCACGTCGTAGAATACGAACTCTCCATCGTCGGCAGTGCGGGTCGTTGCAACGGCAGTCCCGGCCAGATTGCGCAGGGTCACGGTGGCACCGGCAACCGGAGCGCTCCCAGCCAGACCGATGGTCGTCGCCGTACCCGCTATGGCACCGAGCGCAAGCGCGGCCTCGCTCCGGCACACCAGCGGCACCTCGAGGCTGCTGCCGCTGGAGAGCGTCAGCAAAGAGCTGGGGCTCATGATATAGCCATCGAGAGCAGCGGCGATGCTGTAGGTCCCGGCGGGAACATTGTCGAAGGAATAGGCGCCCGCAACGTCGGTCATTACATGGCGATAAGGCACGCCGAGGCTGTCAAAGAGTTTGACCGTGGCGTTGGGCAGGGGATTCGTGCCGTCGGTCACGGTGCCGTAGACCGTGGCGGAGGCGGCTACGGAGGGGCTGAGACTGAGGTTTATATCAGCTTCCTGCATCCCCTGTATATCAAAACTGGGGCTGTAATTCAGGTTGAGAACATCCTGCATGATATCGGCCATTTGTTGGTAACCTCCCGAAAGCTATGGCTCATAATTTTTCCTGCGGCCCGGAGCGGCTCCCGATGAGGCAGCCGATGCAGCCGGAGACGAAGTCGCGGAACTGAGCCACCGTGGCGGCAGCCGAATCCGGGGCGGCGAAACCTGGGCGGTGCAGCAGCACCGCGCGGTAGGCGAGCAGGGTGAACAGGCAGAAGATGCCGATGGCCGCGGCTGCCAGCGCGCGAAAGCGCAGGGCGCGGCTCTCAGCCGGGTCGCGCGGCTCCTGCGGGCAGCGGCCGCCGCCGCTCAGCAGGTGGCCGAAGACGCCCGCAGCGGAGGTGCGCACAATGATGTCGATGCCTTCCGTCTCGGCCGAGCCGGCGGAGAACAGGCTGTACGCCGACTGAGCCAGCAGCACGGCCAGAAATACGAGCAGGCATCCGTCCGCAAGGCGGACCCGCCTTCTGGGTCCCCCCGCCCGGCAATCACAGCGTCTCATACGACCCCTCCCCTGCGTCCAAATCGCCGCAGGACACTCTATGCCGCCGCGTACAAGTTTGACACAGCAAGGCCCCGCGCCGCAGGATCGGCGCGGGGCCTTTATCATGAGGCCGTGTCCCGGCTCTCCAGCTCTCTCAGCCGTTTGTAGACAGTTCCCCGGGAGATCCCCAGGTGCCGCGCAGCCTTGGCCTTGTTGCCGTTGAAACGGATGAGCGTCTCAACGAGCCGCTCTTCCTCCGCGCTGCGCAGGTCCAGGGCGCGCTCGCCCCTGGCTGCCGTCAGCGGCACGCCCAGCTCCGAGTCCCCAAGCGGCCCGCTGACCGAAAGGGGGCTCCCGCTGCGTGCATTCACGAGGCTGCGCTCGATGATGTTCCGCAGCTCGCGCAGGTTCCCGGGCCAGGTGTAGCCACGGAAGAGCTCCAGCGTCTCGGGCGTGACGCTGTATACGTTCTTGCCGTAGCGCGCTGAGAGGATGCTCACGAAATAATTGCTGAGCTTTTCAAGGTCGTCCAGGCGCTCACGCAGGGGCGGGAGGTCCAGGCGCAGAACGTTCAGGCGGTAGTACAGGTCCATGCGGAAGCTGCCGCTGTTCACCCGGTTTATGAGCTCGCTGCCCGCTGTGGCGATTATGCGCACGTCCACATGTATGCTCTCCTCCCTGTTGGCGGGGGTGATAAGCCCGTCGTCCAGAAAGCGCAGGAGGAAGCTCTGCATCTCCGGGGACATCTCGGAGATGTCGTCCAAAAACAGGGTGCCTCCGTCGGCCAGCTCCAGCTTCCCGGCCTTTTCCGGCGTGCCGAAGAGCAGGGACCCGGCGTTGTCCCGCGTGAAGCCGCCGCAGTTTATGGGGATGAAAGGCCCGCTGAACCGGGGGCTGGCGTTGTGTATAGCCTGGGCGAAAAGCTCCTTGCCCGTGCCGCTCTCCCCGGTTATGAGCACGTTTGCCGGGCTGCACGCGGCGGCGCGCGCGGCGGCCTTCACCCTGCGCATGACGGAGCTCTCTGCGATTATGTCCTGGAAGTTGTACACCGCGTTGTGCCTCTGCGCCGCGGCGCTGTAGCGCCTTATCTGCTCCGCCGTCTTTATCACGACCTTGAGGCCTATTATGTTCTGCTCCTCACGTATGGGCAGGCACTCGACATAGTAGAACCTGCTGTGCTCCTCTCCGAAGGAGAGCTGCACGTTTCCGGCGGCTATCTCCTTTCCCGAGGTGAGCGCCTTGAGCACGAAGGAGAGTCCGGGCAGCTTGCTGCGGAGGGACTTGCCGACTATCGAGGTGACTGGTATACCGAACTCGTTTTCAAAGCGGCTGTTCACGAAGGTCACGTCCCCGGAGTCGTCCACCAGAAGGATGATGTCCGCAGTATACTGCACCGACTGCTCCAGCAGGCTGAACCGCCGCTCCATGTGAGGATAGAGGATGCGGTTTTTGTACGTGAAATCCCCGGCTTCCAGGACGAAATTGGCCGAATTGAAGGCGTTCCGGTTGCACTTTTCCAGGGGTATGAAAATGAGGTTCACGGCGTGGAAGCCGTTGGCGGCGGAGGTCTCGCCGTAGCGGGCGATGCAGACGAGGTCGGTGAACAGGCGGGAGTAATTCGCCTCACCCGAGCTGTAGCAGGTCACGAAGGGCCTGGAAATGGCCGTGTTTCCGGCGAAAACGCCCACGTTCTCCACGGAGAATTTTGTGCCTATGCGTATGCCCCGGCGCTTGAGCGTGCGGAGCAGCTCCTCGTTGCCGCTCTTGTGAAATGCCACGAGCTGCGCGTCAAGGTAGAAGATGGCCCCGCCGAGCTTGTCCAGCGCGGTATTGCGGCTCTCGTAGTAATCCTTGAAATATGCCAGGTGGCATTTGGAAATGTCGTCTATCCTGTCAAAGACGCGCAGGTCCCGCTGCTCGTCCGTGAGCTTCATGCAGTCGGGATCCACCCTGGCGCTGCGGGACCGCTCCCAGCCCTCCACGACCTTTCTGAACTTCGGCTCGCAGACGCCGAGGGTACCCTCCAGGAATTTCTTTTTCAGCTCCCTGAGCTGTTCGTTCTGAGTCTGGTTTTTCATAGCGCCACCGCCTTTAACGTTATTGAACACATTTTCCCCCGTAACGCCTTATTTGCGGCCGTGCGTGAACACATATGAACACAAGCGTTCATATGTGTTCAGCTCCGCGAATGTTTGAACTGCCGCCTCGCCGGTGTTAAGATGCTGACAGGGCAAACATGTATTGGAGGCTGATACATATATGAATACTCTACTTACTCGCGAGGAATTAGAGCTCCAGAAGATCTACCGCGAATACGCCGAAGAGCGCGTGCGCCCGCACACGCTGGAGATAGACCGCGGGCAGTTCGACGTGGGTATTCTCATACACGAGATGCACAAGCTGGGCTTCTGCGGCATCGTCATACCCGAGGAATACGGCGGGCTGGGCAGCAGCTATGTCCACTATGTCCTGGCCGTCGAGGCCCTGGCGCGCGCCAGCGGCCCTGTGGCAAAATCCGTCTCGGGCCAGACCAACATGTGCTTCCCCATCCTCAAATACGGCACCGAGGCGCAGAAGCTGGCCTGCGTGGACCTTCTTCTGAATGGGACCGGAGGCGGCACAGCCATCAACAGCCGACAGGACAACGCCGTGGACCTCTATGCAATGTACGGTGGCTTTCTGTTCCTGGGCATCTTCCTGGGGCTGCTGTTCCTGCTGGCCACGGCCCTCATCATCTACTATAAGCAGATCTCCGAGGGGTACGAGGACCAGCGCCGCTACCAGATCCTGCAGCAGGTGGGCATGACGGACCGGGAAGTCCGTGCCTCCATCCACAGCCAGATCCTGCTGGTGTTCTTCCTGCCCCTGTGCACGGCAGGCATCCACACGGCGGCGGCCTATCCCATGGTGTCCAAGCTGCTGACATTGTTCCAGCTCACCAGCACCGGCCACTACGCTCTGTGCACGGCGGGCACCCTGGCGGTATTCTGTGCCGTCTACGCCCTGGTCTACGGCCTGACAGCCCGGGCCTACCGAAGGATTATCGCGTAATCATCCAACAACAGGAGGAGGGCCGCCCCGTGGGGACGGTCCTCCTCCAAGTGCTTTCAGATGGATGGTTGCTGAGGGGCTTCCTAAAAAGGCCATGCCGCAAGGGCATGGCCGTAGAACTGCCGGAGGGGATGCCGCTTTCTGCGGCTATCCCCTCCGGCCAATTCGTGTCAACGGATTTGGCTTTACGCCTCCATGGCCTTGGCAGACTCCTGGAGCTTGGCGATCAGCTCTTTATACTTGGCAGCCTTCTCCTTTTCGGCGTTGACCACCGCCTCAGGAGCACGGGAGACGAACTTCTCGTTGGAGAGCTTCTGCTCCACGATCCGCAGGCCGTTCTGGGCCTTCTCCAGCTCCTTGGCGATGCGCTCCCGCTCCGCCGCCAGGTCCACCAGCTCACTCAGGGGCAGATAGGCAGTGGCGTTGTGGGTGACTACGCTGACCTGTCCGGTCACATCTGCCGGGGCAGCATCCGCGAAGCGGACGGCGCTGGCATAAGCCAGACGCTCGATAAAGTGCAGGCCCTGCTGATAGATCTCCGGCGTAGCGGTGACGATCAGCACCTCCGCCTTCTTGGAAGGCGGCACGTTCATCTCCGCACGCCGTGCACGAATGGCCTTGATGGTGTCCATGACAGCCTCCATGGCGGCCTCTTCCTCCGGGAAGCTCAGGCTCTCCTGATACTTGGGCCAGGCAGAGGTCATCAGGAAGTCGCCGGTATGGGGCAACGCCTGGAAGATCTCCTCGGTGATGAAGGGCATGAAGGGATGCAGCAGCTTTAAGAGCTCCGTCAGCACGTAGCAGAGGACGTTCTGGGCCACCAGCTTGGCCTTCTCGTCGGTGCCGTTCAGGCGGGTCTTGGTCAGCTCGATATACCAGTCGCAGTAGGTGTCCCACAGGAAGTCGTAGACCTTGGCGGAGGCCACGCCGATCTCGTAGGCGTCCAGGTTCTCGGTGACCTCCTTCACCAGCGTGTTCAGTTTGGAGAGCACCCACTTGTCCTCCCGCTCCAGATCGGCGGCATCCGGCAGGGCGCACTGGTCGATGGTGAGGTTCATCATGACGAAGCGGCTGGCATTCCAGACCTTGTTGGCGAAGTTCCGCATGGCCTCGCACTTTTCCGTGTAGAACCGGGTGTCGTTGCCGGGGCTGTTGCCGGTGATCAGGTTGAAACGCAGGGCATCGGCGCCGTACTTCTCCGCCATCTCCAGGGGGTCGATGCCGTTGCCCAGGGACTTGGACATTTTGCGGCCCTTGTCGTCCCGGACCAGGCCGTGGATCAACACGGTGTGGAAGGGGATCTGGTGCATCTGCTCGCAGCCGGAGAAGATCATCCGGGCCACCCAGAAGAAAATGATATCATAGCCGGTGATCATGACAGAGGTAGGATAGTAGAAGTCCAGGTCGGCGGTCTTGTCCGGCCAGCCCAGGGTGGAGAAGGGCCACAGGGCGCTGGAGAACCAGGTGTCCAGCACGTCCGGGTCCCGGTCAGGTGGGTGGAGCCGCACTTTTCGCACTTGGTGGGGTCCTCCCGGCTGACGTTGATGTGGCCGCAGTCGTCACAGTACCAGGCGGGAATCTGATGGCCCCCACCAGAGCTGGCGGGAGATGCACCAGTCATGGACGTTCTCCATCCAGTTGATATAGGTCTTGGAGAACCGCTCCGGGACGAACTTCACCTCGCCCTCCTTGACCACCCGCAGTGCCTCCTTGGCAAGAGGCTCCATCTTCACGAACCACTGGGCGGAGATCAGGGGCTCCACGTCGTTGTGGCAGCGGTAGCAGGTGCCCACGTTGTGGTTGTAGGGCTCGGTCTTGACCAGATACCCCTGCTCCTCCAGGTCCTTGACGATGGCCTTGCGGCACTCATAGCGGTCCATTCCCACATAGGGCCCGCCGTTTTCGTTGATCTTGCCGTCGTCGCCGATGCAGCGGATGACCTCCAGGTTGTGGCGCAGGCCCACCTCAAAGTCGTTGGGGTCGTGGGCCGGAGTCATCTTCACGGCGCCGGTGCCGAAGCCGATCTCGCAGTACTCGTCGTCCACAATGGGGATCTCCCGGTTCATGATGGGCAGGATACAGGTCTTGCCGATCAGATGCTTGAACCGCTCGTCCTCCGGGTTCACAGCCACGCCGGTATCACCCATCATGGTCTCGGGCCGGGTGGTGGCGATGACCAGGTCGCCGGAGCCGTCGGTCAGAGGATAGCGGATATACCACAGGTGGCCGGGCTTATCCACATACTCCACCTCGGCGTCGGACAGGGCGGTGACGCAGTGGGGGCACCAGTTGATGATGCGGCTGCCCTTGTAGATCAGGCCCTTGTCGTACAGCTCGCAGAAGGTCTCCCGGACGGCCTTGGAGCAGCCCTCATCCATGGTGAAGCGGGAGCGGCTCCAGTCGCAGGAGACGCCCATCTTCTTCTGCTGCTCCACGATGCGGTTGCCATACTCCTCCTTCCACTTCCACACCCGCTGGAGGAACTTCTCCCGGCCCAGGTCATAGCGGGTCAGGCCCTCCTTGGTGCGCAGCTCCTCCTCCACCTTGATCTGGGTGGCGATGCCGGCGTGGTCGGTGCCGGGCACCCACAGGGCGGCATAGCCCTGCATCCGCTTGAAGCGGATCAGGATGTCCTGGAGGGTGGAGTCCATGGCATGGCCCATGTGGAGCTGGCCGGTGACGTTGGGGGGCGGCATGACGATGGTGAAGGGCTCCTTGGTCCGGATCCGGTGCCCTTCGAAGCAGCCGTTCTCCTCCCACATCCGATAGACGCGGGATTCCACCTCCTGGGGCTCGTAAGTCTTGGAGAGTTCTCGATCCATTCTTTTCACTCCTATTTGATAGATGAGAGCGGTTCTGTGTATGAAAAAACGCCCTG
>ENA-OQCL01000511-OQCL01000511.1-human-gut-metagenome-genome-assembly--contig:-NODE-511-length-18127-cov-5.996389_pt1 | contig 18127 bp, 17 predicted proteins | sample MGYA00242502_ERZ504586 | MGnify/ENA primary metagenome ERZ504586 (study PRJEB26092, sample SAMD00036316) | human gut metagenome | host: Homo sapiens | study: EMG produced TPA metagenomics assembly of... | reverse complement strand
GCGGGCGGCCCCCGCCGCCCGCAACCCTCGCACCGCCATAACGCGCGCGATAACCCCGCGCTGGGCGGTGATCCACCCCGCCCGGACGTTGTATTACCGCCTACCCACGTCGCTGCCCTCCGATTTTAACCTTTCGGCCCTCCCCCGCATAGAATGGCGTGAATTTGCTGTTTGGGGGAGAGAAAATGAGCGTTTGGAAAGTCGGCGGCGGCCGAAGGCTCTCCGGCAGCGTCACTGTGCAGGGGGCGAAGAACGCGGTGCTGCCCATCATGGCGGCCTCGGTGCTCGCACCCTGCGAGACGGAGCTGCTGAACGTCCCGAGCCTGCGGGACGTGGACGCCACCATACGCATCCTCCGCGGCCTCGGCTGCGAGGTCGCGCGCGAGGGGGACGCGGTGAACATAGATTCCTCGGGCCTCTGCCGCGCGGAGATACCGCACGGGCTCATGCGGGAGCTGAGGAGCTCGGTCATTTTCCTGGGAGCGCTGCTGGCGCGCTGCGGGGAGGCCCGGCTCTCGATGCCCGGCGGCTGCGAGCTTGGGCCGCGACCAATAGACCTGCATCTCATGGCCCTGCGCGCCCTGGGCGCGGAGATAGAGGAGAGCGGGGGAGACCTGGTCTGCCGCGCGCCGAGGCTGAGAGGCGCGAGCATCGCGTTGCCCATGCCCAGTGTCGGCGCAACGGAGAACGCCATGCTGGCCGCCTGCGCCGCCGAGGGCGAGACGGTCATCATGAACGCCGCGCGTGAGCCGGAAATCGAAGAGCTGCAGAGCTTTCTGCGCCTGCTGGGCGCGGAGGTCAGCGGCGCCGGCACGCCGACGGTGTGCATACGGGGATTTGCCCCTGCGAAGCGGGTCGGCCACAGAATAATGCCGGATCGGATAGTTTCCTCGACCCTGCTGTGCGCTGTTGCCGCCGCGGGCGGAGATATTGAGCTGCGCGGCACGGAACCTGAGCGATTTTCCACCGTTTTGCACTCGCTTTCAGAGTGCGGGTGTGATATAATGGTCGGCGGAAGGGGCGTGCGCCTGCGCTCGGAGGGGAACCTCAAAGCGCCGTCGCCCGTCATAACGGGGCCGTATCCCGCCTTTCCGACGGACGCCCAGCCTTTGATGCTGGCTGCCTGCCTTAAGGCGCGCGGCACCTCTGTTTTCGTTGAAAACGTATTCCAAAACCGCTTCAGATATACCGAAGAACTAATGCGCCTCGGCGCGAGGATACATACCGAAGGCCGCGTCGCGGTCGTCACTGGTGTCACGGAACTGCACGGCGCGCCCACGGTGGCGACGGATCTGCGCGGCGGCGCGGCGCTCATAATCGCGGGACTCTCTGCGGAGGGCGTGACGGAGATACTGGACTCCGGCCACATAGAGCGCGGCTACGAGGATTTGGACTCCCGCCTGCGCGAGCTCGGAGCCGAGATAGAGCGCAGCGCCTAGTCCGGAAGGAGACGTTGAATGGCAGACCTCATGCGGAATAGCAAGAAAAAGATAACGGTCCGCAAGGCCCTCTACGGGCCGGGAGCCTTTCTCATAGCCTGCGCTGCGCTTATCTTCCTGATGAGCATATTCTTCCGCGTCAAGACCGTGGAGGTGCGCGGCAACAGCTATTATACGGCGGAGGAGGTCGAGTTGGCCTCCGGCGTCGTGGAGGGCGACAACCTGTTTTTCATAAACCGTTTTTCGGTTGTCAGCCGCATTTTCACGCGCCTGCCCTATGTCGAGGACGTGTCGCTGACGCGATACCTGCCAAACAAGGTCGTTATCGAGATAAGCGAATGTCAGGCCCTGGCCTGTGTCAGCTATGAGGGGCAGAGCTGGGTCATAGACCGCAACTGCCGCATGCTGACGCAGGCGGACCAGGCGGAGGCGGCCTCACTGGCACAGGTGCGGGGCATCACGCCCCTGACGGCCGAGGTGGGCGAGGTCTTCGAGACCGGGCCGGACGATACCGGCAAGCTCGAATACCTCTGCGCCATCCTTGACCAGATACAGGAGCGCGGCATGACCGCCGACGTCGGTTATATAGACATGTCGAACATCAATTCCCCCAGTTTCAGCTACAAGGACCGCTTCGTTGTGAAGCTCGGCAATTTTGAGGAGACGGAATACCGCTTCGGCAAGCTGCTCTCGGCAGTTTCACAGCTGGTAGAGGGCGACAGGGGGACGATAGACGTTTCACCCGAGGGAGAGAAGACCGTGTTCAGCCCGTATTGAGGCCGAAACGGCTGAAAATGTTGTTATGGAAACAAAAAAAGTATTGACCGGGCGGGTGAAAAGAGATAATATGAATAGAAGAAAAAGAAAGACCAGCCCGGCGGCCAGTGCCGCAAGGCGCTTCAAAAGATAACAGGGAGGCACCGAATATGTCGTATAAATCCGAAACGGGACCCGAGAATGTCGTGACGCTGAAAGTCGTCGGCGTCGGCGGCGCAGGCAACAACGTTGTGAACCGCATGGTCAAGTCCGGCACTCAGGGCGTGGAGTTCATATCCGTGAACACGGACAAGCAGGCGCTCGCCGTCTCCAGCGCTGACCAGAAGATCCAGATAGGTGAAAAGCTGACGCATGGCCAGGGCGCGGGCTCCGACCCCGACGTCGGCAAGCGCAGCGCTGAAGAGAGCCGCAACGACATTGCCAAGTCCCTTGAGGACGCGGACATGGTGTTCATCACCGCCGGCATGGGCGGCGGCACCGGCACCGGCGCGGCTCCCACCGTTGCTGAAATAGCCCGCGAGGCCGGCACGCTGACCGTCGGCGTCGTGACGAAGCCCTTCAAGTTCGAGGGCAAGCGCCGCATGGACCAGGCCCTCGCCGGCATCAACTCCCTGCTCGGCAAGGTGGACTCCCTGCTCATCATCCCGAATGACCGCCTGAAATACGCCACCGACCAGAAAGTCACCCTCGCCAACGCCTTCGAGATTGCCGACGACGTACTGCGCCAGGCCGTCACCAGTATCTCCGACCTCATCAAGAATACCGGCTTCATAAACCTCGACTTTGCCGACGTTACCACGATAATGAAGGACGCGGGCTTCGCCCACATGGGCGTGGGCCACGCCGTAGGCAAGGGCAAGGCTGAAGAGGCCGCGAAGATGGCCGTCGCCAGCCCGCTCATGGAGACCTCCATAAACGGCGCGCACGGCGTCCTCATAAACGTCACCGGCTCCGAGGACATGGGCCTGGAGGACGTCGAGGCCGCGGCGAACCTCGTCCAGGAGGCCGCGCACCCGGACGCTAACATCATCTTCGGCGCCACCTTTGACAACAGCCTTGACGACGAGATTCGCGTAACGGTCATCGCCACCGGCTTTGAGGAGGGCAAGGCCAAGATCCCCGGCGCCGAGCCTGTGAAGCAGGCTGCCCCGGCCGAGGGACTCTATACCCAGGCGAGCCAGCAGGCCGCCCAGCCGCAGCAGCAGGCCCCGGCCCAGCAGGCCGCACCCCAGCAGCCCCAGCAGGAGGACGACCCCTACGATACCATCTTCAAAATCTTCAACTCCCGCTGAGGCGGATAAAGCGCCAGACATACCGGCCTCCAAAAGAGGCCGGTATCTTCATATTCGGAAAGGGGGCGCTCGATGAAGCTGCTCTACGCTGAGGATGAGCCCGCCATGGCCGAGGCCGTGACGGACATTCTGAACTACCACAACTTTATGGTGGACGCCGTGCCTGACGGCGAGGAGGCGCTGGAATACGCTCTCTCCGGCGACTACGACGGCATAATACTCGACATCATGCTGCCCAAAAAAAGCGGCCTGGAGGTGCTGCACGAGCTCAGGAGCGGCGGCTGCCGCACGCCTGTACTGCTGCTGACGGCGAAGGCCGAGGTCGAGGACCGCATACTGGGCCTGGACATGGGCGCGGACGACTATCTGCCCAAGCCCTTCGCCATGGGTGAGCTGCTGGCCCGCGTGCGCGCCATGCTCCGCCGGGGCGAGGTCTATACGCCGGACGTGCTGAGCTTCGGGGACCTGGAGCTGGACAGGGGCGGCAGCCTTCTCAGCTCCGTTTCAGGCTCAGTCACGCTTACGCGGCTGGAATACCGTATGCTTGAGGCCCTGATGCTAAACCGGGGCATCTACCTGTCAACGGAGGAGCTGCTCGTGAAGGTCTGGGGCTATGAGAGCGAGGCAGAGCAGGGGGCCGTGTGGGTCTACGTATCCTATCTGCGCAGGCGTTTGGCCGCCGTGGGTTCCAGGGTGCGCATACAGGTCAAGCGCGGAGTGGGCTACAGGCTGGAGGCTCCGGATGCTTAAGACGCTCAGGAGAAAGTTTGTCGTCACCGCCATGGCCGGGGTCACGCTGCTGCTGCTCGTACTGCTCGGCGGCATAAACGGCGTGAACGTGTGGCTCAGTTCACGCGATACGGATATGCTGCTGCTGGCGCTCTCGGAGGGCGAGGGGACTATACATCAGCAGCGGGAGGGGCCGGGGCTTTTCCGTCCACCACTGGACGGAGACGCTGCCATGTCCGCCGTGTATTTCACCGTTAGGTTCGACGCCGGGGGCGAAGTCGTGTACGCAGACATCTCGCGCATTTCCTCGGTAACGGAGGATGAGGCCGTGCAGTATGCGCAGGAGGCCGCGGCCTCGGGCGAGAATACGGGGCGCGAGGGCCGCTTCAAATACCGCATCGCGCCCTCTCGTGACGGGCGCGGCAGCTTGGCCGTGTTCCTGGACGTGTCGGAGGACACACGCTCCATGCTTACGGTGGCGGTGCTCTCGCTGTTGGCCGGGGCGGGCTGCTGGCTCGCGGCGTTTCTGGCAGTAATGCTGCTCTCGAAGCGGGCCATCAGCCCTATTGCGGAGAGCATGGCGCGGCAGAAGCAGTTCATAACGGATGCCGGCCATGAGATAAAGACGCCGCTGGCCATAATCCGCGCCAATGCCGACGCGCTGGAGCTGCACGAGGGGGAGAGCCGGTGGAGCCGGAACATCCGCAGCCAGACCGAGCGGCTGGACGAGCTCACCAAGCGGCTGCTGACGCTTGCACGGCTGGACGAGGGCGGCGCAGCGCGCCCCGAGGCGGCGGAGCTGGAGCTCTCGCAACTCATAGAGGACGCGGCTGCGCAGTTTGCCGAGCCCGCAGAGGCTGCCGGCCTGGAACTCAAGACAGAAATCGAGCCGGGGCTGAAGCTGCGCGGCGTGCCGGAGACAGTGACGGAGCTTGCGGGCATATTGCTGGACAACGCCGTGAAATACTCCGCACCTGGCAGTGTCATAAGCCTGCGCCTCGTGCGCGAGGGAGGGCGAAGCGTCCTTAGTGTGCGCAACCGCTGTGAAGAGCGCCCGAGGGAGCCTGAGCGGCTCTTTGACCGCTTCTACCGCGGTGACGCAGCACGCACGCAGAGCAGCGGCGGCAGCGGCCTGGGCCTCGCCATAGCGCGCGCCCTGGCCGAGAACCTGCACGGCAGCCTGAGCGTTGAGACGCCGGGCGAGACTGATTTGGAGTTCGTCGCCCGTTTCCCATAAACGCAGCAACGAAAAAGCGCCGCCCCCGAGGGGCGGCGCTTTGCGCGTTTATTCGACTATAACGGTCCCGTCGGGCTCGACGCTGACGCTCATGCCGTCCTGGACATATTGCAGGAACTCGTCGCCCAGCTTGTCGATGACGGGCATGTTGGCGTCCGTCCAGTTGGCGGCGAGGATGGCCCCGGAGGCCGCGAGACTGTCGATGGTCATGGAAAACAGCATGCACGCGGGCTGGTTGTCCGTGGCGCAGGCTGTGTAGAGCACCATGCCGCCGGTGGTGGAGCCTATGGTCTGGGGCAGGCAGAGCGCCGTGCCCTTCATGGGCTTTTTGTAGAGGTCGGCGTTGTTCTGGTCGCCGCACTTGACCTTTTTGTCCCCGAACATCATGGCCATCTGGAAGCTGGCCAGGGTGTTGAAGCCGCCGTGCGACACCAGCGCCGGGGCGGTGCAGCTGCCCGGGACCACCGGGCGGCCCTTGAACACCTTGCTCATCAGCAGGCACCTCCCGTGATTTTGTTGAGTATCTCATCCTCGGTGTAGTAGCGCGCCGTGGTGTAGGTGCGCAGCTTGTTCGAGCAGGTGATGACCGGCATCTTGCCCGAGAGGGGGTTGTTCATGTACATCAGCGGGCAGATGTAGGAGAGAATGACGCCCGTGCGTTCGAGCCTCTTGGCGTATACGGTCTTCTGGAACTCCTTGATAGTGGCCGGGGCGGCCGTGAAGACGGTAGGCACCGTGACCTTGGTCTTGCCGTTTTCACGCAGGGACTTTTCAAGCCGCTCCGTCCAGCTCTGGAGCTGGCCCAGCGTCAGGTGCGGGCAGCCGACAAAGCAGAGCTTCGGGGAGGCCCCGAGGTCCTTCCAGACGCAGGGGTAGCCCGCCTTGACGCGCTCCAGCTCGGCGTCGTCGATGACGTAGACGGGCGCGCCCTCGCGGATGAGGGCCTCGCCCTGGGCCTTTGCCTCGGGCGTGAGGTTTTCGACGTGGTAGAGGCCCACCGCGCCGTTGGAGGCCGTGGCTGCGCCGAAGTCCTTGAGGTAGGCCGTGACCTCAGGTGTGATCTCCGTGCCGAGCCACTTGTCGAGGCCCTTTATGTAGGGTACCTGCTCCATGACCTTCATGCCGATGGCGGAGCCGAGCAGCTGGGCCTCCGGTTTCTTTTCGGTCTTTATCTCGATTATCCAGTCTGCGCGGCGCCCGTCGTCCGTCAGCAGCCCGAAGTAGGGCACGCAGCCGGCGATGGAGCCCATGAGCTCCAGCATGCCGGAGTTGCGGTTGCAGCGCGCGCCGAGCACGCTGTTGGCATAGACGACGGCGGAGGACTCAGCCCAGGAGAGCACCTCGCCCATCTGCGGCTTGTTGCCCACCTCGTCGAGGTAGCAGGCGCAGGTAAAGGCGTCGCGCCCGAGCATGCCGAATTTGTCGAGCTGGGCCTCATAGCGCTTCTGCTGGGAGTACATGATGCCCTTGAAGATGAGGTCCTGGAGGAGGTTAGAGGGCACCTTGGGGTCGAGAGGCAGAGGGTCGGCAGAGAACTGCTGCTTCGAGACGGCGCCGGCATCGAGCAGCTGGTCGTAGAGGTCGTACACCGGCTTCATGACGCCGATGCCGAAGCTGATGACGGTGTGTCCGTATTTGCTGGTGACGGGGACCATCTTCTCGGCCCCGAAAGTCTCGCCATACATGACGAGCGAGCGTATGACCTTCGCCATGACCTCGCCCTGAGCGCCGTCCAGCATGGCCTGCTGTTCAGGCGTGAGAAGCATGACAATCAACTCCTTGTCAAGATACTGACAGAATTTTATCACTCCTCCCGCGTAAAGTCAACGCAGGGGGGAGGCTCAGCTGTTCTGGAACTCGGAGGGGGAGCTGCCCGTGAACTTTTTAAAGGTGCTGCTGAAGTAGGCGATATCGCGGTAGCCAACGCGCTCGGCAGCCTCGCTTACGCGGCAGCGCCGGTCCCGCAGCAGATGCATAGCCATGTGCATCCGGCAGGCGGTGATGTAGCCGGTGAGGGTGTAGCCCGTCTCCTTTTTGAAGAGGTGGCTGAGGTGGCCCTCGCTGATGTCCACGCTCCTGGCCACGGCCGAGACTCCGAGCTCCGGGTCGCCGTAGTTGGCGTTTATGTAGTCCACGGCTCCGGTGACATAGCGGTTTTTGGAGCTTATCTCGGCAAAGTCGCCGGGTTTTGTCCTGACGCGACCGCGCTCGGCAATGCGCTGGACCGCGGCCTCAAGCTCCCCGTCGTGGAAGGGCTTGAGCAGATAGTCCACTGCCCCGAGCTTGAGCGCGGCCTGGGCGTAGGAGAAGTCGCTGTAGGCCGTGAGCAGGATGACGCTGACGCCGCAGCCCTCCTCACGCAGGCGGCGGAGCATTTCGAGCCCGTCCATGCGCGGCATGCGTATGTCGGTGACGACGATATCGGGCCGCAGTCGGCGTATCTCCTCCAGCCCGGCCTCGCCGTTGGAGGCCTCGCCCACGACCTTGCAGTCTACGGAGGCCCAGTCCACGGCCATGACTATGCCGCGGCGCACCAGTTCCTCGTCCTCTATGACGACGACCTTCAACATTCTCTCTCCTCCTTTCTCGCGGCGGGCAGGCTTATCATCACACAGGTGCCTCGCCCCTCCGCCGGCAGGAAGCGCAGGCCGTGCTCCGGCCCGTAGTGCAGGCGGAGAATGGCGTCCACATTCCGGAGCCCCAGATGCCGCCCACCATCCGCTCCGCCCTCACGGAAGCGGCGCAGGCTTTCCTCGGACATGCCGCAGCCGTCGTCACGAACGGTTATTATCAGCTCCTCATCCGCAAGCCGGGCCGTGACGACGATGCTCCCGCCCGAATCAGCGAAGCCATGGATGATGGAGTTTTCAACGATGGGCTGGAGCATGAGCTTCGGCACCAGCACATCCAGCGCCAAGTCCTCCACGTCCTTTACGAGCGCAAATTTCCCAGGGAAACGGATGCTCTGTATCTCGACGTAGCGGTCGAGCGTAGTCAGCTCCTCGCCGAGCGTCACAAATTCGCCGCCGGAGATGCTGCTGCGCAGGATGTCCGCGAGGTCGGCGGCGACGGTCGCGACATCGGGGACCTTGTTTATCTTGCCCATCCATTTGACGGTGTCGAGCGTGTTGTAGAGGAAGTGCGGATTCAGCTGGGCCTGCATCATGCGTATCTGTGCGTCGCTCAGTTCCTGGCGGCGGCGGACAGACTCCTCCAGGTGTGCGCGCAGGCGCTCCACCATGCGGTTGAAGCGGCCGGCGAGCTGGCCAAGCTCGTCTGTCGAGCGCACCTCCAGCCGCGTGTCCAGCTTCCCCTCCTCGACGGCGCCCATGGCGGCGTTGAGCGCGCGCACAGGCTCAAAAAGCTGGCGGCTGATGCGCATCGAGACTGCTGCGCACAGTGCAAGGCAAATGAGAATGGTCAGCGCCGAGACGATGTAGAGCAGGCGCATGACCCAGTCAGCCACGGGTTCCGGTTGCCTGTAGAGCAGCATGAAACCGGATACGGCGCTTTCCCGCACGTAAAACTCGCTTCCGCCGCCGTCGGAGAGGCTTTGTCCCGCCAGCAGCCGCTCCCTGAGCAGGGGGGGCCAGGTCCTCGCCCCCGGCGTTGGCGGAGCGGTAAACGCAGTCCCAGTAGGGGTCGAACAGCAGTATGCCGCCGGAACCGGCGTAGGCGGAGAAGAGCTCGTCAAGCTGGACCGCCCCGAGACTCATGACAGCATAACCCAGAGGCACATCGCCATCGAGCAGCGCCTTGGCAGCGAGCATATAGCCGCCGTCTCCCGAAAAGGCACAGCTGTCAGCCTGGGCAGCGGCGTTCAGCAGCCCCCAGTGTGTGCCGAGCTCGGCGGCGCTGCCCGTGCCGGTCGTAAACAGCAGCTCCCCCTGGGCGGAGTAGAGCGCGAAGTCCGCCTGCCCGCGCAGCCCGCTCGAGAGCGTGTAGAGCGCGTCGTAGACGCTCTGCGGCGGCTGGCTGCCCGGCTCGGAGAGCTCGGCGCACACAAGGCCGTCCCCAGCCAGATCGTGCAGGGTCTCCACGCCCTCGCCCAGCAGGGTGTCGAGCGCGCGAACGGCGCCGTCCAGCTCCGCCTGCGCCGCATCCCGGGCGTTCCCGGCCAGCGTGACCCTGAAGATGTTCAGCATCAGCAGCGTGGAAATGAGCAGCGGCACAACACCTATGAGCAGGAAAGCCAAAAGCAGCTTGTTCCTGAAAGAGAGGTTACGAAGCCTTGCCCTCATGCCGTCACCCCGCAGAGCTCCGTCCATCGCCTGATGAACTCCTCCTTCAAGGCTCCGGCCCAGTGTACGTCGTAGTCGATGATGCCAAGCTCCGCCTCGCTCGGCAAATCTTCGGGCGCATGTACGTCTGTACGGACGCTGCGGCGGTGAAGGTCGGAGACCAGCAGCTCCTGCACGTCACGCCCGAGCACGAAGTCGAGGAAGGCGCGGGCGTTTTCCGCGTGCTTCGCGCCCTTTATTAGCGCGCAGCCGTCCGGCACGGCGCTGGTGCCCTCAGCGGGGTAGACTATGCCCAGCTCCGGCGAGCGCTGTTTGAGCGCAGTCTCCTCCAGCGTGACGCCGATGTAGCGGCTGCCGCTGCGCACGCTTTCCACAACGTCGCCGGAGTCCGGCAGGGCGCCGCCGTCGAGATTGTCAACAAGCGCTGCGAGGATGTCCCAGTCGTCGCCCTCGATGCAGGAGAAAAGGGTCAGCGCCGCCGTGTAGCTGGAGCCGGAGACGGTGGGGTCTGCGAAGGCGATGCGTCCCTTCCAGCGCGGGTCGAGCAGGTCCGCCCAGCCGGTCAGTTCGCCCTCTGAGACGAGGCGGGTGTTGTATATTAGCACCAGCGGCAGGCTGGAAAAGGGCGTCCACAGCCCCTCCTCGGAGAGGCCGACGCTGCGCAGGTTTTCCACGCCTTCGGGCGTGCAGGGCTCGAAGCAGTCCTCATAGGCCGCGAGGCTCTCGACTCCGCCGCCGAACATGAGGTCGCAGGCCGGCTGACCACCCTCGGCCTCCATGGCTATGCGTTCGAGCAGCTCACCCGAGCCGCCGGTGACGACCTCGACCCAGATCCCGGTCCGCTGCTGGAACTCCTTTATGATGGGTCCGTATACCTCCTCCTTGTGGGAGGTGTAGATGACGAGCCGCTCCTCCTCGCCGGGCGCAAAGGCGGAGACATCCGTCCCCTGGGCGCAGCCGGAGAGCAGCAGCAGGGCCATGAGCGCGAGGCAGAGCAGCCGTTTCATCTATATCTCACCCGTTTCGAGGAAGTTTTGGAGCACCAATTCCACGTTTTCGCATTGCAGGGGGAACTGCGCGCGCAGGTTCGGGTCGGAGGCGGCCATGATGTAGCCGCGCCCGGCGAGGGAGAGCATGGGCGCGTCGTTCCAGTTGTCACCGAAGGCGGCGGTGTCCTCCAGCGCTATACCGAGGGCGGAGCAGAGGGTGCGCAGACCGAGGGCCTTGTCGGCAATCGTGAAATCCACCCAGTCCGGCCCGGCGGAGGCCATGCTGAGAAGGCCGTCCCATTTGGGGCCGAGCGCGTGCCGCGTCGGGCTCGTGCCCTCTGGGCAGTAGGCCGCGAGCTTGATGACGTCCTCGGGCATGTCCTCGGGCCTGGCGAGCACGCCGACGTTGTTGCCCTTGTTCGTGCGCATGTATTCTTCAAACTCCGGGTCCCCGGCGAGGACGTAGGTCGTGTTCGCGCCGGAGATGAGGGGCCTGCCGCCGGGCAGGGCGGCTATGTCGTGTATGAGCTCCAGCGCCATGCTGCGCTCCATGACCGTCTTGCCCAGAACAGGCGCGCTGTCCTCAGGCCCGGGGCCGTAGAGGATGGCGCCGTTTTCACAGAGATAGGTCAGCTCGTCGCAGACAGGCGCGAAGAGCGCGCGCAGGGAGTGGTATTGGCGCCCGGAGGCCGGGCAGAAGATGACGCCGCGCTCCCTCAGCCGCCGGATGAGCGAGAAAAGCTCCGCGTCCAGTTCCGTTTTACCGTAGGGCAGCAGCGTGCCGTCGATGTCACTTACAATGAGTTTTATCATAGCTCCCACCAAAATATAAAAATGCGGCGGAGGCGAAAGCCCCCGCCGCATCTCACGCGGTTATTTCAGCTCGACAGAGCCGAGGGATATCAGCCTTCCGTTCCTTCGGCTGAATAATACCACACCGCTGCCGTCAAAGTCTATACGCACTTTCTCGCCTATCCTGTACAGCACGCCGCCGAAGACGACGCCGGTGAGCAGATAGTCGCCTATCCGTATGCGGACGGTGGTCTCCATGCCGGTGGGCATGGCGCTGTAGATCTCGCCCTCGACGGCGCCGTTTTCCGAGAGCTTGAGGAACTCGGGACGCACGCCGACGATGAAGTCGCCGTCCGTGGGGCTTTCCTCATCACCGAAGTCCTCCGTTTCCGTGACCATGGGTATGTGGCAGCGGAAAACGGTGTCCTTGTTGGCCTTCTCGACGTGCTTCTTGTCCTTGGCAAGCTCAGCCTCGCGGGCCTTTTTGGCCTCATCCTTTGCATCCTCGGCGGCAAACCAGCCGGTGAGGTCCAGCTTTTCGTTCGGGCGGAAGACGGCGTTCACCCCGCCGAGCATCTGAAGCGCGATGCTCCCGTCCGCGTTCTGGCGGCCGGAGGCCTCGATGAAGTTGATGGCCGGGTTGCCGACGAAATCCGCGACGAAGAGGCTGTTCGGGCGGTTGTAGACGTCCAGCGGCGCGTCATACTGCTGCAGGACGCCGTTGTCGATGAGGCAGATCTTCGTGGCGAGGGTCATGGCCTCCATCTGGTCGTGCGTGACGTAGATGAAGGTGCTGCCCGTGTCGATGTGCAGGCGCTGCAATTCGGAGCGCATCTCCAGGCGGAGCTTGGCGTCGAGGTTGGAGAGTGGCTCGTCCATGAAGAGCACGGTAGGCTCCGGCGCGAGCGTGCGGGCGATGGCCACGCGCTGCTGCTGGCCGCCGGAGAGCTCGGAGGGGTAGCGGTCCATGAACATGCCGATTTTGACGATGCGCGCCACGCGGCGGACGGTGAGGTCAATTTCCTCCGCAGTCAGCTTGCGGACGGAGGTGAGCACCTTGCCGTCCTTCACATAGGCGAAGTCGTCATTAAACACGCAGCCCTCGGCGGCGCACTTGGCGCGCGCGCTTTCGAGCGTCTTTTCGCACTCCGCGAGCCTCGCCGCGGCTACGGTGCCGGTTCGAGCGACTCGTGCAGCTTCCAGCCCATGACGGTCTTGGCGGAGAACATGGAGATCTCAAAGCGGTCGATGAGCTTGATGTGCGCCTTGTTCGTGTCCAGCTTGCCCTTTTTGTCTATGCACTCTTTGATGATGCGCACGGTCTCGTCGGGCTTTTTGAGCACCTCTATGAGCTGCGCGGCCTTTTTGGCCTCGAAGTCTATGCGGGGCAGCTCATCCTTGATGTTCGTGAGGCCGAAGGCGATGTTCTTGTAGACGGTCATGTTGGGCCAGAGGGCGTAGTTCTGGAAGAGGAAGCCCACCTTGCGCTTGTTGGCGGGGATGTTAATGCCCTTCTCGCTGTCGAAGACTACGCGGTCGCCTATGGTGATGCGCCCGCTGGTGGGCGTCTCGAGGCCGGCGATCATGCGCAGGGTGGTGGTCTTGCCGCAGCCGGAAGGCCCGAGCAGCGTGACGAAGGCGTTGTCCTCTATAACGAGGTTCAGGTCGTCAACGGCATAGAATTTGTCCCAGCGCTTCGTGACGTGGGAGAGAACTATCTCAGGCATGGTTTAACCTCCTATCCCTTTGTCCAGACTGGCGCCGGTCACCTTGTTGACGAGGGTGTTGCAGACCAGAATGGTGATTATGAGTATCAGATTTATGCCGCTGGAGAAGGCGTAGAGGCCCATCTCGTCGAAGTAGTCAAGCGTGGTCGAGAGTATGAAGCCCTGGACGCAGAGCAGCATGAAGAGGGAGAGCTCTCGCAGGCAGGTCATGAAGGGCAGCATGTAGCCGCTGATGATGGAGGACTTCTGGATGGGGATAATTATCCTCGTCATCCGCTTCACCCAGGGTACGTCCTGTATGATGGCGGCCTCCTCGATTTCGCCCGAGAGCTGCAGCATGGAGTTGAGCGAGCTGCGGGAAGCGAAGGGTATGTACTTCACGGTGCCGGCGATGATGAGCAGGGTGTAGGTGTTGAAGAGATTCAGGTGCTGGTTCGAGAAGAGGATGAAGAACGCCGCGCCGACCGCAAGGGAGGGCATGAGGTAGGGCAGGAAGGCAACGGAGTTCACGTAGTTGGCCCATTTACTTCGGCGCTTTTTGGCCACGGCGTAGCCGATCATCGTGCCGATGGTTCCGGCGAGCAGGGCACAGCATACCGACACGAGTATGGTGCCCTTGAAGGCAGACCAGATGGTTTGGTTGTATAGGATGCCTTTCTGGCCGTACATGCCGTTCTCGGTGATGTTTTCGCTGGTCGTCCACCACTTTGTCGTGAGGTTCGAGGCGTCGCCTGTGTAGAGGAAGCTGTAGTCGCCGGGGTTCGGCAGGAAGGTTTCGAAGGCAAAGGAGACGATGGGGAAGATGCTGGTGAAGAAGGTGAGGACGACGAGGATGAGCGCGATAATGAAGCGCCCGAGCTTGCCGAGGTTAATTTTCGAGCTCTGGCCGGACTTGCCGGTGACGGTGGTGTAGCTCTTGCGGCTGCGCAGGGACATCTGGTTCATGAGCATGATGACGATGCCGAAGATCATCATGATAATGGCGAGTATGCTGGCCTCGCCGGTGTATCGAGAGTTCAGGGAGACGTACTTGGTGGAGAGGGTCGTGAGGCCCAGGTAATGCGGCACGGGGTAGGAGCCCATCGCGCTGGAGAACACCAGCAGCACCGTAGAGAGGATGGCGGGCTTCACCATGGGCAGCGTGACCCTGAACATGGTTTTCCACTTGGGCGTGTCGAGAATGGTGGCGGCTTCCTCGAGGTTGGCGTCCATGTTGCGGAAAATGCCGCCGACGAGGATGTAGGCGAAGGCGGAGTAGTGCAGGCCGAGGACGATGACGCTCGGGAACAGGCCCTTGCACCACCACATGGGCATCTGAACGCCCAGCGTCGCGGCGAGCAGGCCGTTGGAGGTGCCGGTGACGGCGTTGGAGTTGAAGACGTTCTGCCAGACGACGGCGAGCGTCCACTGGGGCATGATGTAGGGGAAGATGAAGATGGCGCTGAGGTATTTCTTCCACGCTAGGTTGGAGCGCGTGATGAGGAAGGCGAAGAGCCCGCCGTAGATGACCGCCACGAGGCAGCTGCCTACAGACAGGAGTATCGTGTTCCACAGCGGCGTCCAGAGGTTGGTCTTTGCGACGTTGCTGGTAAAGAGGTCTATGTAGTTGACTATGGTATAGCCCTCGCTCTTGCCGGTGAGGTGCGCGTCTATGGTGCCGGGGTGGATTTTAAAGGTGTCCTGCACAATGGCCACAATGGGCGCCACGGTGGTGACGGTCAGGATGATGCCCAGGAGCAGGAGTATGACGTTGTGCGGCTTTGAGAAGAAGGTGCGGAGCCTGTTAAAAAGCGGCGCCCGCGCCGCTCTGTACCGGAATCGACTGGTTCATGCTGCTCTCCTTCCTTTCCGAAGGTCAGGGTTTTCTAAAAAGCGTCCCCGGACGCGGATACCATCCGGGGACGCTAAGATGCTTAAGACTTGCCGGTTCAGCTGACGGAGTATTTGTCGAGGGTCTCGATCCAGCTGCCGACGGTGAAGGAGACGGAGGCGCAGTACTCGGGGTCCTCAAGCACGAGCTTGCCGTCGGTGGTCCACCAGTCGTAGCCGGCGTCGTTGAGGGCGGCGAACTCGACGGTGGTGCCGTCCTCGGCCATGCCGCCGGTCTGGTGCTGGAATATCTCCTCGTTCTCAGCGGCGACATTGGGGTTGGAGGAGTAGCCGCCGATGTCCTTGCCCCAGGCGGAGAAGCCGTCGGCGGTGCAGGTCATGTAGGCGATGAAGGCGCAGGCGGTCCAGGGCAGGGGGCTGTTTTCGGTGACGAAGAGGTAGTGGCAGTAGCCGTAGCCGCCGATACCGGTGTAGCCGTCGTTGTAGGCAGCGATGGTGATGTTGTTCTTGGAGACGGAGGCGGACTCCTCAACGGAGCGGAGCTTGGAGTAGACGAGCAGGCCGAACTGGTCGGTCGCGGAGGCATCGACGAGAGTGTTGCAGATGGGGCCGTCGTCGGTCTGGGCGTTGTAGCTGCCGACCCAGAGCTTGATCCAGGCGAGGGCGTACTTGCCGTTCTCACCGAGGCCGAGGTCAGCCGCGTCGGCGGCCATGGCGTCGATGGTGGGCTGGAAGTAAGCCTGCTCCTCGGCGGAGAGGGCGTCGAAGGCCTCCTTGAGCCAGGCGGAGTAGGTGTCGCTTGTCAGCATGTAGAGGAAGTTCTTGCCGACGACCTCGGAGTCGATGTCCATGAAGAGGCCGTGCTCGCCCTCAGCGACGAAGTCCCAGCAGTTGTCGTAGGTCTTGGAGCCGGTGTTGTTGAACATGAAGACCTTGTTCAGGGTCTGGAGGGGCAGATAGCCGGTCCACTCCTCGGCGGTGGTGCCGTTGGCCTCGGCCCAGTCCTTCGGGATGAAGGTGTCGAGAATGCCGGTCTGGACCATCTTGCTCTCGATCTGGTTGCCGTCCTGGATGAGCGTCATGGCAAAGGTGCCGACGTCCTTCAGGGAGTCGGAGGTCAGCTGGTCGAAGATCTTGTTGTTCTTCGGCTGCTGCCACTCGTAGTTGAGGGTGTAGTTCGGGTCGATGCTCTGGAGATACTCGATGAAGAGAGGGAGCGCGGTGCTGCCGCGGCTGGAGTTGCCCAGACCAAAGAAGGTCGCGCCGTTGGACTCCTCGATGGCCTTTGCGGCCAGCTCCTCAAGCGTCATGGTCTCAGCCTCGGCGATTATCTGCTGAGTGGCCGTGAGCTCAACTTCCGGCGTGTCCTCTGCGGGGGGCGCGCTGGCGTCGCCGTCGGCGGCGGGCGGGTTGGAGGCGGGGGCGGGCTCGCTGCCGCAGCCGGCCAGCAGGCCGACCAGCATCATGGCTACGAGCAGAAGAGACAGCAGTTTTTTCAAGATGTTTCCTCCTTTATTTCATAGTGTACCAATCACCGGGGCGCAGCCGTCGAAATCCACAAAGGCCGACGCCGGGCACCCGGACTTTCTGCCTATATTCTACAAAACTTTTCCTGCGCTCTACCACCGAGAATCCTGCGATTTTTTTGAAATTTGTGACATATGTAAAAACACCCCCGTGCTGAGGCACGGGGGTGTAAAAATTGCCGATCAAATATTGTGCAATGCTTCCAAAAGCTCTTTTGCGAGCAGTCCGTTGGAGGCGGCGATGTCCGAGGGGGAAAACATGTCCGGGGAGGCGCCCGCAAGGTCGGTCACAACACCGCCGGCTTCGCGGAGTATCAGGAGCCCCGCGGCGTAGTCCCAGGCGTTCAGGCGGCATTCGGCGTAGGCGTCGAACCTGCCGCAGGCCACCCAGCAGAAGTCCAGCGAGGCCGCTCCGAAGCGGCGTATGTCTATGCAGCGGTCGAAGAGCGCGCGCATGAGGGCGAAGTTTCTGTCTCCCAATTGCCTGAAGGCAGGGTTGGTGCCGACGGCGACTAGACTCTCAGAGAGCGTCTCCGTGCGGCTGACGCATATCTCGTGTCCGTTCAGCTTTGCGCCGCAGCCGGCTATGGCGGTAAAGCACTCGTCGGAGTCGGGGTTGAATACAATGCCGAGCAGCGGCTGCCCGTCTGAGATAAGCGCCAGAGAGACGGCGCTTTGCCTCAGCCTGTGTATAAAATTGGTCGTCCCGTCCACGGGGTCGAGGACCCAGACAAGGCCGGAGGTGTCCAGCCCGGAGTTGTCCTGCTCCTCGCCCATGAACCGGGCCTCCGGCAGTATTTCGGCCAGACGCCGGCGCAGGAGTTCCTGTATGCCGGTATCGACCTCGGTCACATAGTCGGTCTTGTTTTTGTGATGTATGTGTCCGGCGAGCTCGCGGTCATTGAACAGCAGCCCGGCTTCGCGCACGGCCAGCTCAGCCTCGGAGAGCAGGGCGGCGATATCCATTTCCAGTGCCATAATGCGCCTCCGCAGTTTAAATTTGCGCCTACATTATACCAGCTTTGCGCCGGCTGTCAAAGGCCGCAAATAAATTCCCGCCATTTGCGGCAAAATAGCCGTGGGAGTTGATAAATATGTCCGAAATGACAAATCAGCAGTACGCGGAATACGTGAAGCGCAAGTCCCCGGCGTCGCCAATCTGGGGCGACCTGCTGCGTGCGTTTCTCATAGGCGGGGCCATCTGCGCGCTGGGCCAGGTGATAACGGAGCTGTGGGTCCTGATCGGGCTGGAGGAGGCGGAGGCGGGGACGGCCTGTTCCATGAGCCTGGTGTTCCTCGGCGCGCTCTTCACGGGCCTCGGCGTGTACGACGACGCCGCCAAGCTGGGCGGAGCCGGCACGCTGGTGCCGATAACGGGCTTTGCCAACGCCGTGGTCTCGCCCGCGCTGGAGTTCAAGAGTGAGGATTGACCTATAATAGACATACAGTCGGTTCTATGGAGTGAGTATGCTGATTTAGTCCAAAATCAAAGCTTCCTCCCGACTTATCATTTGCACGCATTCACCTTAAATGGTGGGTGCGTGCTTT
>ENA-OQCL01000510-OQCL01000510.1-human-gut-metagenome-genome-assembly--contig:-NODE-510-length-18143-cov-10.372835_pt1 | contig 18143 bp, 14 predicted proteins | sample MGYA00242502_ERZ504586 | MGnify/ENA primary metagenome ERZ504586 (study PRJEB26092, sample SAMD00036316) | human gut metagenome | host: Homo sapiens | study: EMG produced TPA metagenomics assembly of... | reverse complement strand
TCTGGAAGTCGAGGATGTTCATGCCGCCAAGATCCTTGATGGCCTTCATAATCTCGCCTTCGTCAACGCTGTTGAGCGTGAGCTTCTCTGCGTCGTACTGTACCCAGATGTTCATGCCGTTTGCCTCGTATTCGCCGTTGATGGTGAGATCGACGCTGACCTGGCTGCCTGCTGCAACATAGTGTACGCCGCCGACGCTGAAGATAACGTCACCGGGTGCGGGAGTTACAGGCTCGGGAGCATCCGTGGGAGGCTCGGGAGTGGGAGCATCCGTGGGAATCTCGGGAGTGGGAGTTTCGTCACCGGGCTCGGGAGTATCCGTGGGAGGCTCGGGAGTGGGGCTGTTGGTGATAACAGGGGTGGGAGAATCCGTAATAACGGGAGTTTCGCCGCCGCCGGGGATGATTTCAACATCGGTTGCATCGTTCTGGCCGAGGAGGTATACGGTGAAGTTGTAGGTGTAACCTGCTTCGAATTCGTAATCATCCGCACGGCCGCCGATGTTGCCCTGAGCGGAAGCGATCCAGATACGGTCACCGGGAGTCGGGTTCGTAATGCACCAGTCATAGGTACCTGCGGGTACTTCGATGGTAACGGTGTTGTTGATAACGATGTTGCTCGTTGTGGTGCTGCCGTCTGCATTTACGGGAATCTTATACTCGAATGCATCGTACAGACCTGCGGGTGCGTTGCCGCTCTGGGTGAGAGGACCCTGTGCGGGGATCTCATTGCCGAATGCGGTTGCATCTGCATCGAGGAGCATCTGATAACCGGAACCGTCGCCCCAAACATCGCCAACGGTGAGGCTGATGGTAGCGGTGGTTGCGCTGGGATCACGATACCTTGCCTTGATGGTCAGGTCGGAGTAAACGGGTGCACCGTTGTAGTCCCAACCCGTGAATACGTAACCCTCATGCTCGGGAGGTGTGGGGAAGTCGGCTTCGTCAAGGACGGTGCCTGCTTCAACGGTGTAGCCGCCGGGGATGGGTTCGTTGGTGAGACCGTCAACGAAGATTACATCGTATTCGGGAACTTCGATGGGAGCAACGGGCATGTTGTTCTTTGTATAAAGAACGGTTACTTCTGCGCCGCTGCCGATGGTGCCGCAAAGGGTTGCTGCGCCGGTTGCGGGATCGATAACGAAGAGCTGACCCTTGTCGTTTTCAACCTTGGAGTACTGTGCCCAGAAGAGCTGGTTGGTGTTGTGATCCCAAACAGTGGACTGAACGTACTCAAGACCATGGCCTGTTCCGCCGATCGCGGTGCAATTGCCGTTGGTGAGGTTGATAGAGTAGAGAACAGCATTGGTTGCTGCGTAGCTGAGACCGTATGCATTGCCGCTGCCGTCGATTGCAAGGGTCATGATGGTTTCAGCACCTGCATTGAGAGCAGCAACTTCGGTAAGCGTACCGGTTGCAAGGTTTACGGTGTAGAGGGAACGACCGTCTGCATCGTTTGCTGCGATAGCGTACATTTCGCCTTCTGCATGGTTGTATGCCATAGCAACAACAACGCGGCCTGCGCTGGTGCCGGGGTATGCAACCTGGTGGGTGTCAGCGTTCATGATGTAGAAGCGGGTGTCGTTGGTGTCGCTGTCATACATGAAGCCGTATACATTGCCGCCTGCGAATGCGCCGCCGAAGGTGGAGCCCATTGTGCCGAAGTTTTCGATAACGCTGGGATCATAATCAGCGAAACCGCCCCAAATGCCGGAAGTGCCTTCGGGATCGAATGCGATGTAGCCTTCAAGGTTTACAGTGGGCAGAGCCTCGGTTACGGTAACGGTTGCGGAACCGGAAACGGTGGGATCTGCAACGGAGGTTACGGTAACGGTGGTGGTGCCTTCCGCAACGCCGACAACAACGCCGTTTTCGTTAACGGTTGCGATTGCGGTGTTTGCAATGCTGAAGGTAACGTTCTTGTTGAAAGCTTCTGCGGGAAGAACGGTGTAGGAAACAGTTGCCCTGCGGCCTGCAGGAACGGAAACTGCTTCAACATTGATTGCGTTGGGGGTTACGGGTGCGCCGACGTATACATTGTCAACGGTTGCGTAGTCGCCTTCCTTATCAACGCTGCCGTCCTTCTTATACGTCCAGGAAACGGTGTGCTCACCTGCGGTGAGTTCGACTGCATAGGTGGTCCAGGTTTCAACGCGGCTCCACTTCATGACTTCGGTGCCGTCAATGAAGAGCTGGAGACCATCCCAAACATAGTCGCTCGAACCTTCGCCGAAAGACATAAAGTCGAACCGGAGGATGTCACCTGCTGCCGCGGTAACCGTGGTGGAAACCGTGGAGGTGGAGTTTGCGACGTTGACGTTGGTGCTCTTTGCAGCATCGCCGTCTACGATCCAAGGATAGTCGCCTTCAGAAGTGAAGGTGAGGGTTCCGCCTGCAACGTTGAGAGCCTCATTGAGGTTCGCAGCGTCTGCGGGTGCTGCAGCGGTACCGGTCTTGGGCGCGGTGCTAAGACGCGGATCGTTCGCCGCAGGGGTCTCTGCCATGACAGGAACGGTAACCAGAGAGAGTACCATCATGACTGCCATAAGCATTGCGAGGAATTTCTTCATGCGTGAATCTCCTTCCAAAGAATTATAAGTCTAATATCCTCTGCGGATTCCGCTTCGGATAATAGCTTTGAAGCAATGACCGATTCGAGTGAGCTGCGAACGCCGAATTGCGCCGTTGTTCCGCACATACTCTATGGTCGATTAATATTATATCAAATCTTCCGCAAACATGCAAACAATTTTTTGCATTATTTTGATTTATTTTTGACACAATCTATTGCCGCATATTCCTTTTAATTCAAAGTGTTTTCTGTATTACCTGAATTAATTTTGCTCAGTATCGCAAAAAAAGAACGGAGAATTTTAAAAAAATATTTAAAATTTTACGCAGACTGTTTGGGCGTTCTTTTTCATTTGAGCGTGCGGTAATACTATTCGATTTTAAATTCTTAGCAGAGCTGATTGCAAGCACTCCGCATCACATTCTCCGCCGGATTCACACGCTCCGCTGCACCGAAAACACACCGATATACGGCTTATACGGTTGACATTTGCCGCCCGCAATTGTAAAATTAACATGCGTTCGGCGGCAATGCCCGCTTTACCGCCATGCATCCGAAAAGCCGAATCAAATGCGGTTCAACTTTGCAGATTTGCTCAGCTTTTCGGTTCAGAAACTTTTTGGAGACAAAACTATGCGCTTTATTCCGCTTTTCAGCGGTTCATCGGGAAATTGTTCCGTTATTCAAACGGAGAAGGCAACCCTGCTTGTTGATGCGGGGCTGACCGGCAAAGCCGTTTGCGGAGCGTTGGCTTCCGCGGGCATCAATCCCGCCTCTGTTGACGGCATTCTTGTTACACACGACCATATTGACCACACCCGCGCCGTCGGAATACTTTCACGCAAGTACGATATGCCCGTTTATGCCAATGCCGGCACATGGGAGGCAATGAATCCCATCGTGAAGCAGGTGGATTTCAGGAACGTGCGTGTTTTTCGCACAGATGAAGATTTCTATATCGGAGACATCAATATTCTTCCTTTCAAAACGCCGCATGACGCAAAGGAGTCCGTCGGCTTCATATTCATCAGCCGCGGAAGCAAGCTTGCGTACATGACCGATATCGGCTGCGTTCACGAATCCATGCTGAATCAGGCCGCGGGAGCACAGCTTGTTTTCATTGAATCGAACCACGATGTTCAAATGCTGAAAACCGGCCCTTACCCTTATGTGCTTAAGAAACGCATTCTGTCCGATAACGGGCATCTCTCCAATGCGGACTGCGGTGCGGCACTTGTCCGCCTGTATTCAACCGGGGTTCGTCGAGCCGTACTCGGGCATTTGAGTCAGGAAAACAACACCGAAGAGACGGCCTTCTCAACCGTTACGCAAGCGCTTGAAGCGGCGGGAATATCCGATATGCAGCTTGTTGTTGCAAAGCGCGACGGAGTCACCGGAGTTTTTGAAGTTTGATTTATACACGCCGCCGAACCGTCGGAGCCGAACGGAGGCTACCGAATCCGGCGTATCGGTTCAAAAGGTTTTATTATGAAAATCAGAATTATCTGCGTTGGCAGACTGAAAGAAAAATTTTATACGGATGCCGTGAACGAGTTTCGCAAACGCCTCGGAAGGTTTGCGGAAGTTGAGATTACCGAACTTGCGGACGAACGCGCACCGGAGGGATTAAGCCCGGCGGAACTTGAGCAGGTCAAGGCAGCGGAATGCAGCCGCATCCTTGAAAAAATCTCACGAGAGGACACGGTTATTGCGCTTGATATTGCGGGAAAACAGCTTTCATCACCTGAGCTTGCGGATAAACTTTCCTATTATATGTTGAACGGCAGAAGCCGGCTTGTTTTCGTAATCGGCGGCTCAAACGGGCTGAATGACAGTGTGCTGCATCGTGCCGACTTCAGGCTCAGCTTTTCAAAGCTGACGTTTTCGCACCAGATTTTTCGGATCATGCTGCTTGAGCAAATCTACCGTGCCTTCAAAATCATGAACAACGAACCGTACCATAAATAAAACAACCCGTTCCCGCATGGGCGGCAAAACAACAAAAAGAAGGAAATGACAGAAAATGATGAACGAAAAAGAGCTGCCCGTTTACGCCGCATTGGACAGAATGGGTATTGAATATACCCGCATTGAACATCCCGCTGCCGCAACCATGGAAGCATGTGCCGCGATCGGCGAAGGCACCGGTGCAAGCCACTGCAAAAATCTGTTTCTCACAAACAGGCAGGGCACGGCATTTTTTCTTGTTATGCTCGGCAGCAGCAAAAAATTCCGAACCGCATCGGTCAGCAAACAGCTCGGCGTTGCAAGGCTGAGTTTCACAACAGCGGAACAGCTCGAAAACATACTCGGACTCACCCAAGGTTCCGTGACGGTCACCGGACTTCTTAACGACACAGCGCACTGCGTTCGCGTTGCAATCGACAGGGACCTGCTCAATGAGGAGCGCATACTGATTCATCCAAACATAAACACTGCGTCTCTTGTCGTTAAAACAAGCGACATCCTGCGTTTTCTTGACCTGCTCGGATATGAATTCACACCGATTGCGGTTGAAGATGCGGATGCTGCCGTTCAGAGCGGTTCACTTTGCACGGATAAACCGCCGAACGTTTTCTGTTGCAAAAAACCGCCGTGCAGAGTATAATAGAATATGCCGAATTCTGCGGGATACAAGTCGCTTTTGTCAAAGCCCCTTGTATGCGAACACGCAAAAAAGGTCGAACGCGTTCCGAATCCGGCTTTCGGAGCTGCAAAAAATTAAACAGATTGAAAAGGATTTTTTAATGGATAATAACGGCAGCAACGCCGCAATTCGCGGCAAGGTTCATTTCATCGGCATCGGCGGCTGTTCGATGAACGGGCTTGCACAGATTCTGCGCGGGCGCGGATTCGAAGTTCAGGGGTCGGACAGCACAACATCCCCCTTCACAAAGCGGCTTGAGGAACTCGGCATTCCCGTTTTCATCGGACATGATCCGAAAAACGTTGAAGGCTGCGGCACTGTTATATATTCAGCCGCAATAAAACCCGACAACCCGGAACGCGTCCGCGCACGCGAACTCGGCATTCCGGAAATCGAGCGTTCCGTTGCTCTCGGCATTATCAGCCGAAGCTATCGCGAAGTCATCGGAATTGCCGGCTGCCACGGCAAAACAACAATTACCTCCATGCTTGCACTCATTGCCGAAAACGGCGGACTTGATGCGACCGTTCATGTCGGCGGCATGGTTGATTTCCTGCACGGCGGCATTCGCTTGGGTTCCCACGACCTTTTTGTTACCGAAGCATGTGAATACGTTGAAAGCTTTTTGACGCTGCATCCAACGGTTGTGCTTATCAACAATATCGACAACGATCATCTTGACTATTTCAAGACAATGGATAACATTGTCAATGCATTCCGCAAATTTGTTGCAAGAATGCCCGCCGACGGTTTGTTTGTCGGCTGCACCGACGATTCGCATGTGCGGCAACTGCTGGACGAATTCGGCGGCAGAAAGACAACATACGGACTTGACCTCACCAATTCGCCGGATTATTACCCTGCGGATGTGCATTATGACGGACTCGGCTGCGCTTCCTTCGACCTTATGCACCGCGGGGAAAGACTCGGAAGAGTCACGCTTCATGTTCCCGGACAGCACAATATGCTCGATGCAATTGCAGCATCCGCCGTTGCACTTGAACACGGCACGGATATTCAAACGGTCATAACCGCACTTGCCCGATTCCGTTCGGTGCAGCGCCGCTTCGAATACTACGGCGAACGAAACGGCGTTCGTGTTTTCCATGATTATGCGCATCATCCCGCCGAAATTCGCGCCGCAATGGACTGCGCACTGCGCACTCCGCACAAAAAGCTTTTTGTTGTTTTCCAATGCAACAGCTTCACCCGCGCAAGAACGCTCTTCACCGAAAACGTTGACTGTTTCAGGGGCGCGGACAAAGTGCTTGTGCCCGATATTTACCCCGGCAGGGAGAAGGACGACGGCTCCGTTCACGCGCGCGACATGGTTGCGGGCATCAATGCCGAAACGAGCAACGCCGAATACATACCGACTTTTGAGCAGATTAACGATTACCTGCTGCACAATGCTGCTGCCGGAGACATCGTTCTGACGCTCGGAAGCGGCGATGTTTATAAACAAACCAAACTTTTTTTGGAGTAAAGCGATTAATTAATCAAAACACTTACCTTATATGAAAAAACTTATTTGCGGAATACTTTTGTTTATCTCGGCTCTCATCTGGGGCATAACTTTTGTTGCGCAAAGCGATGCCTCGGCGCATATTGAGCCGTTCACCTTTAATTTTGTTCGCTTCTTAATCGGTTCGGCAGTGCTTCTGCCGTTCATTCCGATATTCGGCCGATTTGAAGCAAAAGAAGCAGCGAACAGCTCGGCGATTGATTCAGCCCCGGCAGCTCATGAAAAAAGCAGTTCAAAAAAGCTGCTTGTCGGCGGCATTCTTTTGGGCATCATGCTTTGCATTGCCTCAAATTTGCAGCAATTGGGCATTACAAACGGCGACTCCGTCGGCAAGGCCGGATTCATAACCTCCGTTTATATAATGCTTGTTCCTGTTGTGGGATTGTTTTTCAGAAAAAAGACACATCCGCTCATTTGGCTCTGCACCGTCGTATCAGCTGTCGGATTGTATTTTTTAAGTGTTGACCCCGCACGCGGAGCGTTCAATATTGAGTTTTCCGATCTTGCGTACCTTGGATGCGCGGATTTTTTTCGCTGTGCAGATAATCCTTGTTTCGATTTACTCCCCGCAGGTGAACTGTATCGCTCTGAGCTGCATTCAAATTTGCTGTTTCGGCTGTGTTCAGCGGTATCGGTATGTTGCTTTTTTGAAACTCCCTCATTTGCTGCAATACTGAATGCCGCAGGGCCGCTGCTCTATGCAGGCATTCTGAGCTGCGGAATAGCTTATACCCTGCAAGTTATCGGGCAGCGCGGCATAGACCCCGCGATCGCTTCCATGATCATGTGCCTTGAATCCGTTTTCTCGGTAATTGCAGGCTTTTTATTGCTCAACCAGCGTATGACCCCGCGCGAAATTCTCGGCTGCGGAATCATGTTTGCCGCCACGGTCGCCGCACAGCTGATTCCTTCAACACAAAAGAAAAACAGCCGCAATTAACTTACGACTGCATATAAGCGCCGCTGAACATTTCAGCATTAAACCCCTGCGAATCGATTGACCCGCAGGGGTTTGAGTTTTGATTTGCGCGTATCGTTCTCAACACTCCGCCGCTTTCATAAGCAGCTCAAACTCCTCGCAGACAACGGGAATATCCTGAGAAAATTCAAGTCCGCAGGCAGCATATTCGTCCCGGTAGAACTCCTCGTGAACCTTGCGCCAGTAGGCAAGGCTTCTGTCGCCCTCGCCCTCGCAGAAAGCATGATGCGCACTTACGTCACAAAACGGAACAATGTAGACCTTTGTTGTTCTGATAACGCAGACCGCCTCATCTCGGGAGTTCAGTATAACGCTGTATTCTCCCTCCGTCGGAATCGGCTCATTATCGATTTTGTAAAGCTCCTCGGCGGAAGCCGTGCCCGTTTTTATGCCGCGCAGCACAAGTTCGGCAAGCTTGTCCGGTGCGTCGCCGAATTGCCACGCCTCGTATTCATTATGTTTGATGCCGTTTTTCTCGGCAAATTTGCTCCAAAGCTGCTCTGCTGTCATATTTTTCACCTTCTTTATAATGCAGTAAATACGTTGATGCCCCGTTCCCGCCCTCGCTTTCGGTCAATGCACGGTGGTAAAAATGCTCAATGAGTTTTGCAAGCGTAACAATCGGGGCCGAACGATAATAAAAACCTGCCCGACGGTTCAACTTGTTGCAGCTTATAACTCAGCTGCGGAGTTTTGCATTCGCCCCGAAAGCTACATACACCTGTTTTTTATTCAATTTCCGTAAGCCAATTAAGCTGCTGAATCATATTGTCGGTACAGCGCAGCTCACGGGACATTGCATCGATCTGCTTTTGAAGCGCGCGAACGTCCACGGTGCTCAAAATCACAATTTCGGAGCGGGTCACGCGGTCGCACAAGCTGCTTGCATTGCCCGCAAGATCGCGATAAGCATCGATTTTTATTTTCAGGCAATCACGCTTTGCAATAAGCTCGGTAATGCTTTTCCCGTCGGGAGTTTTGTGTGACAATTGCATATATTTATCTTTGCGATCAGGTACTCCAGCCGCGCAATGCAGCCGTCCAGCTCCGAAATCAGCTCTGCGGGATCCTCTTCGGGGTTTCTTCCCTGCTGAACCTTTGAATTTCTGTACAGCCTTGAATTCAATTGTTCAATGCGGCGATTTAAATCCGCTCTTTCCTGCAATGCTTCTGCAAGTTTCATTTTTATGACCATACCTTCCGCCGCAGCGAAAGCTTCCTTTCTTTAATTTTTATATCAGCTTTTGCGGAATGATATCGCTGCCGTGAAACGGCTAAAACCGCAAAGCACATATGTCCGCCGCTCAAACGAACATCAAGCGATTCGATACACACTTATTCGTTCCGTTTAATCCTCCGCAAATTGTCCGAATATGCCGCGGTATTTATGATAGAACTCCTCAAATTCCCCGTTTTCAATGCTGCTCCTCATGTTTGCTGTCATCTCGTTGTAGAACCACAAATTGTGCAGCACACAGAGCCGCATACCGAGCCGTTCGTCAGCCTTCAGCAAGTGACGTATATATGCGCGGGAGTAACTTTTGCATGCGGGACAACCGCAGCTCTCCGCTATCGGGCGGGAATCAAGTTTGTATTTTTCGGCGAGCAGCCGCATTTTGCCGCTCCAAGTGAAAACATTTCCGTGCTGTGCATTGCGCAGCGGCAGCACACAGTCAAAAAAATCCACCCCGCGATAAACAGCCTCAAGGATGTTCAGCGGCGTGCCGACGCCCATTAAGTAGCGCGGCTTGTCTTTTGGCATGTACTGTTCAACTGCCTCAATTATATCGTACATTTCATCGGCAGTTTCGCCGACGGCAAGCCCGCCTATCGCATAACCCGCAGCGGGAACCTGCGCGATCTGCCGCATGTGACGAATGCGGAGATCCGAATACGTTCCGCCTTGATTGATTGCAAACAGCAGTTGATTCGGGTTGAGCGTGTCCTCAAGCGCGTTGAGCCTGTCCAATTCGGCACGGCAGCGATGGAGCCAGCGCGTGGTGCGTTCAATTGAATTTTCAACGTATCCCCGCGGTGCAGGATTCTGAATGCATTCGTCAAATGCCATTGCGATCGTTGACGCAAGGTTGGATTGGATACGCATGGATTCCTCCGGGCCCATGAAAATCTTCTTCCCATCGATATATGAAACAAAGCTCACGCCTTCCTCACGGATTTTTCGTCTGTGTGCAAGCGAAAAAACCTGAAAACCGCCGCTGTCCGTCAAAATCGGTGCATCCCAATTCATGAATTTGTGCAGACCGCCGAGCTTGCGTATAAGCTCATCTCCCGGACGGATATGCAGGTGATATGTGTTGGAGAGCTCCACCTGACAGCCGATTCGGCGCAGATCATCCGTTCCCGCTCCGCCGCGAATTGCAGCCGCAGTGCCGACGTTCATGAAAACGGGAGTTTCAATTTCGCCGTGAACCGTGTGCATCCTGCCCCTTCGCGCATTGCCGCAGGTCGTTATCAATTTAAATTTTCCGTTCTGCATTTTTCCGTTCTGTATCAATCCCGCTCGCTGTCCGTGTATTTATAAATAAAAATCGGAATCGGAGGTTCCTTTTTCCAATTGTGAAAAAAAGTTGAAATAACCTGAAACCTGTCGCTGTCGATTTCGCGAAGCAGTTCAAGCAGCGTGTCCCGTTCCTCGAATCCCGTCGCCCCTCCGTGGTAGATAGTTACACACATCAGACCGCCCTTTTTCAGCAGTTCAAGCCCCGCCGAAATTGCGGCAAAACTCGTGTCCGCATGGGTAAAAATTCTGTGATCGCCCCCGGGCAGCCAGCCAAGGTTGAAAACAATGCAGTCCACCGTCTCCGGTTCGGCATAGTTCGCCATATTCGAATGGGAATCAAGGTGAACCTCCGCCCGCAATCCGCGTGCGGCAAGCAGAGCGTTTGTGCTGTCCACCGCTTCCTGCTGAATATCAAAGGCAATGACGCGCCCGCAGGGACCGACAAGTTCGCATAAATATGCCGTGTCACGTCCGCGGCCCGCCGTTGCATCGATGCAGAACGCGCCTGCCCCGATGCGCCCGTTTATAATGCTGTGTACAAGTTCTGTTGCGTTCATGTTACTAATTATATCAGCCGAGTTTTAATCATGCAACCGCACGAATACGAATAGTTTCAATATTTCCCGGGAAATGCCGCCGAGAAGCCGCCTTTTGCCGAAAACCTTTCCCGAAACAATTTATTTCCCGAGAAATAACGCTTATCTAACGACACGGCATGTTCCGACGCCGTAGTATTTGAAACACTCCAAAACCTCGCGCGTTATAACCTCACCCGGCATGACCGGAGGAATTGCGGGAGGGCAGCCGACGGTGGAAATTGAGCAGATTCTGCCAAGGCAATCCTCCGCAGGCAGCAGCTCGGACGGGCTCAGCAGAGCTTCGCGCGGGGAAACTGCGGCGGGCGGAAACGGAATTTTCGGCGGTTCCGATACAATTTTCGGCTTTTTCGGAATATTCAAAAGTGCGTTGCTCAACCTTTTGAAATGCACGGCGGGAAGCAGCGGCGACAGCATAAAGACTATAAAATCATCGTCAAAAAACTCCGAAAATACGCCGTCATTTTCCAGCATATGAGCCAAATCCGCACCGGTATAGCCAAACGGTTTCGGGCGAAGCGTGAGTTTCAGCGGTTCGGATTCAAACACATTGAAACCGTGTAAAGTCAGTTTCGCTTTAAGCTCCGCAGCCTGTTGAAGAAAATCCGCAAGCTCGGCGCAAAATTTCTCCGCCGATGCGTTAAATGCGTCAAGGGACTGCAAAATCAAATATGATGGGCTGCTTGACCCAAACACCGAAAAGGCCGCTTTTGCTTTTTCCGTCATGCCTTTCGGCGCATTTCGGGAAATATGCAGGTATGCGCCGCCCGTCAGCACGGGCAAAGTTTTATGCGCCGAATCGCAGCAAATATCCGCACCGGCTTCCGTCGGATGCAGCGGAAATGCCGAAAAATCGCGCTGCTCCGCTCCGCCTTTCGGCAAAAATCGAAGGTATGCGCCGTGCGCATTATCCACCGCAAGCGGAACACCGGCAGTATGGCATTCGCGGGCAATACCTGCAATATCAAGAACGTTTCCGAGATAATCCGGGCTTGTGACATAGACCGCCGCAGGACGGCGCGGGCAGGCCGCAAGCGCAGCGCGAACATCGAGCGGAGTGATGGGGCAGCTGTGATATGTCCCTCCGGCCGCAGGGCGGAGCCATACGGGCTGAATGCCGAGCAGCGCAGCGGCATTCACAAACGCCTTGTGCGCATTTCTGCCGGCAAGAATGAGCGGCGAAGCATTCTGTTCATCGGGTGAATCGAACCTGCACGTTTCGCCGTTCCGCCGTTCGCAAAAATCGGCCGCAAGCAGATACAGCATTACCTGTATGCAAAGCGTTGACCCGCCCGCCGAATAGAATGTATCGGCTCCGAACAGGCGGCTTGCGTTCCTTTCGCTCTCCGCAATTATGCCGTCAGGCGCAAAAAGCTCGTCCGCACCCGTAATTTCGGTTATATCAAGACTTTCGCAGCCAAGAACCGAAACACCCTTATGTCCGGGCATATGCAGCCGTGCGGCATCGCTCTTTGCGTAACTATTTACAAAATCGCATATCGGTGTTTTCATTGATAAAGCGTTTTAAGCAGGCACCACGCGGACAAAATCACGCGGGTGCATTTGCTTCATCGGATTCCGCTGCCTTGATCTCGCGTGCAGCGGCAACCATCAGCGCGCATTCCATCCTTTTGCGGAACAGGTCGCAGCCGTATTCATAAATGCCGCGAACGGAACCCGTGGAATGATACGCATTTGCGGCACAGCCGCCGGAGCAATAGAGCCTTGCCCAGCAGTCGCGGCACTCCTTGCGCGCATAAACATTGCAGGCGGCGAATTCATCGCGCACGGCGGTGTTTGTAACGCCCGTCCAAATGTTTCCGAGCAGGAATTTATCATCCCCGACGAATTGATGACAGGGGTACAGATCGCCCCACGGAGTGACCGCCATGTATTCCGTGCCGGAACCGCAGCCCGATATGCGCTTATATATGCACGGGCCGCCCGCAAGGTCGATCATATAGTGATAGAACGTGAACGGCTTGCCCTCGTCATCGCGCTTGAGCATAAGTTCGGCAAGTTGTTCGTATTGTTCGAACACTGTCGGCTTATCCTGCTCCGTAAGCGCGGCGGGGTCGCCCGCACCTGTCACAACGGGTTCCATGCTCAATTCTGAAAAGCCGAGATCGAGCATCACCTTTATGTCCTCCAGAAAATCGGGGTTTGCGTGAGTAAACGTGCCGCGCATATAATACCCTTTGCCCTTGCGCGCTTCAACAAGCTTTTGGAACTTCGGAACGATTGTTTCCCAGCTGCCCTTGCCCGCATAGTCCACGCGATACCTGTCGTGAACTTCCTGCCGTCCGTCAAGGCTCAGAACAACGTTGCTCATCTCCCGATTTGCAAAATCGATAACATCATCGTCAATAAGCATTCCGTTGGTCGTGAGCGTAAAACGAAAGTTCTTGCCCGCCTGCTTTTCAATGCTGCGTGCGTATTCAACAAGCTGCTTCACGACATCAAAATTCATCAGCGGCTCACCCCCGAAAAAGTCAACCTCAAGGTTGCGGCGCGAACCGGAGTTTTCAACCAAAAAATCCAGCGCGCGTTTACCGACATCAAAGCTCATCAATGCGCGTTCGCCGTGGTATTTCCCTTGGCTTGCAAAGCAATAGGAGCAATTGAGATTGCAGGTATGCGCAATATGCAGGCACAAAGCCTTAACAACGCCGGATGTTGCGGCTTTCAGTGCGCCCGCCATCGGTTCAAACGTATCCTCAACGAAGAGCTTGCCCGAATTTTTAAGTTCGGTTATTTGGTCATAGCATTCATAAATATCGGAAATCGTCACGGCATCGGCCGTGCTTCCGCATTCGGTGCCGCAGTATTTTTCGGCAATTTCCGAAATAAGTTCGTCGCGGGTTTTTGATTCGTATCCCGCGATAAGGTCATAGGCGATATCGTCAACGACATGGACCGCGCCTGAGCAAACGTCCAAAACAATGTTGTAACCGCCGAGTTTATATTGATGAATCATAGGAAACTTACCTTCAGTGCTGCATTTATGCAAGCTTATTGTAATGTCAAAAATGCCGCCCCGAAAGGGCGGCACCTCGGTTTAAGAAACTTTGAACAAAGCAACGCTCCCGATACATCGGGCATCATCGCTTTTTAACCCGTAAAGCTTATTTGTCTTTGTTTTCGCAAGCCTGGTTTGCAATGCCGCAGCTGGTCTTGCAGGCAGACTGACAGGAAGTCTGGCATTCGCCGCAGCCGCCGTTCTTGGCACTCTCGCAAAGATCGCGGGTCTTAATGGTATTGATGTGCTTCATATCGCAAATCCTCCGAATTTTATGTCGCTGACTGTAATTATAGCACGTCCGCAAAGGACTGTCAACGAGTTGACCGAAGAAAATTCACCGAAGCGATAAAATCAGGTTCTTCTCTCAGGGTTTTCCGTATGTCGGCACGGGCGCAAGCTGCGGCGGGGTGTGCCGCTCGTCCGGCGGAATAAGCTCGTAAAGATAATACACCCGAACCTTTCCTTCAAGGTAGAACTTCTCCTTGCTTATAAGCCGGTAGTTATATGTGGAAAGTGTTTTATCCCTTGTAACAACAAAATCGACTTTGCCCATCCGCACCGCCTCGCGCTGTTCGCGGTTCATCTCTGTGAGCGGGATATTCAGCGTGCAGAAAAATTTGCAGTTCGGCAGGATTCCGCTTGCGGTGTAAAAACCGCCGTCCAAAAAGCCGTAGTTCAGCAATGTCGGATTTTCAATCCCGGATTGCTTTATTTTTTCGGCAAATTTATACTGCGGGAGCTCTTCTTTTTTATATGACATCAGATATCTGTTAGGAGTTGCAAGCAGTGCAAAAGCCGTGCAGAACACAAGGAAGAACCCAACGGCGCAGCGGAACCCCCGCTTTGTTTTTGCAAAATCGGAAAGAGCCGCCTTTTTTTCACACTGTGCGGATAAACCGCGTTTTTTGCGGACTTTGCGCATTTTTTTCAAAACATCGGGCAACATCGCAAAGCCGTATATTGAAAAGACCGTCAGAATAAATGCATAATACGGATAGGCGCGCCCGCCTATATAAACGAAAAAGGCCGTGAACAGAAAACAGGAAAGCATATATGCGTTTTCGGGGCTGCGCCTGTCCCAAATCATGCCGAGCGGAGCAAAAATCAAAACCTGCGGATTCGTCACAAAAGCTTTGCCGATGTTAAAAAGCAGCTTCCAAAGAGTTTTAAAAATTCCTGTCTTTGAAAAACCTTCCGTTGAATAAACAAATATGTTGTTGTAGAAATATGCCAGCCAACAATCCCGAAGTGCACCGTTGAACGCAAAATACGCAAACACCGGCAGACTGACCGCGGCAACGCCGAGAAATGCAGTCAAAAAGCTTCCCGCCACGCGCAAAATCCCGTGACCGTGCAGCCTGTGCCGCCGTGCCGCATCTATGAAAAACATCAGCGCAAGCCCGATATAGAAACCGAGCATTGTGAACTTTATCCAAAGGACGCAGCCTCCGGCACAGCCGAGCGCAAATTTTTGTGCGGCAGTGAGCGGCACATCCGCTTTGACCGCCCGAACGGTAAGAAAAAGGCTGTGCATCAAAAGCGGCAGGCAAAGTTCCTCCGCACTGTCGCCGTATTTGAACGCCGTGCAGGAATAAATAAGCGCAGCGGCGGCGGGAAGAAGAAAATAAACCTGCTTTTCCCCGACCCAAAGCCGCATGAACCTTGCCGCAAAGTACAGGAAAAAACCCGCACATATTATTTCAACCAGATAAACGCCGATAAAATTAGTTTCCGAAACAAGCCCCGCAAGCCCGTGAACAAAATAAAGCAGCGGACCTTTTTGCTCATAAATATCGCGATAAAGCACCGAACCGTTGAACATTGCGCGCCCTGTCGTAAAAAAGCACTGGGAATCCACCCAATCGTTGATGGGATAGAGGAAGGACGAGCGGCTGCAAACGGTTATGACAAGAAAAGCCACGGCAAAGCTGAACAAAAACAGCCTCCGCAGTTCGCGTCCCTCATCGGTTTTGCCGAAAAAAACGAAATTCAAGCCCGCTACCTCGCAATACAACCCGTGTATTATATCACGATTTTTCCGCAACTGCAATTATGCCGCAAAAAAGTCAAAAACTGTTCCGGCTTCAATGATTGGTTACACTCAGCACACAAAATCACGTTGATGAGAATGAGCGTCTAATGTTTTGGGAATTATAACCATATCACACGGTTTCTCTTCCTCATGCTTTTTGCTGCCTCTCTGTTTTATCATAATAACATAACATAACGTGCTGATTGTGAGTGTATGATAAAGCTTGACACGAGCGGAAAACGCATTTATTATTCTCTTAACTACGATTGCACAGAGGCTTTTGTTGAAAAGCTTCAACAACTGCTTTCACGCAAAAAATAACCGCGCGGAGCAAACTCTGCACAGGAACGGAGAATTAAATGAACAGAACGAATATTTTTTTCAGCAGAATCATTGTTTTTATCGCTGCGGTATGCAGCCTTGTCTTCGGATGCACGAGCGGCAGTGCGCAGGAAACTCCCCTGCCGAAAAATACTCCGCAAATCACGCCGGCACTCGTCCCGACTGAGGCGGTTTCCGAATTCCCGACGTGTACCGCTCCCGCAATTACGGATGCGCCGAATCATGATAATGACAGTGAAACCGTTCTGACAGCGGAGCAGATTTCCGCAATGAACGCTGCATTTTTGCAATTCCCGGGCGAATCGGCAGGGTTGTTTGACCTTGCTTCGTTTAAAGACGGAATTTCAGCCGAACGGCTGAAGGCTCTTATCGCACGGGGAAATCTGCCCTCCGCAAACGGCTATGTCGGGCAAACGCCGCTTTCCGCTCAGCAGCGGAATGAAATTCTGAACAACCGTGCATTGGATGCCGTTCGGAATAATTCAAATGTACGCTTTGGTTTCTGTGTGCAGCGCAGCGACCTTCGCTCCGTTCCGTTTGCGCCGCGCGTAACTTCAAAGCCCAACGACCGCTTCGGTGACACTCTTCAGGAATCCGTTGTTCTGCAAAACGAGCCTCTCGCCGTGCTGCATGAAAGTGCCGACGGTAAATTTCTTTTCGTTGCAGCATATTTTTATGTCGGTTGGATAAACTCCGACAGCGTTGCGCTGTGCAGCAGCTTTAAACAATGGCAAGCTCTGCTTGCACCCGAAAACGATTTTCTTGTTGTAACGGGCAGCAGTTTCCGTCTTTGCCGCGATCCGTACGAACCGTTGGTTTCGGAGCTTGAATTAACGATGGGAATGCGGCTTTCGCTTGCGGAAAAGCCCGGAACGGTCAAATCCGTTCGCGGAAGAATGTCATATGATAACTATATTGTGAACGTTCCCTCCCGCGCGGCGGACGGGAGTCTGAAATTCATTGAAGCTCTTGTTCCGATTTCAAGGGATGTTCATATCGGATATATGCCGTTTACATACAGCAATGTGATTCGGCTTGCGGACAAAACGCGCGGAGAAATTTACGGTTGGGGCGGAATGCTCGGCACACGGGACTGTTCCGCGCTTGTTATGGAAATCTACCGCTGTTTCGGCATAATGCTGCCGCGCAACACCTCCGACCTTGCCAAACTTCCCGAAAAATACGCAGCGGATGTTTCTTCCCTTTCGGCGGAAGCGAAGCGTGAGACAATCCTGAGTCAGCCTGCGGGTGTCATTCTTTTCTTTCCCGGACACGTTATGATTTATTACGGCTCCGACGGCAATGAACTGCTCTGCCTGAGCGCGGCGGGCAAATTCGCCCCCGTGCAGTCCTCCGCAACGCAAAATGTCTATACCGTTGAAGTGTGTTCGCTTGATGTCCGCCTTTCAAACGGAAAAACATGGCTCGAAGCCGTCGAAAAGATTATTCGAATAGGCTGAGGTTTTCGCGGACATCGGTATTAAAACTCTACTGCAACTTCACATGCAGGTGTTCAGCATCTCCTTTGCAATTGCTTTTATCACAGGGACAGCAACTGTATTCCCGCACTGTTTATAAGCGCTTGCAATCGGTATGGAAGGAAATACAAAGTTCTCAGGAAAGCCTTGCAATGCAAGGCATTCCTGAGGAGTAATCATTCGAATTCCGTAATCATCTCTGATGTACGGTATTCTGTTTCGCCAAGTTCCCATATTTGCTTTCAATGTAAATGAGATCCCGTTCTTTCCCGATTGAACACCAAAATCAGAGAACCTGTAAATCTGCGCAGGATCTTTCATTGCCGAAATCAGCTGCATGTATGTCGCTGAGCCTTCCTTAATGTAGAATTTTTCATCCTGCTTATGCGTCCTATCAATGCAATCAAAAATATTTTTTCGCAGTCCTGTC
>ENA-OQCL01000508-OQCL01000508.1-human-gut-metagenome-genome-assembly--contig:-NODE-508-length-18424-cov-3.594524_pt1 | contig 18424 bp, 16 predicted proteins | sample MGYA00242502_ERZ504586 | MGnify/ENA primary metagenome ERZ504586 (study PRJEB26092, sample SAMD00036316) | human gut metagenome | host: Homo sapiens | study: EMG produced TPA metagenomics assembly of... | reverse complement strand
CGTCATAGAACGCGCCCAAAGGGAAGGCGCACAATTAATGAGCATAAGTAATCTGTTCTAAGCTCCATATTTATGCAAATAATCGGCGTAGTAAAATTCGTCGGTCGTCATGCTGAAGTAGCGGATACCTTCGCGCAGGCCCAGGAATCCTGGGATGAGGGTCCAGCAGAACAGGGCGTAGATGACACCGCGGACGGGGCGTTTCAAATAGAAGTAATGGATGCCGAAGGAACCCAGGAAGAAGGCCAGGACCGCTGTAATCAGCCGTTCTTCGTTGATTTTATGGCGCAGTTCCGGCGTAATCGACGAAAAGGTTCCGTCTGTATAGGCATCGAAGCGGTCGGCAGCTTTCTGTTTCCACTGGGCCAGGGAACCTTTCAGGGACGATGGCTTCTTTCTCCGTACAGCGGCTTCCGGGTTGTACAGGCCCTGGGCAGACAGGTTCTGAGCCATGACTGTCGTTTCTCCATCGATAGTCACCAGCTCGGCTTCCAAGACCTGGGTGAACTGTTCTTCATAGGCCTGGTCGAGTTGGCTGAGCAAGGTCTTGAGTTTCTGCTGTGTCTGGACGACTTTATCCGTCTTGAGTCCCGTCGCCGAGAGCTTCTTATATTTGCGGACCATGAAGACGGCCCGGTCCTGGTAATAATCGATGAAGTGTTCTGCCAGGCCGATCCGTTCGGGATACTGTTGCAGATAATAGAGGAAATTACGGGCAATATGCTGCATATTGGCGACAGTCCGGCACAAATCCGAGTCGGTCAATCCCCTGCGTTCCGCTTCCATGCGGTTGAAATCGCTGACAGCCTTTTCAAAAGCGGCCTGGTCGCGGCTGGCCCCCTTGCCTTTGCTGCCAGGCCACTTCAAAGAAAGGACATGAGGCTGCCGTTCCAGCCGATACAGGATGTACAACGACAGAATAACGCCGATGACACCGACAGGATGATTGTAGAAGAACCAGGCACCACCGCCGATGAGCAGGCAGAAAAAAGAAAGGACATATAAAATATATTTCATCGAATTCCTCCTCCGTCTCGTTACCCTTTATTGTAACAAATGCGGGAAGATATGGCAAAAAGGCTGTCGCACATGCGACAAGCCTTTTCTGTAGGGCGACCACGAGCCACTAGCTATTTCACAACAGCGTTATTGATGATGGCGAGGAAGTCGTCGGCTTTGAGGCTGGCACCGCCTACGAGACCGCCGTCGATGTCGGCAGAGCCTGTGAGTTCTGCGACGTTGCCGCCTTTGACGCTGCCGCCGTAGAGGATGGAAACGTCTTCAGCCGTAGCAGCATCATAGAGGGCAGCCAGTTTCTTGCGGATGATGGCGCAGACTTCTTCAGCCTGAGCAGCACTGGCCGTCTTGCCCGTGCCGATAGCCCAAATCGGTTCATAGGCGATAACGACTTTCTTGACGTCTTCTGCCGTCAGGCCTTCCAGGGCTTTTTCGATCTGGCCTTCGATCCAGGACTGCATGATGCCCTGTTCACGCTGTTCCAGCGTTTCACCGCAGCAGACAATCGGTGTCAGGTTATGGGCCAGTGCAGCTTTGGTCTTCTTATTGACCGTTTCGTCCGTTTCATTGAAGTAGGTACGGCGTTCGGAATGACCGAGGATGACATGGGTGACGCCGATGTCGACGAGCATGGCCGGTGAAACTTCACCGGTGAAAGCGCCTTTTTCTTCCCAATGCATGTTCTGGGCAGCGACATGGATCGGCGTGCCTTTGGTCATTTCAACGGCCATGGAAAGGTACGGGAAGACCGGAGCGATGATGACTTCCGGTTTTACGTCCTGCGGAACTTTGGCGACGAGGCCCTGGATGGTTTCTTTAGCGTCGGCACCGAGGTGGTTCATTTTCCAGTTGCCGGCAATGATGGTTTTACGCATAATGAGTTTCCTCCTTTAAAGGTGAATGATTATTTATCGCTCAGGGATACGACACCCGGGAGCTGTTTGCCTTCGAGATATTCCAGGGAAGCGCCGCCGCCCGTGGAGATGTGGCTGATCTTGTCGGCCAGGCCGGTCTTGTTGACAGCCGAAACGGAGTCACCGCCGCCGACGATGGAAACAGCTTCGGAATCAGCGACAGCTTTAGCGACAGCTTCTGTGCCTTTAGCATAATTTTCCATTTCAAATACGCCCATCGGCCCGTTCCAGACGATGAGTTTCATCGGGGCCAGTTCTTTAGCGAAGAGTTCCTGCGTCTTCGTGCCGACGTCGAGGATCATCCAGTCAGCCGGGACAGCATCGACGGAAACGACTTTGTGATCGGCGTCGTTCTTAAATTCAGCAGCGACCGTGACATCAACCGGCAGGAGCAGTTTCGTTCCCTGTTCTTTAGCCTGGTTGATGAGCTGTTTGGCCAAATCGATTTTGTCGGCTTCGACCAGGGATTTGCCGATGCCATAGCCCTGGGCAGCCAGGAAGGTATTGGCCATGCCGCCGCCGATGATCATGAGGTCGACTTTGGGCAGGAGGTTGGAAATGACTTCGATCTTGTCGGAAACTTTAGCCCCGCCGATGATGGCTGCGAAAGGATGAGCCGGGTTGTCGACAGCCCCGCCGATGAAGCGGATTTCTTTTTCCAGCAGGAAGCCGGCTGCCATGGGCAGGAATTTCGTAATGCCTGCGACCGAAGCATGAGCGCGGTGGCAGCAGCCGAAAGCGTCGTTGATGCCGACTTCAGCCAAAGAAGCGAGCTGGCGGGCGAAATCTTCGCCGTTTTTTTCTTCTTCTTTATGGAAACGGAGATTTTCCAGGAGCAGGACTTCACCCGGTTTGAGGGCGTCAGCCATGGCTTTCGTTTCTGCACCGACGCAATCCGGAGCGAATTTGACATCGATGCCGAGGAGTTCCGACAAGCGTTTGGCAACGGGTTTCAACGAATACTTTTCGACGACCTGTCCCTTCGGGCGGCCGAGATGGCTGGCCAGGATGACGGCTGCTTTATGGTCGAGCAAGTATTTAATGGTCGGCAGCGTCTTCTGGATACGCGTATCGTCTGTAATGTTGCAGTTTTCATCAAGGGGGACGTTGAAGTCAGCGCGGACAAAGACGCGTTTGTTTTCGACATTTACATCAGTAATCGTTTTTTCATGAAAGGTTCCTCCTCCAATTAAAGCATTTGTATGATTTTTTCAGCCGCGCCTTCGTCCGTGACCAGCGTACCCGTATGGCAGGCCCGCATGACGCCTACAATGGCTTCGGCCTTGCTGGCGCCACCGGCTACGGCGATGACGTGCGGATGAAATTTGATTTCTCGCAATGAAATCCCTACATTATTCGTACCATATAAAATCTTGCCATCGAGGCCGCAATAGCAGCCCAGCGATTCGCCACAGGCGCCGAGGCTGTGCAGGGCATCGCGCTGGAGCGTCGTCATACCCCGCTTGCGGGCCATGCGGTCCGCCCGGCCGATGCCGAAGATGACGACCTGGGCCCGGGCCGTCATGGCCACATTTTCCTGGGTCTGGCGGTCGGCTTGGAGCATCATCTGCAGCGCCGAATCACTGAGGCCTTCCGGGATATGGATCATGCGGTACGAACTGTGGGTCTTGGCCGCGATGTTGGCGGCGATGTAGTTGGCCTGGACTTCGACATGGTTGCCCATGCTTCCGCGGGCCGGCAAGATAGTCACGTTGGCCAGACATTCCGGAAGCATGCGGGCCACTTCAGCCATCGTCGACCCGCCGCTGATAGCGACCGTATCTACGCTGCCGAAAAGGTCGTTCAGGAGCAGCGCACCCCGGCGGCCCAGTTCTTCCTTGGCGGTCTTATCGTTATCGCTGTCACCGGGAACGATATAGACATTTTTCAGGCCCAGCTTCTGGCGAATCTGGCGCTGCATGTCGTCCAAATTATTCAGGCGCAGGAAACACTCCAGGAGATCCGGCATGAGCCGCTTGCCTTCCGGTTCCATGGCAATGCCCAGCGTCGTAAAGCGCACGATGCCGCTGCGCCGCAAGACGTCGACGTGAGACCGGACGACGCGTTCCGACAGGCCCGAAAGACCTGCCAGGGTCCGCCGGCCTACGGGCTCGGCGTCGGCGATATGCCGCAGCAGCAGATAGCGTTCTTTGATTGTCCCCATGACATCGGGAGCTATTTTTTGAAAGATACTCAATGTATCTTGTTCCATCTTACTCTCTCCCTTCACGATGCGATAGAACAACAGAGTATAATCACTGGTCCAGCAGGCATTTGCCGGTCATATCGGCAGGAATGTCCATACCGGCCAAAGTCAGCATGGTCGGGGCGACGTCGGCCAGGATGCCGTCGTGCAGGTGATCCCCTTATGTTCTTCACTGACCAGGATGCACGGTACATGGTTCGTCGTATGAGCCGTGTAAGGGCAGCCCGTATCGGGATCGGCCATCTGTTCCGCATTGCCATGGTCGGCGATGATCAGGAGCTGGCCCTGGACGGGTTTCAAGGCTTCAACGATTTTGCCGACGCAGGTGTCGACCGTTTCGACAGCTTTGACAGCCGCTTCAAAGACGCCTGTATGGCCGACCATATCGGCGTTGGCGAAATTGAGCATGATCATATCATATTTATCGGCCTTGATCTGTTCGATGACTTTTTCCGTGACAATGGGCGCGTTCATTTCCGGCTGCAAGTCATACGTCGCAACTTTCGGCGACGGTACGAGGATGCGGTCTTCACCAGGATTCGGTTCTTCTTCGCCGCCATTGAAGAAATACGTGACGTGAGCGTATTTTTCCGTTTCGGCAATGCGCAGCTGCGTCTTGCCGGCCTTAGCCAGGACTTCGCCTAAGGTATCCGGAATCCGTTCCTTATCGTAGACGACGTGTACCGGAAGGTCATCTTCATAACGGGTCATGGTCGCAAAGTACGTATCCAGCTTCTTCGGACGCGGGAAGCCGTCGAAATCGGGAACGACGAAAGCCGTCGTCAACTGACGGGCCCGGTCAGGGCGGAAGTTGAAGAAGACGACACTGTCGCCATCCTGGACGGGATGTTTATGGATGACAGTGGGAATGACGAATTCGTCGGAAATGTCAGCCGCATAGGAATGTTCCAGGCAGGTCTGAGCATCCGGTTCCTGCGGTCCTTCACCTAGGGCGACGGCATCATAAGCCTTTTCAACGCGTTCCCAGCGTTTATCGCGGTCCATGGCATAATAACGGCCGCTGATGGTAGCGATTTCGCCAACGCCGAGTTCAACGCACTTATCTTCCAGTTCCTTGAGGTATTCGCCGGCGCTGCGGGGCAGTACGTCGCGGCCGTCGAGGAAGGCGTGGATGTAGACTTTTTTCAAGCCATTGCGCTTGGCCATTTCCAAAAGACCATAGAGATGCTGTTCGCTGCTGTGGACGCCGCCAGGAGAGACGAGGCCCAGCAGATGGAGGGCCGAATCCTTTTCCTTGACGTTTTCCATAGCACCGACGAGAGCCGGTTTCTGGAAGAAAGCGCCGTCTTTGATGTCCTTGGTGATTTTTGTCAGCGCCTGGTACACAATACGTCCCGCACCGATATTAAGATGGCCCACTTCAGAGTTTCCAATCTGGCCGTCAGGCAGACCGACGTCTTCGCCCGATGCGCCGAGATACGAATGAGGATATTCTTTCCAAAGTTTCGGCAAGACCTTGAGGTCTGCCTGGGCTACGGCGTTATCTTTTTCGATATGGCTGCAGCCAAACCATCCATGATGACCAGCATTACAGGTTTCTTTTTCGTCATTACAGTTTTTGACTCCTTTTGTAATCGATGAGTAATAAAAAGGGGCCGCCATGCGACGGCCCCTTTAGGGTTCAATCTGATTTGTAACGGGAGGCTGTTTACCCGTTGGGAAATGCGTCGCTACAAATTAGTGTTTGCTGTTGTAATCGTTCATGACAGCAATGAGGTTGAGGACTTTGTTGGAGTAGCCGATTTCGTTGTCGTACCAGGAAACGACTTTTACGAAGGTGTCCGTCAAAGCGATACCAGCTTTAGCGTCGAAGATGGACGTGAGCGGGCAGCCGAGGAAGTCGGAGGAAACGACAGCTTCGTCAGTGTAGCCGAGGATGCCTTTGAGTTCGCCTTCAGAAGCTTTCTTCATAGCTGCGCAGATTTCATCGTATGTAGCCGGTTTAGCGAGGTTGACCGTGAGGTCGACGACGGAAACGTCGAGGGTCGGTACACGCATGGACATGCCGGTCAATTTGCCGTTCAATTCCGGAATGACTTTGCCGACAGCTTTTGCAGCACCCGTCGAGGACGGAATGATGTTGCCAGCAGCTGCACGGCCGCCGCGCCAATCTTTCATGGACGGGCCGTCAACGGTTTTCTGCGTAGCCGTTGTGGAGTGAACCGTCGTCATGAGGCCTTCTTTGATGCCGAAAGCATCGTTGAGGACTTTAGCGATCGGAGCGAGGCAGTTCGTCGTGCAAGATGCGTTGGAAACGATCTGCTGGCCTTTGTATGTATCGGTGTTAACGCCGCAAACGAACATGTCTGCCTGACGGCCGTCAGCACCCTGTTTGGAAGGAGCGGAGAGTACAACGTATTTTGCACCAGCTGCGAGGTGTTTTTCAGCGAGGTCCATGGTGAGGAAACGGCCTGTCGATTCAACGACATATTCAGCACCGACTTCGTCCCATTTGAGGTTGGCCGGATCCATTTCAGCCGTTACGCGGATTTTTTTGCCGTTAACGATGAGCTGGCTGTTTTCGACGTCAGCTTCGATCGTGCCGTCGAACTGGCCGTGCATGGTGTCGTATTTGAGCATGTATGCCATGTAGTCAACCGGGCAGAGGTCGTTGATGCCTACGATTTCGATGTCATCACGAGTTTGTGCAGCGCGGAAAACAAAACGACCAATACGACCGAAACCATTAATACCAACTTTAATCATTGTCGATACACTCCTTTTGAAAACAAAATAACCTTTTACATAATTCTAAGAACTTGAGGGCCTTACTACTTACACTGTAAGTATGCCACATCGGGTACGATTTTGCAATACCATGGACGTTTTATGTCCCAATTTATTGCATCCGCAAAGAAGCGGCGGCGATGCCGACGTATTCCTTGATGGCCAAACAGGAGTTAAATAAGTAAAAATGACTGGGGTACGACGGAGTACCCGGACCAGTTCGTCACAGCACTCGTATGGTAATCACAGGGATACGGCGTCACATCGAGTCCTTCACGCGTAAAGAAGCGGACAGACCGGGGCATGTGGAAGGCACTGGTGACCAGGATGGGCTTCGTCCAGCCCTGCTGCTCGCAGATTTGCTTGGAAAAAAGCGGCATTTTCCGCCGTGTTGCGGCTCTTGTCGTCCATGAAGATCTTATTTTCCGGCACGCCCAGGGAGAGGAGCATCCGCTTTTCGATTTCCGATTCATTGGCGTCGCCTTCGAGGATGGTCCCGCCCGATAAGAGGATGGGCAAATCCTTAGCCTTTTGCAGGCGCAAGGCCATGAGGAAACGGTTGGCTGCGGCGCTGCCGACCTGGCCGGTACCGTCGAAATCGGGGACGCCGGCCCGGGATCCGCCGCCGAGGAGGACGATGACATCGCCAGCGACAGCCGTCCCCTGCGGCTGGTCATAAGCCGTTTCCAAGGGATGGATGAGGCCGTTCGATACGGGCTCGATGGACAAAAGATAAAAGACAGCCGTAACGACAGCCAGCGCCCAGCGGCCGGGGCTGTGTCTGCGAAACATATAATACAATAAGAGAATCAAAGCCAGGACAATGCCACCCATGGGCAGGATCCAGGCATAAAGCCATTTAATGATATATAATAACAAAATGAAGACATCCTTTCGTATAGTTAAGCCTCTCCTGCTAGGAGAGTTGGCCTGAAGGGCCGGAGAGGTTGCTTGTAAACCATAAATCACCACGACCGGCGAACTGCGGTCTGCGGCCTGCGAACTGCGGGCCGCCCTTTGGGCGGCCCCTACGCATATTATACCATAAACTTCATTGGCAAACGGTAAAATATGTGCTATACTTATTTTGAATCCCTGTAAAGGGAGATTCTATCCATGGGGATGTAAAGGTTTCGACGTGGATGGTTGTATCATGAATAGCGAGCCGGGGTTTCATCTGCCCGTAAATCGGTGAACCTTTTAAATTAAACGCAAAAGAAAACAATTTTGCTTTAGCTGCCTAAGTGCGGCTAACGTCTCCTGCTGCTAATCCTGCGGGCAGCTCGCAGACGTCACTTAGCGGGATACCACATGGCTCTGCCTGGTAGTCGTGTCGGGAAACTCACAGGCTGGAATCGTCTAGTTTGTCCTTGTACGAAAACGGTTTAAGATCCTAACAAGGTCTGCGCTCGGAGAAGTTCATGGGGCGGCATTTACGGACAGGAGTTCGACTCTCCTCATCTCCACCAAATAAAAAAGGCCTGTCGCTTTTAGCGGCAGGCCTTTTCGTTGTTCGTAGTTCGTGGTTCGTTTGTCGAATCTCCTTTCTTCTATGGCAAACGGCAAACGACCCACGGCAAACCTAAAAAAAATGAAACAGGAATAACAGCAGAAACCTTCAAGGGATAATTCTTTTTACGACAAAAAGCTTGACAAATCAATTCCCAAGGGCTATGATAAGGACCGTAAGTTAAACATCGATTTTATATTTTGACATTCGATGACGAGAAAGAGTACATTTTTGCGGAAGCGCACAGCGAGCCGGGTATGGTGAAAGCCGTGGTGGAAGGAAAATGGAAAATCATCTCTGAGAATTGCAGTTGAAATGAGTAAACTGCACCGTCTGATCCACGTTACAGGAAACGCGTATGATAGTACGTTGAAAAGTGCCTTGCCTTTTTTTGGCGAGGAATATTGGGTGGTACCGCGGATATGAACTTCCGTCCCTTGTGGACGGGAGCTTTTTTTATTTCATGTTTATCTTATGACTATATGACTCACAATAGGAGGAATTCATCATGGAAAACATCAATTTTGACAGTCTAAAACGACGGAGAGATCTTCGCATCATTTTACCGGTCTTTCTCGTCTCGATTATAGCCTGCATCGACCGCGTCAATATTTCCTACGCTAAATTGACGATGACTCAAACCCTGCCCTGGTTATCGCCGGAAGTATATGGCTTCGGCGCCGGCATCTTCTTCATCGGCTACTTGCTCCTGGAAATCCCAGGTTCCTTGTTCGCTGCTAAATTTTCGGCATCGAAATGGATTTCCCGCATCATGTTCACTTGGGGCGCCGTCAGTCTATGCATGGCCTTCGTCACGACGGAATGGCAGTTCTACCTGTGCCGCTTCCTGTTAGGCGCATCGGAAGCCAGCCTCTACCCGGTCATCTACTCCCTCCTGTTCCCCCGCTGGTTCACAGCCTCTGAACGGGCCCGGGCTACGTCACTCATGTTGACGTCCCTGCTCCTTTCGACCATCATCGGCGCACCGATTGCCGGCGTTCTCCTGGAACACTCCTTCTTCGGCCTCTTAGGCTGGCAGGAATTGTTCATCCTGGAATCCATCCCGGCCCTCTGTTTCGCTTTCTATTTCTTCTTTGCCGTCAAAGACCGTCCGGATCAAGCCAGCTGGCTGACAGACGCTGAAAAAGAATACCTGACCACCATGTACCAAGAAGAACAATCCAAGATGCAAAGCGTCAAAAAATACACAGTCTTCCAAGCCTTTACCGATACGAAAGTCTTGAAACTCTGCCTCATCTACTTCCTCTGGGTCGTCGGTTTCTGGGGCTTCTACTTCTGGATGCCTACGGTCCTCAAGAACCTCTCCGGCTGGTCCACCTCGCTCATCGGCGGAGCTATCGCTATTCCTATGATGGCAGCCCTCGTCGTCCAGCTTGTCATCGGCCATACGGCTACGGTTACAGGCGATAAAGTATGGCACGTCTTCGGCGCCCTCACCGTCGGTGCTATCGGCCTTGGTTTGTCTCCGTTCGCTCATAACATGGGCGTCGCCTTGTTCCTCATCTGCTTGTCCGCTATCGGCATCCATGCTTCCATGGGCGTATGGTGGACCATCCCGACGACCTTCCTTTCCGGCCCGGCCGCTGCCGGTTCCATCGCCCTCATCAACTCCTGCGGCAACTTGGGCGGCATGTTCGGACCGAACATGATGGCCTGGGTCCAGGCTGAAACGGGCAGCTTCGACATGGGCTACTACCTCATGGCGGCTTTCATGTTCTGTGCCGGTGTCCTAGTCTTGACCTTGAAATATAAAGTCAACGGCGCCACCAAAAAAGACGTCCTCCTCGATGCAAAAGCTACTGTCCAGCCTACAGCCGGTCATTAACGACATCTGTGATGTCGCTGTAGGGGCCGTCCCAAAGGGCGGCCCGTTGTGGGAATCCCGTAAATCAGTGGCTAGTGGCTGGTGGTTCGTAGCCCACATTGTAGGAGCGCCACGTGCGCGCCCCTACAGTTCATAAAAAGCACTGTCATAAAGACAGTGCTTTTTTAGTGAATCAGGCGGGCCGCCCTTTGGGCGGCCCCTACGAGCCACGAACCACGAATCACGAACCGCTAAACCCCCATCACTTTCAGTACTTCCCGTGCCAGGACGGCATAGCCTTCGGCATTGGGATGGACGCCGTCGGCGTAGAGATTGCGGCCTGTCCGCCGTTCGGCTTCGAGCAGGGCTTCGTAGAAGTCGATGACAATACACTCCGTTTCTTTTCCGTAGGAAAGGAGCCATTGCCGATACTGGCGAAATTCGTCATTGTGTTTTTCTACGTCTCTGGCGTTCTGCCAACCGTACATGGCACTCTCCATCGTAGTCAGCGGCGGGATGCCCAGATATACCGGTTTTCCCTGGGCCTTGAACGTCGTGACGATGTTCCGTATATTCTGACAGATTTCCGCTAAGTCCCCATCGAGGAGGATGTCATTGGAACCGCCCATGATAAAGAAAGCATCGTAACGGCCGAGGTCGAATTGATGGAGGCGATAGACCATGCCCATCGTCGTATCGCCGCACTGGCCTTCATTGTCGATATGGATATGGCTTTTGGCCGAGACCAAGGCTGTCCAGCTCTGGTCCGGCCGGACATCGAAGCCATAGGTCAGGCTGTCGCCCAGGCACAAGAGCTTCATGCCTGGACCGCTTTCTGGACGGCCGAAACGGCAGCGTCCGTCGACAGCCACGGGGCATCGAAATGGCAGCCGGCTTTTTCCAAGTCCATCTGGCAGGCGAAGATTTTCGGGATGGCACTGGTATAAATATTATGGTCATACATATAGCGCAGCGTCGTTTCCACATCGGCATCGCTGAGGATGTGGCCGTGGTCGATGAGGACCAGCCGGTTGGCATAGGGCAGGGCCGCTTCCAGCGTATGTTCTATGACGACGATGGTATGGCCGTATTTGACGTTCAAATCGTGAATCAATTCATAGAATTCATGGGTTCCTTCCGGGTCCAGGGCCGACGTCGGTTCGTCGAAGACGAGGATATCCGGATTAGTCGCCAGGACGTCGGCGATGACCAGACGCTGGCGCTGACCGCCGGACAGTTTGGTGACCTGGCGGTGGCGGTACGGCGTCATGTTGACCTTTTCCAGGGCTTCCGTAATGGCCTGACCGATTTTATCCGGCGCAACGCCCTGATTTTCCAGGCTGAAGGCGATTTCTTCTTCGACGGTCATAGCGACGAGCTGGCTGTCGTAGTCATCGAGCATGGCGCCGACGCGGGTCGCCAACTGGGAAATGGTCGTCTGTGTCGTCGCCTGCCCGTCGACATAGACCATCCCTTTCATGACGCCGCCGAAATAATGCGGGATGGCACCGGTCATGGCCATGCACAGGGAGCTCTTGCCGCTGCCGCTTTCACCGGTAATGACCAGGAAGTCACCTTTATTTACGGTCATGGTGACATCATCCAGGACGGGTGTCTTCTGCTTATTATAGATGTACGACAAATGTTCCATGGAAATGAGGCCATCCTGGGTCGGCTTCAAATCATACATGCTGTGGTCCGACGTGACTTCCTGTTCTTCCAGGGAATCGAGGATGCCCCGGGAAACGAAGAGGCGCAGGGCCGGGAAATACATGAGCGGTGTAACAACAGCATTCAGAGCACCGATGACGACGACCAGGGGCAGCATGGCCGTAATATAGACGACCGTCGGCAAATTCATGACGAACTTCAGTATCGTGACGAAAGCGCCGCCGCTCATGCAGGTCGCTGCAAAACCGGTCAGGACGGGCAGGCACGAATGGCCTTTGAACTTGATGAAGGCCAGGTTCTTGACGATGAACGTACAGGTCAGGGCGCCGAGCGGTTCACTGATGAGGTTGCCGTAAGGAAAGCCCGACTTCGACGTCAGGACGTTGACTAAAGCCGCGACCAGGCCGATGCCCAGAGCCTGCTTATAACTCGGCTTGGTCAGGCAAATGGCGACGCAATAGGTCGCAATGGTCCAGTTCGGCGTGACACCGCCGACACTCGGTGAGACGAGGTGCAAAATCGTGCCGATGGCCAGCATGAGCGTCGTAATGGTGATCCAGCGGAACTGGCCGCCTTGACGATGATGGAATTCTAATTTGGAAATATCTGCCACAGTTTTCATCGTGTTCCCCTCCTAAACCAAACCTTGCAAGCGCAAGTAGACGACAAAGCAGCTCAAAGCCAGCATGATGACGATGCCCACATAATCCCGGCCTTTCGGACGGACATTACTCATGAAGCTGTGTTCATTGCTGCCGAAGCCGCGCAGTTCCAGGCTGAGGGCCATCGTTTCCGACCGGCCTAACGATTTGAGCATCAGCGGCTGGACGACGCTCATATAATTGATGACTTTCTTAAAGACATTGCCTTTCGTCGACAACCCCCGGCAGGCCTGAGCTTCCTGGACGGCTTTGCTTTCAGCGATGAAATCCGGCACGAAGCGCAGGGCCGCCGTGAACATGAAGGCGTATTCATAAGGGATTTTGATCTGCTTGACCAGGGCCGCCGTCAAATCCTGCAGGCGCGTCGTCGTCAGCAAGATGATGAAGACAATCGTCATGGCCAGCATGCGCAGGCCCGTCACATAAGCCGATTCCAAAGACCCGCCACCCAAGAGCTGGACGACAGCCAGGAAAACGGCAAAGACGGCCAGGCTGAAAACGGCCTTGATATTGCGCGCCAAGCTGCCGCATAAGCCTAAGAGAATGAGTTCGATAACGACTAAAATCACTAAGGGCAAGGTCGTATGCATGACCAGGGCCCAGAAAGAAAAGGCGAAGGTGCCGATCAATTTCGTAACAGGAACCAGGTTCTTCATCATTTGCGGGTACCTCCCATCCGTTCCAGCATGGCTGCTGTGAATTCTTTCATCGACTTACAGTAAGGAAAATCCGGGATTGCCAGGGACAAGGTAACGGCGTCGGGCCGGCTCAGGCCCAGATCATAGAGGTCATCGCGCTGCGTGAAGAGTTCCTGCGGCGTGCCGTCAAAGGCCTTCGTATGATTGCCGATGACCAGGACGCGCTGACAGTATTCGGCAAAGATATCCATATCATGGCTGATGATGAGGATGGTCATGCCCTTTTTATTGAGATCCGTCAAAAGGGCCATGAGCTGGTCCTTGTCTTCACTGTCCTGACCGCTCGTCGGTTCGTCGAGGACGATGTATTTCGTATGCATGGCGATGGCCGAAGCGATGGCGACGCGCTGCTTTTCGCCGCGGTTCAGGTTGGGCGGATAGGCTTCGGCCAGGTCCGTCAGCTCCGTCGCTGCCAGGGCTTCGTCGACGGCTTCATTGATTTCCGCCTTACTCATGCCCAGCTGCTGCGGCCCATAGGCTACTTCTTCGCGCACCGTCGGGCGGAACATCTGCCGTTCCGGCCGCTGGAAGACGTAGCCCATGAAATGGCTGCGCACGGAGGCGTCATCATCGTTGATCACTTTGCCGTTATAAAGGATTCTCCGGAAACAGGCTTTCCAGGCCCATCAAAAGGCGCGTCACCGTCGTCTTGCCGCAGCCGTTGCGGCCGCCGAGGCCGATAAATTCGCCCTCACCGATTTTTACATTTATGTGTTCCAATACGGGTACGCCGTTGCCGTAGTTGAAACTGACATCTTTCATTTCCAGCATCTTTCTCTCCCCTTCTGTCTGAAGACAACAAAAAACCTTCCGTCCCTATACAGGGACGAAAGGTTCGATTTCTTCCGCGGTGCCACCCAGATTGACTCAGTGAGTCCAGCTCTACATGTACGGCCCATAGCGATACACGTTTCTTTGATAGCGGTGGAAATACACCGTCGCACCCTACTGGTCACCGTTCAGGCCGCATCTCCCGAATCCATTCTATCCGCCGGTCCGTGCCGAACTCCCACTGCCATCGGCTCGCTGGAACTGCCACATCGGATATACTCGTTTCGTTCATCGACAAATCCATTTAGATTTTGCTTTATTATATACTTGTCAGGCGCTCATTGTCAAGCCTTACACCGCTTATTCAGCCGGTTCAATCGTACCGTTGTACTTGTCGGCAATGAATTTCTTGACGGCATCGGAATGGAAGATTTCAGCAATCTTCTTGTATGTCGGATTGTCCTTGTCCTTAGCTTTGACGGCCAGAACCATGACAGCCAGCGGTTCGTCTTTCGGTTCCAGGAAGATGCCCTGTTCTTTGACATTGAGGCCGGCGCTCATGACGTAATTCATGGTGATGACAGCGGCATCGACATCACCGAGGCTGCGCGGCAACTGGGCTGCTTCGATTTCTTTGAACTGGAAATGCTTGGGATTATCGACAACATCAGCCGGCGTAGCCTTGAATCCTACGCCCTCTTTAAGTTTCAGCAGCCCTGCGCGCTGAAGGAGCGCCAAGCCGCGGCCGCCGTTAGTCGGGTCATTGGGGATAGCAATGACAGCTCCGTCGGGCAAAGCGTCGACACTCTTATATTTATCGCTGTAAATCCCCATCCGCATGAGGATCGTGTTGCCAATAGGTACTAAATCAGTACCATTCTGCTTATTGAAATTATCCAGGAATGGCTTATGCTGGTAGCTGACCAAATCGATATCTCCGTCAGCCAGGGCCTTGTCCGGCGTAATGTAGTCGGAAAATTCGACGACTTTGATGTGAATCCCCTGTTTTTCTGCTTCCTTAGCCACGGCTTCGACGACTTCAGCATGAGGACCCGCTGTGGCTCCGATCTTGATTTCCTTGTCGCTGCTGCCGGCACTCTGGCCATTATCCCCCTGACCGCCGCAACCGGCAAGGCCGACAGCCAATACGGCTAATAAGGCAAGCGGTAAAAATTTCTTTTCCATTGAATCATAACTGATTCCCCCTCTTTAGATTGTTGTCTAAATACTACGCTTTTAGTATAGTTTTGTCAATGTCCTTAAGATAGACCTTGACAAATAGCCTATCCATGATAAACTAAGAATCAAGACAACTTTAGAACGACATTTATCCAGAGTGGTGGAGGGACTGGCCCTATGAAACCCGGCAACCGACGATGACGGTGCCAATTCCTGCGGATTATTCCGAGAGATAAAGAATCAGCCATCAAACCTCTTTCTCTTTCGGAAAGAGGTCTTTTTTATGGATAATGACGGAACAGAAAAGTCTATACTACATTACTAGGAGGAATCTTCATGAAAAATCTCAAGAAACTTTCCATTCTCGCCGCTTCGGCCTTGCTCGCCGTTGCTTTCCTGGCTGCCGGCTGTGGCAGTGATTCCGCTTCCAGCGGCTCGTCTTCCAAGAATACGACGGTCACTGTCGGCGCAACGCCTGTACCACACGGTGAAATCCTCAACGAAATCAAGCCGCTCCTGGCCAAAGAAGGGGTCGACTTGAAAGTCGTCGAATTTACGGACTATGTCAAACCGAATCTGGCCCTCAACGACAAAGAACTGGATGCCAACTTCTTCCAACATTCGCCGTATCTCGACAAATTCAACAACGAACACGGCACGAAACTGAAAGCCATCGCCAAGATCCATGTCGAACCGATGGGCATTTATTCCCACAAAATCAAGGATTTGAAAGACTTGCCGGATGGTGCTAAAGTCGCCATCCCCAATGACCCGACCAACGGCGGTCGCGCCCTCCTCATCTTGCAGAGTGCCGGCCTCATCGGCTTGAAAGACGGCGGTAACATCACATCGACCGTACAGGACGTCGAAAAGAACGACAAGCACCTCCAGTTCATCGAACTCGAAGCCGCTCAGATTCCCCGTTCCATCGATGACGTAGACATCGCTTTGATCAACACCAACTTCGCTATGGAAGCCGGCCTCAATCCGCTGAAAGACGCTCTCTTCCTGGAACCGAAGGATTCGCCGTACGCCAACGTCCTCGTCATCCGTGAAGGCGATGAAAATCGCCCGGAAATCCAGAAACTCGTCAAAGCCCTCCAGTCTCCGGAAGTCAAGAAATTCATCGAAGATAAATATCAGGGTGCTATCCTGCCGAGCTTCTAACAGCTGGACATTGACTTCGTTATCCCATATAATGAAAGTATCCGAAAAGGGCTGTCGCGCTCGCGGCGGTCCTTTTGTTTACAATGATTATTGTCTGGAAGGCTCCCCTAATAGGGGAGCTGTCAGCGCAGCTGACTGAGGGGTTGCTTTTCATCATGCAGTCCACGGAATTCTGTAAAATCAAGGGGGAAACAATACATGCATACGAATGAGCTTTTTGGCTAAAAAAGCGGTCTTTTCTTTTGAAGTCTTTCCGCCGAAGCGGGACATTCCCGTCGAAACGGTTTATCCGACCTTAGCAGAACTGAGCAAACTTCATCCGGATTTCATCAGCGTCACTTGCGGCGCCGGCGGTACCGGCGGCAATCGTACCGTCGAAGTCGCCGCCCATATCAAGGCGCTGGGCTGCGAAACGGCGGCCCACATGCCCTGCATCTACCTTACGGAAGAAGCAGCCCTTCAGAACCTGAAAGAACTGAAAGAAGCCGGTATTGAAAACATCCTGGCCCTGCGCGGCGATGAAGTACCGGGCCGTGAACGGGCCCATGCCTTTGAACACGCCAGCGACCTCGTAGCCTTCATCAAAGAAAAGGAACCGGACTTCAACGTCATCGGCGCCTGCTATCCCGAAGGCCATACCGAAGCCAAGACCCTGGCCGCCGACATCCGCAATTTAAAGACCAAAGTCGATGCCGGCGCCAGTGAGCTCATTTCCCAGCTTTTCTTCGACAACGCCCTCTTCTACCGCTTCCTCGAACGCTGTGAAATCGCCGGTATCAATGTTCCCATCGAAGCCGGCATCATGCCCGTCACTAACAAAGCTCAAATCGAACGCATGGTCACCCTGTGCGGCGCCACGCTCCCCATCAAATTCCAGCGGGCCATCGCCAAATACGGTGACACTCCCGAATCCATGCGCGATATCGGCATCGCCTACGCCGTCGACCAGATTGCCGATCTCCTGGCCAACGGCGTAGACGGCATCCACGTCTACACCATGAATAACCCGTATATCGCCAAAAAAATCGCCGAAGCCGTAAAGACATTATTGTAGTTTAGTTGACGTTTCAAGACAATATATATAATAAAAGCAAGAAAGGTGCTATCCGGTAAACGGTCAGCCCCTTGATAGTTGGATATAAGAAGACCCGCCTAAAGTTGGAACCTGGAGGCGGGTCTTCTTATGCCTTAATGGCTATATTTTAATTTTATGGTTTACAGTTCAGCGGCTGTAGCTTGCAGAAAAGACCTTTAAATTTAAAGCCATCCGCTAACCCCTAGCAACTAGCCACTAGCCACTAAAAAGTTCATTCCTTCAGCACATACCCATAAGCGTGGATGCGTCCATCGTCTTCTTTTTCCAAGTAGACGCCCTGGATTTCCGAGGCGAAACCTGGCAATTCATTGAGTCCTTCTTCCAAAGCCTTGAAGTACTGGACGGCCGTATGGGACCAGCGTTCGCCCGGGACGACGCAGAGGACGCCTGGCGGATAGGGCAGGGCCCCTTCCAGGGCAATGCGGCCTTCGATTTCATCGAGAGGTACCAGTTCTCCCTGACCGCGGATGAAAGCATATTGTGCATCTTGAGCATTCATGGCGTATTCCGGGAAGTATTGGCGGCGGAAAATGTTTCTTCTGCAGGTCCTTGACGTTCCGTGCCTTATAGAAATCGTGCATTTCCTGGCAAAGCTGGCGGATTGTATAGCCTGCATAGCGGTCCGGATGCGAGTTGTAGACGCCGAGAAGGACTTCCTGCATGGGTACATCGTGATCGACGAAGCGTTCAAATCGGACCAGCTGGGACACGAGAAGGCGCATCTTATTCTTACTTTTCAGCCGGTGTCAGTAGGAAGAGAATCGAGTTTAAATCGCACTTTTTCCGGAATGACGCCGTTGCCACGCAGATACGTCGCCAAGATATTGGCATGGATGCCGAAATCCTCGTACTGTCCCGATTCGGCATCGATGCCTGGTGTCGTCAAGAGGAGCTTGCACGGGTCGACGAGATATTGTCCCGGACCGTAGCCTTCGAAGGCATGCCATTTGGCGTCCGGTT
>ENA-OQCL01000507-OQCL01000507.1-human-gut-metagenome-genome-assembly--contig:-NODE-507-length-18441-cov-2.288905_pt1 | contig 18441 bp, 20 predicted proteins | sample MGYA00242502_ERZ504586 | MGnify/ENA primary metagenome ERZ504586 (study PRJEB26092, sample SAMD00036316) | human gut metagenome | host: Homo sapiens | study: EMG produced TPA metagenomics assembly of... | reverse complement strand
CGATGTCCGGCAGGGAAGACGCCATCTCCATGCCCTGGCGCACTGCGCGGGCGACGTATTCCGGGAACAGCGCTGCGCTCTGGGAGGAGGTGAAAAACTTCTCCACGGTGTCGCAGTTCGCACCGCTCACACGAATGCCGAAGCGTTTAAGCTGTCTCTGGTATGCGTCAAGCCCCGCAAACGGTGTGCCCGCGTAGTTCTGGGAGCCGTCCAGCTCCTCCAAAACCTGTGTAAAATTCTTGCCCGGCACGCCGTACATGCCTTTTTCGAGTGTAATGTTTTCAAATGCCATTGTATAGTCTCCTTTCTTAAATGCGGAACGCGCCGTCGTCTGCCGCGTTCGTGTCTTCCGTCTTTTCCGCTGCCAGCTGCGGCATCACAGGCATTTTCCGCTCCGCCGCCTTTGCGAGCGCCGCCGCCATTTCTTCCAGTTCTGCAATGCCGAGCGACTTTGTGATCGCCTCCGTCAGTCCGCGTTTAAACTCCGGCTGCGCCACGGCGCTCAGCTTATAGATGCGTTCGCACAGCGCCGCACGGTAGCGGTCGCCGCACTCCGCGCGGTCGAAAAGCGCTTTCAACTCCGTTTTGAGCATGTTGAGCTCCTCCTTCGCCACCGTCACGCTGTCTTCGCCGTCCGCGAGCTTTTTTACAATGTCGTACACCGTTTGACCTCCTTTTCTTCTCCGATTCTTCAAAGCGCGGCGTAAATTTCTTCACCACGCCCGCCGCGCGCTGTGCAGGCACTGCCACGAATGAGAATTCATACGCGTCCGCCGCGCCGCTTAAAATACGCACACAGCGCTTGCCGTTGTATGTTTTCCCCGGCACGTGCACACAGCTTTCCGCGCCGCACACGGAGCACACGCGCTTTTTCACTGCGCACCCCACGCTGACTTCCTTGCGTATGCCGCTTTCAATGGATTCAATAAACGCCTTCGTCCCGTCGTTTCGCGGCACATACGCCTGTGCAGTGAGCTGCGCATACGGCTCGTTTAAAGATGTCACCTTTCCGGGAATTTCCTTCACCGCAGCGTCAAACACGCGCGCCGTCTGATTTTTGCTCGTCGGCTCGTGGTCTAAAATGCCCGTCTTGCCGACAAACAGCTTCGCAAGCTCCTCGAGTGTCTCTTTCGTAAAGCACTCACCGTCTCTATCCACCTCGTTGTCGCACAAAACGACCGAAAACGTGTACACCTCCTCCGGCTTATAGGCGCGGCGCGTGTAAAGGTTGATCTTCTCCATCGCCGCTTTATCCGGCTGTACCGCCGTTACCGTTTCGCTCAAGCTTCCCCTCCTTTAAAAGCTGCTCCGTCTTCGCCATGAGATACGCCGCGTTCGCGTGATCGACTTCGTCCTGCATCGTGATCTCGTTCCAATCGATTTCCACCGTGTCGTCAAGACCATTTAGCCGCAGCCACGTTTTGCAGATCTTCAAAACCGCCGGCTCCAAAATTCTGCGGTACGCCGTCAGCTCGCTCGTCAGCATGTCCGCCTGCTGGCTCGACATGCGCTCCGTCGAGGACCACGAAAGCCCCAGCAAAAACGGCGGAATGCCCATTTTCGCCACAATCTGCTCCAGCATCTGCCGCACAGGCACTTCGCTGTCCATCTGCTGCCCGTCCGCGCCGATAGCTTTAATCTGCACGTCGCCCACCGCCACAAAGTCGCTCACGCCGGGGCCGTGCATCGCACGGCTCCACTCCTTTGCAAGCTGCCCCGCGCGGTCACCCGCGTTCATGTAGCCCTCGTTTTTGCACGTCACCGCAAAGCGCACATTGCCCATGCGCTCCCAGTTGATGCCGACGGTGCGGTAAATTTTCAAAAGCACCTCGCTCACAAACGGCAGGCCCTTTAAAATGGAGCTTCCCACCGCGCTGCCCGGCATCGGGTTTAACGCCGAAGTCAAAATGAGCTCCGGGTAGCGGCACGGCTCCGCACGCCCGTCCCTTACGACGAACACGCCCGTTTCAAGCGGCGAGATGAGCCGAATCTCGAGGTCTTCGAGCGACGCATTATACAGCGCCCGAATTTCCCCGTTTGCGAGTACGATCTCCCCAATCGCATTGCCATACGTTAAAAGCTGCTCAAAATAGACCGATAAAAAGTTATCGATGCCCATGTTGCAGCCGTTTACGGGCACGGTTTTTAAAAACCCGCGCAGCGCGTTTTCCGTGTGCTTTTCGGGGCAATACACCTCAAACCCGCCGATAAGACGCACCAGCTTGTAAATTGCCGCGTCGATGATCGGCACCTGCTCGCGCAAGGCACGGTACAGTGCACGCTCGCCTGCCGTCACCGGCAGCACCGGCGGATACCCGCCCTGCGTCTGCACCGAAACGGCCGTGCGCTTCTCCTTTTTCAAAAATCCCAAATGCTAACTCCTTTCCCCGTCTCCCTTTGCACCGCGCAGGCAAAGCTTTCGCCCGCGCCGAGCACCGTGGAGACAAAATAGCGGATGTCGTCCATGGCATGGTCATTCTCCTTCACAGGCACATCCCGCGCGCCGTCGTCTGCCCAGCGGTAGAGGGAAAACTCCCGTACCGCGTCCACGCAGCCCTTTGTCACCTTGATCTGCCCCGTGCGCAGCGCCGTTGCTGTCATGCGGATGCCGTTTAAAACGTCGTTTTTCGCCGCCGTCACCGCAAAGCCGCGACTCTGCAAAAGCGTGATAAAGCTCGCCGCCGAGGGGTCGCATACGATGACACCGGGTGTTTTGCCGCGAATGAGCCCCAAAAAGCCCTTAAAGTGCTCCTCGTCCGTGCGCCGCGTGTTTTCAAGCCGCGCGTCAAAGTAATACTCGTCTGCGCGGTACCATACGCCGCACAAAAGCCCCCAAAGGCCCATGGAGGTCGGGTTTACCGTACCGTAATCGATGGACACCGCGTACCGCTCAAAGTCCGCTTTCGGCACTTCGCACAGGAGGTCAAGCGCAAACGGGTAAATCAATCCCGTCGCCGCCGTCCACTTGCCCTCAATAAACCGGCTGTAAAACGCACCCGAAAACATCGTTCGATAGCGCTTTCGCACATCTTCACTGAGCGACGGGTTGTCCTCCATCGTAAAGTGCAGGTAAAGCGCGTTTCGGCTCTCGGCTTTCAAAATCCACTCGCGGTAAAACCAGTGCTGCGGGTGCTCCGGGTTGCAGTTGAACCACAGCCGCGCCCCCGGCAGAGAGCACCGCGCGATGCCCTGCTCCACGAACGACCGCGGCATCAGCGCCACCTCGTCGAACAGGATGCCGCCGAGCGTCATGCCCTGGATCAGCGCCGCGCTCGATTCGTCCCGCCCGCCGAACAGGTAGAAGCGGTTTTCCCGCCCGTGGAAGCGCAGCGTCACGAGGTTTTCCGAATACCGCGCCCGCGCCGCAAAGCCCATGCCCCGCAGCTGCGGCAGCAGCTCCACGAGCACGTTGCGCCGCACCGAGCGGATCGTCTTGCCGCAGACCGCGAAGCTCACGCCCGAAAAGCGCGCCATCGCCCACAGGAAGAACGAAAGCCCCATGCAAACGGTCTTGCCGCTGCGCACCGCCCCCGTCGCAGATGACCGCGGTTTTCTCCCGGTACGGGCTGTTCCCGCCCCACCAGCAGAGCACGCGCATCTGCTTTTCGGAAAACGGCAGCGCCCTCACGGCTGCACCCCGCTCGCGCCGGCGTCCTTTTCCCCGAGTGCCGCCGCGCCGGCCTCGATCGCCCGCAGCAGCCCGTCCGCGCCGCTGTCCGCGCTTTCCAGCTCGCTCAAAAGCCGCAGCGCCTCGATCCGGTCGAAGAACCGGATCTCCATCCCGCCGCCCTTCGGCCTGCGGATCTCCGACACCGCAAAGAGGTTCATGTTCCGCAGCGTCCGGGGGTTCAGTTTTTCGCAGAAAAGCAGCTTCACCGCGTCCCGGATGTCGCCGAACGCCAGCTGCCGGAACCCCTCCAGCGCCGTCTGCTCCTGCATGGATGACCACCTCCGTTGAAAGATTGAAGGTCCTCCGGCGCACGCCCCGCGGCCTCCGCCCAAAGCGGGCCGCCTTCGCGGCTTTCGCCTGGAGCGCCGTCCTTTCCGCGCCCCCGTCGTTCGCCGCGCCGCCATTTCGCCGCGCAGGGCCGTGCCGCCTAAAAAGTCCCTTCACTAATCCCCCGAAAACGCAGAAAGTTTCCCACAAAAGGGAAACTTTCAAAAAATTTTCTTTTTCAACGCAAAAAAGTCCGGCAGGCCCACGCCCCGAAAGCGGCAAAAAAGGAGGCTGGCACAAAAAGTGCCCGCCTCCTTTGCGGTTTTTCTGTCTCGACCGCGGCCCTGCTTGTTTAAAGCTTGATCGGCTGGATCAGAACATAATAGAGCGCGTAAAAAATCACGTACGGCAGGCCGACGAGCGCCAGCATCAGCAGCACGTGGCGCATCTGCGGCGCGACCTTCAGGAACATGGTCAGCAACGCGATGTAGCCCGCCGCGAAGCCGGCCAGAAGGCACTGCAGGCCGAGCCCCGAGGGAACACCCGAGAGGGACTTTTTTCCACGACCTGCCCCTGTCGCCACGAAGATCGTCAGCACGACGTTCGCGATCACCATGAACGCCGCCGCATACAGCGCGTACGCCGTCGAGCCCTGCATCGCCTGCAGCGTGATCGCGCCGAGGATCACCCCGATGATCGTCTGCAGGACCGGCACGCCGCGGATGAACAGCAGCGTGCCGATCTGCACGCACATGTAAATGCACATGCCGATCACGGCGGTCTCCACCGAGGCCTTCTCCACCTGCTCGACCGTGTACAGCAGGTATTCCGAAACCGACGGCAGCGCGCCGCCCTCCAGCTCCGCTTCCAGCGTCCCGAGCATCGAGAGCATCTGCCCGATCACCGGGATCTCCTGTATGCTGTTGATCACGATCGTCAGCATGCCGTCCGGCAGAATCAGGTGGATCAGAATCGCTACAAACGGCAGCAGGATCACCGCAAGCGCGATCTGCGCCCCGGTCCAGATCAGGTTTTTCACCGTAAATGCCCGCATGGGTTCCCCCCTCCTCCGCATCTGCAAGCACAACAGCCGGGCGCGCCCTTTCCGCACGCCCGGCTGCCGGATTCCTCTTACATGTTGTAAAGCGCATCGGCCGTGAGCAGCTCGACGCCCTTTTCCGTCAGCACCTCGGCGGCGCGGGCGCTCTTATCCGTGCGGATAATCACGTACGCCTTGCCCTTGTCGCGGCTGACAAACGCGTAGATGTACTCCACGTCGATGCCCGCGTTCGCGAGCATGCGGATGACCTTCGCAAACGCGCCCTTTTCGTCGGGGATGCCGACCGCGAGCACGTTCGTCAGCGAAACCGTCATGCCGTGCTCCTTGAGCGCGATGACCGCTTCCTTCGGGCGGTCGACGATCACGCGCAGGATGCCGAAATCGCTCGTATCCGCCACGGAGATCGCGCGGATGTCCACCCCGGCCTCCGCAAGAACCTCGGTGATCTCCGCCAGACGGCCCGGCTTGTTCTCAATAAAAACCGATAGCTGCTGAATCTGCATAATCTTTCCTCCTTCAAAGTCCGGATGTAAAATTGGCTTACAGCGCGCGCTTGTCGATGACGCGTTTCGCCTTTCCTTCGCTGCGCTCGATCGTTTTGGGCGAGACGAGGTGCACGTGGACGGCGAGCCCGAGCATCGACTTGAAGCCGTCGACGAGCTGTTTCTCGCGGCGGGAGATGTCCTTGACGGTGTCGCCGAACATCGCGCCCGTCATCTCGACGTAGACGTCGAGGGTGTCGCTGTTCTTGACCAGTTCGCCGATGGCGGCGATGGGGTTGTTGATGCCGGTGGAGGTCTCGGCATGCACGGCGGCCAGAATCTTGTAATGCTTCTTGTCCAGCCGGGCCTTGACGGCGGCCGGGTCAATGGGCTGGCCCCAGGGGCACTCCACCACGTCCACCTGCGCGCCCAGGCGCGTGGCCACTTCCACCATGCGCGAGCAGAACACGCCGTTGTTGACGATCAGCACGTCGTCGCCGCGTTCCACCAGGTTGACGAAGGTGGCTTCCATGCCGGCGGAACCGGTGCCGGAAATGGGGAAGGTCACGGCATTCTTGGTTTTGCACACGGCGCGCAGCTGATCCTGCATGGCGTCCATGACTTTGATGCAGTCGGGATCAAGATGACCCAGCGTGGGGATGCTCATGGCCTTGAGCACATTGGGGGCGACCGGGCTGGGGCCGGGGGCCATCAGCAGAACGTGATCCAATTCTCCGAAAACTGTGGTCATTTCAAGCTCCTGGTTTATGGGTGGCATGCACCGGATGTTCAAAATCCCCATCCAAATACTGTAGCAATACTTATAGAGGCGCAATAAAAATTCTATAACGCTGTATGGATCCAAAGAAAATCACGGAACAGCATCAAACCGTGTCCAGCGCGCGGACAGGTGGCGCGCTGTGTCCTTCCGGCGTATTCAGAAACGCGTTTCGGGCTCTGACCGGATTTTGTTTCGATCCTGCGTTGCAGTGTCCGGCCGACGTGCCCCGGGGCATTACTTTGTTGGCGTTGACATTCATTGAATGCACAATCTGGAACTATCTGCCTGTAACAACCGGAATTTTTGTTTTACTGTGATTTTTTTACACATTTGTCTGGATAAAAATCAGCGCGGACAACACTGTGATGCGCAAAGTACCCTATGGCAAAAACAAGCACTTGTCCAGTCCGGGAAAAAGCAGGCCCGATTCAGACTACAGTCGCTTCGTGTCCGAAAGGACGGCGCAAACGGCGTCCTTTCAGTGGAATCATTCCGCAGCGTCCCTGACCAGATGCAGCCGGGGTAACCTGCTGCGGGGCCAGCGGCGCGCCTGCGGTTTTGTCGCGTACCAAGCGCGTGAAGTCGCTGAGTTCAAAGCGGGCTTCGCCCACCACGGGCGGCGCGCTGACCCGTGCGGCCACCGGCGCATGTCGGCGCGGATCGGCCGACGCTTCCGGTTCGTTCTGAGCGGCGCTCCGAGCGTCCGGAGACCGGGCAGGACTGACCGCGTCCTTCCGCAACGCCGGAGCGGCGGCAAGGGGCGAGTATTCTCCGTCAAAAGGCGCGTGCAACGCCTCCAGCGGCTGGGCGTAAAACCGCACCCGCACTTCCCGCTTGTCCCCCCGGCCCCAGAGTTCCAGAAACAAGACGCCCGCCGGGGGAATGTCATTGGGGGGATAGCTTTCGGCCTGCCAGTTGACGCCCAGCAGGCCGCCCAGATTGGCAATATTGGTGTCGTGCCCCACGAACACCACCAGGGAGGCCGCGTTGAGGCGCTGGTCATAATGCGCGCCCGTCAGGGCGGCGGTCATTTCCGTGAGCAGGGACGAGCCGCGCGCCCAGGCCACCAGGGGCGTGCGGTTGACCACGTCGAAAACGCGGCTGTGCACGGGCAGCACCTGGCTCAAGGTCTTGCCGTCCACCTGGCCCCAACCGGCGTCGCTGCCGGGCCATTGCCCGTACTCCAGCAGAAAGATCTCCGCCAGGCTGGAGGCAATGCCCAGGCCCCCGACAAGGGCCACACTACGGCCTTCCGGCGAGACGCTCACAGCCATTGGGGAGCATCGGAAAGACGGCATTGCGGCGACAGGCCGAAACGGCTGCACAGCTCGGCGAAGGCGGCGCGCTCAGCTGGTCGATGAGGGCCAGCGGACCGGCGAAATCCTCCTGCAGCTGCTCCAGGCCGCCGTCAGTCGTATTCAGAACGTCCGTGGCCGTGGCCGCGGGATCAAAGGCGAACAGGCCGGCCTTGACCGGATGGAAAAGGGGATCGGGCCCGGCGTCGGCCACGGCATAGCCCTGCGCGCAGTCCGGACCCAGGCCGTCAAGCAGCGCCCGTGCCGTGGCCCTGGTGCGCTGGTCCGTGTCGGCGCGCACGAAAACCGCGCCCGGTGGAGGGCAAAGCGCATCCGGCAGCAGGCCGTGATTGAGCAGCACACCGCGCAGATCCGCCCACATAGCGGTGACCAGCCGCGCCCCGCGCGGCGTCAGGTGCCCGCGCTCCACCGGCCAGTGCGGCCAGAGACGGGCGCTCCAGACGGACAGGGTTTCATGTCCTGGGTGGGCGAACGTACGCCGTGCCTGGACAGGGCTACTATTTTGAGCAGCCGGGCGTCGCCGTCCTCAACGGCTTCGGCTGCCGGAGAACTGAAAAAAAGGCGCAGGCCAAGGTGAAAAAAAAGAGATGCAGGGCGACGCATGCCGTTCCTCCTTACCGCGACTGCTGCACGCAAGCATAGCCGTAAAGCATACGGGCGGCAACGGCATTTGGCCGCCTTTGGAAATGACGCCCTCCGGACTTGAGATGTTCATGGAAAAAAGCTACGCTATTGTTTAGAAACGTATTTTTCGGGTGAGAAGCAAGTGCTCAGCAGTTCCGAACAAATCAAACGCACCTACGCGATGGGTTTTCTGATCGGCGGAATTTTCCTCGTCTGCGGTCTGATTTTGCTGCGTCAGGTAAGTTTGCAGAACGAGCGGGAAAACGCGCTTTATTTGTATGACACCGTCAGTCAGCTGCGTACGCTGTTTCAGCGCCAGATCGCGTTGGATTTCCAGACTCTGCGAGGCGTGGCCGTCAGTCTCGGCCATGTGCCGGAGAAAGAAATTCTTCCCGTCCTGAAGGAAGTCAATGACAATAACGCCTTTTGCGCATGGGCCTGGCCAAGCCCGACGGCAGTGTGGACCTCGTGGACATCAGCGGGGACCTGCACCGGAATGTGAATCTGGCCGACGAGCCGTTTTTTCCAGAAGGCCCTCGCGGGCGAGCCCGCGCTTTCCGGAGTGCGCCGGAATTCCCTCGGGCCCCGGCGCGGTGGTCTACTGCGCGGTGCCCGTATATGCTGAAAACGGGGTCAGCGGCGTGCTTGTGGCCGTCAATGCGGCGGATAGTTTTCTGAATATTCTCGGCATTTCCCTGTTCGACAATCAGGGCGTGTCGTCGCTCATTGACGGGAGCGGCGCGTATGTCCTGCGGGCCTCTTCCGGCGGGGCCGTGATCGGCGGCCGGGAGGGGGATATTTTCCGCCTCGGCTCCCTGGAAGACACCAAGCGGGAACAGGTGCTGGAAAATCTGCGGGACCACCGGCGCGGCGTTTTTTTCTACATTGCGGACGGCAAGAAGTATTTCGCCGCGTACGAACCTCTGGACGTCAACAACTGGTTTTTGTTCTGCACCGTGCCCGCGGCGGCCCTGACGCTGGCTCCCAACGCGCTGCTGTTCAGCATCTGCGTGATCATCGGCCTGGCCCTGCTGCTTTCCTTCTTTCTGCTCTGGCGCGTCCGCGTCATCAGCAACAGGTATCGCGGCGAACTTGAGCGCCTGGCCTTTGTGGACCCCCTGACCGGGGCGCGCAACGCCAACCGGCTCAAAATGGACGCTTCCTCCCTGGTGCGGCACAATCCGGATCAGATTTTCGCCATCTGGTACGCGGACATCAAGAATTTCAAGTTTTACAACGAAATGTTCGGCTATGAGATGGGCGACAGGGAACTGGTGCGCATCGCCGGGTTGCTGGCGGCCTGCGACGGCCCCTTGTCCCTCTGCTGCCGGGTCTCGGCGGACAAGTTCGCGGGCATCCGGCCCATGCGCGACCGGGAGGAGTTCTCCCGGGAGTTCCAGCGCCTCTGCAAACGGATTGAAAACGATGCGGCCCGGCTTTCGCGCGCCTTCCCCCTGGTGTTGCATGTGGGCGTCTACGGCACGGATACGGCCGGGAGCGGAGAGCTCTCTTTCATGGACATGCTCAACCGCGCCAATATCGCCCTGCGCGTGGCCAAGGAAGGACGTTCCGACACGTGCGTGTTCTACTCCGAGGACATGCGCGGCCTGGCCCTGCGTCAGCTGGATATCGAGAGCCGGATGGAGAACGCCCTGCGCGGGAGCCAGTTCAAGCTCTATTTTCAGCCCAAGGTGGACATCCAGAACGGCAATTGCGTCCACGGCGCGGAAGTGCTGGCGCGCTGGCTTGACGGCGACCGTCTGGTGCCGCCGTGTGACTTCATTCCGCTCTTCGAGCGCAACGGCTTCATCGTCCAGCTTGACCGCTATATGTTCTCCCAGGCCTGCGCCTGGCTGCAACAGCGCATCAGAAGCGGCAAGGAGCCGCTGAACATCGCGGTGAATGTTTCGCGCCTGAGCATCATGCAGGACGATTTCCTCCAGTATTACAGTAACATCAAAGAGCGCTACGCTATTCCCGACGGCCTGCTGGAGCTGGAGTGCACGGAATCGTTGGCCCTGTTTGACGAACGCTTCCGGGAGCTGGTGCTGGAATTGCAGAAACGCGGCTTCCGCTGCTCTCTGGATGATTTCGGCGCGGGTTTTTCCTCGCTCAATGTGCTCAAGGAGCTGCCCATTGACGTGCTCAAGCTGGATCTGCTGTTTTTGCGCAAAAGCCAGGATCTCAAGCGCGAGCGCATCGTGGTTTCCAATGTCATTGCCATGGCGCAGCAACTGAGCATCCGTACCGTGGCCGAAGGGGTGGAGAGCGCCGAACAGGTGGAATTTTTGCGGGCCAAGGGCTGCAACCTGGTGCAGGGCTATGTCTTTGCCCGGCCCATGCCCGAAGCGGACTTCGAAGCCCTGCTGGACAGCCTGGCGACCGGGCCATGCCCTTGGCTCAGAACTAGGCTCAGCCCTTATTAAAACGCCGTCCGCGAAAAGCTGAATTTTTTCGGGCAGCAAGGCGCAAAGGAGAAATTGGACGAAGCTGTATTGAACATACCGCGAGGTCAATTTCTTTTTTGCAACGCCGCTGTACGGAAAAAGGCGGCTTTACAGCAGGCGCTCTAATGAGGGCTGTGCCTAAGTACGCGGCGAACAACACGGGCCGCGCCGCCACGGCCGTGCCGTGCGGCGGGCCGCAAACAGCGACAGGTAACAACAGTAATGCCTATAGCCATTCCACGCTTTGACGCCGGGGATACCGTCATTGTCCCCGACGTGCGCATCAGCGACGCGTCCGCGCTGGAAATCCGCTCCGCCCGGGTGGGAGACGTACACGGCATGTCGGCCCTGATCAACCAGTATGCCTCCTCCAACGTCATGTTGGCGCGGGGGCCGCAATATCTGTACCAGCATATCCAGGACTATATGGTGGCAACGGCCCCGGCGTCGGACGACGGACGGGAAACCGTGGTGGCCTGCGGTTCCCTGCACGTGCTCTGGGAGGATCTGGCGGAAATCCGCTCCATTGCCGTGCATCAGGCCTGCCAGAACCAGGGCCTGGGCAGGCGGCTGGTGGACGCGCTGGTGGAGCGCTGCCGCCGTCTGGGCATTCCCAGGGTCTTTGTGTTCACCCTGGCCGAATCTTTCTTCAGCAATTGCGGCTTCCAGGAATTTCAACGGGAAAGCCTGCCCCCTGTGGTCTGGGTGGAGTGCAGCAAGTGCCCGAAATTTTACCGATGTGACGAAATCGGCATGATCCGCACGCTTTGACGGGCACGGGCGCTCGGCGCGCCGGGGACGCTTTGTTCGCATGCCGCCGGGGGGCTCTGCCCCCGCTTTCGTTTTTCACCCTAATTCCCATGCCCGTATGGGCCGGAGCAGAGCATGAACAGACTGGAGCAGAGGGATTTTCTGAAGGAAATCGACTTCACCCCGGAAGATCTGACCTATCTTCTGGATCTGGCGGCTGAACTCAAAGCGGCCAAAAAGGCCCGCCGCGAGCCCAAATTCATGCGGGACAAAACATCGTGATCCATTTTTGAAAAGGATTCCACGCGTACCCGCTGCTCCTTGAGGTGGCCGCCCATGATCAGGGCGCGCACGTCACCTATCTGGGGCCGTCCGGCTCGCAGATGGGCAAAAAGGAATCTCTGGCCGACACGGCCCGCGTGCTGTCACGTTTTTTGACGGCATCGAATACCGGGGCTATGAACAGAGCCGCGTGGAGGCTCTGGCCGAATATGCCTCCGTGCCGGTCTGGAACGGCCTGACCAATGAATGGCATCCCACCCAGTTGCTGGCCGACATGCTGACCATGCGCGAATGCTGCTCCAAGCCCTTGAACCGGCAGAGCCTGGCGTATCTGGGCGACGCCCGTTACAATATGGGCAATTCCCTGATGATCGGCTCGGCCATGCTGGGCGTGGATTTCCGTTCCGTGGCCCCCAGGGAGCTCTGGACCTCGGACGAGGTTTTTGAAATGGCGCGGCATATCGCCCGGAGCACCGGGGCTGAAATCACGCGTACCGAAAGCGTGGAAGAGGGCGTCAAGGACTGCGATTTTCTCTATACCGACGTCTGGGTCTCCATGGGTGAGCCCGACGAGGTCTGGAAAGACCGCATCAAACTGCTTGCCCCCTACCGCGTGGATATGGCCGTCATGGACAAGACGGGCAATCCGGATTGCAAGTTTCTGCACTGCCTGCCCGCTTTCCACAATCGGGACACCACAGTGGGCGAGGACATCTACCGGCGCTTCGGCATCGAATGCATGGAAGTGGACGACGCCGTTTTTGAATCCGGCCGCAATATGGCCTTTGAAGAGGCGGAAAACCGGATGCATACCATCAAGGCCGTGATGGTGGCTACTCTGGCTGAAGAGCCGCTGTCCTTCGAGAAAAAGTAAGGCCGGGGTTGCGGCCCTGTCTGCCGCCGTGTAATGCTTAAGACTGCACGGCAGTATCCGCCGCCGGGCGCGAGCCCGCGCGGCGGCGAGGCGATCTTGCCACATAAAACAAAGTGTTGCGTGGTGTATGGTAGTGGAGCAACGGGGTATGGGATGGATCTGAGCTGGATGCTGGAAGAGTATGACGGCATAGTCTATGTCAGCGACATGGACAGCCATGAGCTGCTCTATGTGAATAAGACCGGCCGTGAGCTCTTTCGTGTGGACGAGGCCGCGCTGTCCCGCCGTCCGCGCTGCTACGAGGTGCTGCAAGGCCGGGATGCGCCCTGCCCCTTTTGCACCGGCACGCGCCTGAACGAATCCGGCTTTTATGAGTGGGAATTTTACAATCCTCGCCTCCAGCGGACCTTGCTGTTGAAAGACAGGAAGGTCCGCTGGAACGGCCGGAACGCCCGCATCGAGTTCGCCACGGACATCTCCGGCTACCGGCGGGCCATTGCCGGCCATGAGCGCCAGCGGGATTCGATTCTGCAAAGCCTGCCCGGCGGCATTGTCAGGGTGGATGCCAGGGACGGGCGGACAGTTCTCTGGCATGGGGCCCATTTTCTGGAAATGATCGGCTATACGGCTGAAGAATTCGCGCAGGAGCTGCACAACAAATGCCTGTATGTGCATCCGGACGATCTGACTAAGATCACGGCGTTGATGGGCAGGCTGCAGGAAAGCGGCGGAACCGAGATTACGGAAATGCGCATCGTGACGCGCGAGGGCGGAGTGCGCACCCTGACCACGACCTTGAGCTATGGAGACGCGGCCTCCAGCCCGGACGGCATCCCCTCTTTTTACAGTGTGGGCATTGACATTACGGAAATCAAGGCCCGCCAGGAGCTCCAGCAGAAAGCCCTGGAAGACGCCTGCCGCGCCGCCAGAGCGGCCGACCGGGCCAAGACGGACTTTCTTTCCCGGATGTCCCATGACATCCGCACGCCCCTGAACGCCATTCTCGGCATGGCCGATATCGCCGGAACCCGGCTGAACGATCCGCGCGGCGCCGGAGAGTGTTTGAAAAAGATTCAGACCTCCGGCAGGCACTTGCTCAATCTGATCAATGAAGTGCTGGACATGTCAAAGATCGAGAGCGGTCAGATGCGCCTTGCGGCGGAGGAAATGGAACTGGCCGAGCTTGTGCGCAACGTGCTGGATGTCTGCGGTTCTCTGGTGAAGGAGAAAGGGCACACTCTTGCGGTGCGGGCGGATGTTGCGCACGAGCGGGTGCGAGGAGACTTCGGCCGCCTGCAGCAACTGTTCACCAATCTGTTGGCCAATGCCGCGAAATATACGCCGGCGGGCGGCAGCATTTCCTTCAGCATCGACGAACTTCCCTCGCTCTATACCGACGTGGGCCTGTTTGAATGCGTCATCGAGGACAACGGCATCGGCATGTCCGAGGATTTCGTCAAACATCTTTTCGAGCCCTTCAAAAGGGCGGACGATCCCCGCATCTGCAAAGTACAGGGCACGGGCCTGGCCTGGTCATCAGCCGAAGCATTGTGCGCCTGATGGGCGGCGGCATCAAGGTGGAAAGCAGGCCGGAAGAAGGCAGCCGCTTTATTGTCTCGTTGCCGTTGCGCCTGGCAAAGGAGACTGCCGCGGCTGCCGGGGCGGCCTGTGAACAGGCCGTGCTGGTGCTGGCCGCGGATCAGGAGCAAAATCTGCGCGCTTGCCGTCTGCTGGAGGATCTGGGCCTGCGGGCCGTGCCCGCGCACAGTGCCGCTGAAGCCCGAGAGCGAATCAGCGCCGAGCGGGCGCGCTCTGAAAACGTTGCCGCCGTGCTTCTGGACCAATGTCTGGCGGATGAGGACGAGGCGGCCTCGCCCCGAGCTCTCCGCGCGCTTTGCGGGGAGGAACAATCGTTGCGCGTCATCCTTGTCCGGGAGCCTCTGTCCGCGGACGGCGGCTCCCTGCGCGACGGCGTGGATGCCTTCCTTGACAGACCGTTGTTCCGCTCCACACTGCGTCGCGCTCTCCTGCACGGCGACGCGGAGGGGGCCGAAAGCGCGCTGTCCGCGTCGAGTGCGAGCCTGGAGGGCAAGCGCATCCTGCTGGCGGAAGATAACGAGATCAATCGGGAAATCGTAGTCGGCCTGCTTGAAATGAAGGGAGCCTCGGTGGATGCGGCGGAGGACGGTCAACGCGCGCTGGAGATGTTCTGCGCTTCGGCGCCGGACGACTATGATCTGATTCTGATGGACATTCAGATGCCCCGGCTCAACGGCTATGAGGCCGCCGCGGCCATCCGCGCCCGCGACCGGGCCGACGCGCGCCGGATTCCCATTCTCGCTCTGACGGCCGACGCTTTTCCGGAGGACGCGCTGCTGGCCCGGCGATACGGCATGAATGAGCATATTTCCAAGCCCGTGGCGGCAGAGCAGCTTTACCATGCCGTGGGGCGCTGGCTTCTTTGAATTTGCCTGTCCTGTGAATGGCGGCCGTCCGGCAACAGTATTTGGTTTGAGTGTAAGGATTGTAAAGAGGCGCGCCCGGCTTGAGCCGGGCGCGCCTCTTTAGGGCCTGTTAACGCTATGCCTTTTTGCCCTCCTGCCGCGTCAGATTTCACCTGCTTTTTTCGGTCGAGTACCAGAAGAGTACACTCCCTCAAAGCAGGTTTATCTTCCTTGCAGGCGAACAAAAATTCTATAGTGTTAACAGACCCTAGAGCGGTTTAACTTTTGAGTTAATCTGCTCCAGGGACTGTCGCTGAAAAGCGGAGAGCTGTTCTGAGCGCGTCAACGCGCCCCATCCGGCCGGATGAGGCGCGTTGACGTTTCTTGAGAAAAAGGCGCTCAGCGAATGAAGTTGGTGGCTTCCCAGGGTTCCGGCGTGGGATGGTCGATCCCGGCGGCCTTGCCCGCGGCAATGCATTTGACCAGCCAGGCCATGTTGTCGCCTAAAGTGCGCATGATCTGGAGGCCTTCCTTGTCCTGGAGAGCCTGTTCCGCCGTATTGCCGTGGATGGAGTTCCAGTATTGGGAAGAGACCACGGGCATGCGGGCGATGGTGAAGTATTTGTTCAACCGGTCGAAAGAGGCGCTGGCCCCGCCCCGGCGGCAGCTGACCACGGCAGCCGCGGGCTTAAAGGCGTACGGCGCGGATTTCATGTAGAACACCCGGTCCAGAAAGGCGCACAGGGGTGGCGTTGGGCCGGCGTAATAGACCGGCGAACCCACCACCAGGGCGTCGGACTCGCGCAACAGGTCAATACCCTCATTGACGGGATCGTCCGTAAAAATACAGCGTCCGGTCTCCGCGCATTTGCCGCAGGCGATGCAGCCGCGCACGGCTTTATGCCCGATGTGGAGCATTTGGGTGGAAAGGCCGTGTTTTTTCCAGCTGCTTCGCCACCGTTGACAGGGCCGTATAGTACAGCCCTTGGGGTGCGGACTGCCGTTGATCAAAAAGAACCTTCATGAAAATCTCCTTGCAATAGTGCTGGTATGGGCGTTTGCGCCTGTCCATGGGAAACGGTCCGCATATGGATTGTGAACCGGCGCTCAGTTTACGGAATGGCGGCCCAAGGAGCAAGGCGTCAGTATGTGTAGTCCCAGGCTTGGGTCCAGGGACCGCTGTGGGGGATGCCTTCAACCACGCGGCAGCTTTCGGGCTGCCGGGCGGCGCGGCAGAAGCCCGCGCTGAGTTTCCGGCGGCATGGCCTTGTCGCCCCGGCTGCTCAGATGGCGCTGGGGCAGGCCGTGCAGGGCCGGGGCCACGGCAAAGGGCTCCAACGATTCCGAAAGCGGGCTCAGCCTGTGCAGGCCGGTCCAGGCCGAGAGATGCAGATTGCCCGCCACGCTGCCCAGAAAAACCACGTCCGCCTCCGGGCCGCCAGCAGGGCCGGCCGCGCCGCCCTCCGCCGGAAAAGCCCACCAGCGCCACGTGTCGCGCGCCGCTGTGGGCCTTTGCCGCACTGACGGCGGCATCCAGGCTGCTGATGACCTCCTCGCTCAGGCGGGGCGGAAGTCCAGTAGCGCGTGGCGCAGTGGCGCAGGACCTCGCCCCGCGCGTACTGGCAGGGCCGGGCCAGATAGAGCAGAGGCGCGGGCGAGGGGGTCGGCCAGGGCCAGGCGCAGACCCACGGGATTATGCGGCGTGGGGTCGGCGGAAGGCCGGGTGCGGCTTTGCCAGGCATGGCCGTCGCCCTCGATGTAGACGCGCAGCACATCCCCGGTGCCGGGCCGGAACTGGCCGTAGAGGATAAAATACGGCGTGGGATAGAGCGTTCGGCAAAGCCTCGGGACGCGCCCAACGCGCGGGCCGCCTGCCGGGAATCGCCTCCGGCGCAGGCCTGAAGCTGGAGCAGAGCGAGCAGAAACAGGCAGAGCGCCGCCCGAAGCGGAGCATGCGGATGCGGCGGGCGGGCGGCGGGCATGGCTGACACGGGGCGCGACCGGGGGCCTCAGGCCGTCCGCTTGGCGCCGCCGGGCGGCAGGTTGCGCAGCAGGGTCAGCAGGTCGTCCACCCCGTGGCGGCGGCAGGCCAGATAGCAGGAAGTGTATTCCCGATGGGTAAGCCGGGCGGCGAAGGCCGGGTATCGCCGGTCGCGGTGGGCAAAGGGCAGGCCCAGCAACGGTCCCAGCGCGGGATGAATGGGCAGCCAGAAATCTTCCTGCGGATGGATGTAGGCGCGGCGTGTTTCTTCCGGCAGGCCGCCCAGGCCCAGCAGGCGCAACAGGCTGTCCGCCACATGAAAAAGCAGGCTTCTGCCCGGATGGTTGACGGTGATGAAGAGCTGTTCCTCACGCCAGCGTTCACGCACGAGGGGGGCGCAACGAATAAGAGCATCCGCCTCCTTGCCTTCCTCCCGCGCCAGGGATGCTTCGGCCACGGCGGCCACATCGCCCAACAGGGCCGGATCGCCGCGCAGATAGAGGTTCAGGGCTTCTTCGGGCGCAAGGCCCTGAGACAGCAAGCGTTCCAGCAGGCTGTCGGCAAAGTCGATGCCCTGTGCCGCATTGGTCCAGAACGGCCAGTAGCCCTTGAAAAAAAGGTTGGGAATTTCAATACGCGGGCAGGCGGCGGGCAGGCGCGGCAGCATCTGCTCCGTGGACAGCGTACCCCAGCGCGGGGCCAGACGCTGATACAGAAAGAGCGCGCATTGTTCCAGATCCGCTTCGGCGATGCTTTGGCGGGTGTAGTTTAGATATTGCCGGATGTGGAAATGCCGGGCGAACGCCGGGGCGGTTTCCAGCAGGGGGGCGCAGGGCGTCGCCCTGGCAGTTGGCGTGCAGGAGGCAGAGGGCCTGGGGCATGGCATCAGCGGACCGGAGGGTCACCCTCGGCCCACTCCAGATATGTGGCGCTCTGGCTGCCCTTTTCCGACACGCTCACGCTGACCAGACGCACGGCGCGGGCCTGCGGGTCCGGGCTTTCGGCCAGACGGGCGGCCACGTTCCGCCAGATGTGGCGGGAAAGATTTTCCGAGGAGGGGTTGATGCGGTCAAAGGGCGGCGTGTCGTTGAGCACGCAGTGGTCCAGCTCGCGCAGCGCATCCTTGAGCGCGGTTTTCAGAACCTTGAAATCAAGCAGCAGTTCGGTGCCCGGCGTAAGATCGCGGCCCTCCACACAGAGCTCCACGCCGAAGTTGTGACCGTGCAGGCGTTCGCACTTGCCCTGATAGTGGCGCAGGGCATGCCCTGCGGAAAATTTCGTCGCGCACCGTAAGGCGCCAGCAATGCCGTACTGTCATGAGACAATCCACCAGACCACCAGGGCCCGAAATAAAGACAACAAGAATCGCCAGAACGATGCGGACGTTCTGGTTCCATTCAAAGCCGGAAATTTCATCCTCCAGATCGGGAATCGCCGGTGGAGGGGGGGTCTGAACATGCGTT
>ENA-OQCL01000506-OQCL01000506.1-human-gut-metagenome-genome-assembly--contig:-NODE-506-length-18479-cov-3.862631_pt1 | contig 18479 bp, 18 predicted proteins | sample MGYA00242502_ERZ504586 | MGnify/ENA primary metagenome ERZ504586 (study PRJEB26092, sample SAMD00036316) | human gut metagenome | host: Homo sapiens | study: EMG produced TPA metagenomics assembly of... | reverse complement strand
CTTTTTCCGGCTGGCGTTACCCTGTCACTTCCGCAATTTCCTCTGCGGTCAGCTGCTTTCTCACCGGTTGGGGTTCGCCCTCACCATCCTGCAGGGGCAGGCGCCAGTAGTCAAGGTCCAGCCACTGGCCAAACTTATACCCGGTGCGCCGCTCAGTGGCCATCTTTTGAAAGCCCAGCGCGCGGTGAAAGTCGTTGCTCTGCCGGTTGCTGCCCGTGACCAGCGCAAAGGCGGTGTAGTAGCCCTGCTTTTTCAGCAGCGCCAGCAGGGCGCGGTAGAGCCGGCCGCCCACGCCCTGACCGATGCAGTCGGGCGCACAGTAGACGGTCGTTTCAACATCCCAGGCATAGGCCTCCCGCGTGTGCCACAGGTGGGCGCAGGCAAAGCCGCGCAGGCGGCCGTCGGCGCTTTCCGCCAGCAGAAAGGGCGCGTGCTGCAGCACCTCCTCGATGTTGGCGCGGTAGTCCTCGACCGTGGACGGTGTATACTGAAAGGTCTGCACGCCGTGGCGGACATACCAGTTGTACAGCGCACAGACGGCGGCGGCATCGTCGGGCGTTGCCATCCGCAGGGTAATTTTGTTGTCGGCGCTCCACTTTGCGGCCAGCGCCTCCTTTTCAACCTTCGGCAGCTTTTTGATCGCTGCTTCGCGCTTTAAGGCTGCGCTTTTGTCGGCGCATTTTTCAGCGTAGGCAAGCTGAACAGACGCACGGCCATGGCTTTTTGTGTACCGTGCGCCGCCCTTGCCGCTGCGGTGCGCCTTAAGGCGGCGGGCAAGATCATTCGTCCAGCCGCCGTACAAGCTGCCGTCCGCGCAGCGCAGCAGGTAAACCCACGCCGGGGCGGGGGTCGGCTCGCGGTCGGCGGCGGTGCTGGGGGCGGGGCCGTACATTGCCGTGCCGGTCATTCGCTGACCGGGCGGCCGGCGGCCCGCAGGGTGCGGCGGCAGGCCTCGATGGCGGCGGCCTTATCATCGGCGGTAATCAGGAACCGGCTGGGGTGGCAGAAGCGCAGGCCGAGGCCGCTGATCTTGCGCAGCTGCTCCTCCGGCTTGCCGGCCCACGCGACCGGGAAGGGCTGCTTGCTGCGCTTGGTGCGGTGGTCATTGACGCACTGGGCGCTGTAGCCGCCGCGCTGGCTGGGGTAGACCACAAAGATCGCATCGGTCTTGTAGAGGCCGTTTTTCCACGGCATATAGGCGGGCAGCACAACAATGCCGTCCCGCATGTTGGCATAGGCCTGACGGACCGTGTCATCGGCACGGTTGACGGCGTTGGCGGCGGCGATCTCGTTTTCAAGGATCTGCCTTGCCACCGGCACAGCGCGCCAGAAGCAGGCATCGGGGTCATCCTTTGAGTCCCACAGCGGGTTAAAGCTGCCGATGGCATCGGCCAGCGAGTTCTGCTCGCCGGTGTTGTCGTTCAGGTCAAGGGGCTGGATAAAGTTCTCGTCCAGCAGGCGGGCCTGATGCTCGCCCACAAGCTGGGCGCCCAGCACCCGCCACAGCAGGCCGAACGCCGCGTAGGGCACGCCGTTGGGGCGGGTCTCCCGCGGCTCGGAATGGTGGTCGAACATACCGCCGCCTACATCGTAGACGATGCCATCAAAGTCATCGGGCACGGTAAAGCCGCGCGTGATCTGGATGTCGGGGCGCAGGATCTGCAGCAGCGCAGTCGAAAAAAACATCATCGGCATGGAATTTTCCGCCGTGGGTAAAGCCTTTTGCAGGGATTTTCATGGGTTTCTCCTATTTGTCAGGTTTCGTGTATTACAAATGCAGGGTATGATACGCTGCCCCGTCCAAATCCTTCCACACAAGCACGCCGTCCTGCAGCGTCATATAGCTGCGGGGGCTGTTTTCCTTGGGGATCGAGACCGAGCCGGGGTTGAGGTACAGGTTGTCACGGCCGAACTGCTCCCACGCGGGGATATGGGTGTGGCCGTGCAGCAGAATATCCCCCGGTTGCAGCGGCGGCAGGTGGGCCGTGTTGTACCGGTGGCCGTGGGTGGCGTAGATGAGCCGCTGCCCCGCTGTGAGCACGGCATAGTCGGCCAGAATGGGGAATTCCAGCACCATCTGGTCCACCTCGGTATCGCAGTTGCCGCGCACGCAGAAAAATACGGTCCCTGCGCGCATTGAGCAGGGCCAGCACCTGTTTGGGGGCATACGCCGGCGGCAGGTCGTTGCGCGGGCCGTGGTACAGAATATCGCCCAGCAAAAAGCAGCCTGTCCGCACCCTCGCGGTCCCATGCGTCCAGCAGGCTGCGGCAGCAGTCCGCCGCACCGTGGATGTCCGATGCAATGAGCAGCTTCATCGTAGTTCACCTCGGATACTATTGTACCCGCTGAAAACGATTTTGCAAGAAAAATAAACAGGGGCGCCCCGCAAAGCGGAAAGCGCCCAAACAATCTGCTGAAAGCCCGCCCGCAGCGTGGGCCGTATCAGCCGCCCAGCTCAACCATGCGGCGGATGCAGCGGCCCGCACCGGCCATGATGTCGGCCGGCAGGGTGATCTGCTCGCCGCCGGTACCCAGCAGGCAGCGGTAGATGTCGGGCAGGGTGGTCAGCTTCATGTTCATGCAGGTCAGCTGCACGGCCAGCGGGTAGAAGCTCTTGTCCGGGCAGTCGAAGGAGAGATGCTCCACGATGCTGTTCTCGGTGCCGATGATGAACTCCCGCGCGGCGGATTTTTTCGCATACGCCATGATGCCGGTCGTTGAGCCGACATAGTCGGCCTGCGCCACGACCTCAGCGCGGCACTCGGGGTGGACGAGCAGCTCCGCGCCCGGGTGGGCGGCGCGCGCCCGGGCTACATCGGCCGCCGAAACGACCATATGCCGCGGGCAGCCGCCGTGGTAGAACGCAAACTGCTTTTCGGGCAGCTGCGCAGCCACATAGCTGCCAAGGTTCGGGTCCGGAATGAACAGGATCTTATCGGCATCAAGCGCACGGCAGATGTTGACGGCGCTGGAGGAGGTCACGCAGACATCGCACTCGGTTTTCAGTGCCGAGATCGTGTTGATGTAGGCCACTGTGGCGTAGCCGGGGTACTGCGCCTTCAGCGCCCGCAGCGCGGGCAGGTCCAGCTGCTCGGCCATCGGGCAGCCGGCCATCGGGTTTGCCAGCCAGACGGTCTTTTCCGGGCTGAGGATCTTGCAGGTCTCGGCCATAAACCGCACGCCGCACATGATGACGCCCGCCGCATCGGTCTTGGCGGCCTGCACGCTCAGCCCGTAGGAATCGCCGGTGTAGTCGGCAACCTCCAGCACGGCCTGGCTCTGGTAGGCGTGGGCCAGGATACAGACATTCTTCTCTTTCTTCAGGCGCAGGATCTCCTGCTGCAGCTCATGCGTTGTCATACTGTTCAACCTCTATCTTTATATACGGCCTGTTATTTTTCCCACGGCTGCAGCGGTGCCAGAAAGCCGTGCTCCTGCAGCTCCTTTTCAATTAAATCAAGCCGCTCGGGGGTGGCCGCCTCCACCAGATGGTAGTGGTAGCCGTCCGTAGCGGTGGACAGCACGGTCGAGGAGCTGTCCTCAAACGCCTGCAGAAACTCGAGCACATCCTGACGGGAGCGTATATCCAGCTCGACCGTGATGCGCCCGTAGACGCGGTGGCTGATGCTGGTGCTGCACACCCGGCCGCCGCAGTCAACGATCAGATTCAGCTCCAGCCCGGTCTGGGCGGGGGTATGGCGCACCTTGAACTCGCGGGTGCAGGCGCTCTCCGCCTGCTGGCGCAGATAACCGCGCGCGGTCGAGATCACATTCGGGTGCGCGGCCCGCAGCACCGCCAGATCCTGCACGATGACCTGACGGCTGACGCCGTACTTGGCAGCCAATGTCCGGGCTGCAATGGGCTTGCGGCCCAGCTGGGCCAGAATGGCCTCCCGGCGCTCAGCGGTGGTCATCAGGCTTCCTCCTTATCCAGCGGGCGCAGATGCTTCATCGAGAGGTCAAGAATCGGGGCCGAGTGGGTCAGCGCACCGCTTGAGACAAAGTCCACGCCGATGTCCTTGAGGCGGGCAATGTTTTCCTTCGTGACATTGCCGCTGCACTCGGTCTGGGCGCGGCCTGCGATCAGCTGCACGGCGGCGCGCATATCGGCATCGCTCATATTGTCCAGCATGATGATGTCGGCACCGGCCTCGACTGCCTCGCGGGTCTGGTCAAGGTTCTCGACCTCGATCTCGATCTTGCGCACAAAGGGCGCGTAGGCCCTGGCCATGGCAACCGCCTTGGCCACGCCGCCCGCGGCGCCGATGTGGTTATCCTTGAGCAGCACGCCGTCAGACAGGCCGGTGCGGTGGTTGCAGCCGCCGCCCACGCGGACGGCGTACTTCTCAAACACGCGGTTGTTCGGGCTGGTCTTGCGGGTGTCCAGCAGGGTGATGCCGGTGCCCTCCAGCAGAGCCGCGACCTCATGGGTGTAGGTGGCAATGCCGCTCATCCGCTGCAGGTAGTTCAGCGCCACGCGCTCGCCGGAGAGCAGGACGCGGATATCGCCGTTGACAATGCCGAGCTTCTCACCGTTTTTGACCGCATCGCCGTCCTTGCAGAAGAACTCGACCTCGGTGGCGGGGTCCAGCAGGGTAAAGACGCGCGCAAAGACATCCAGACCGGCAACGATGCCGTCCTGCTTGGCGATCAGGTCAACGGTGCCGGGGCAGGCACAGGGCATAACGGCGTTGGTGGACACATCCTCGCCGGGCATATCCTCCCGCAGGGCCTGCAGCAGCAGCGGGTCCACATTTAAAAGACGCATGATCTCATTCATGATTTTTGCTCCTCTCGATCGCATTCAAAACTTCGGTTCGGTAGGCCGCAAACAGCGGCTCTGTCTCCCGGTAGGGGGCAAGGTCGGGCGCATCGCCCGTAAAGGCGGGCGGCTCCCCAAACAGTATATCATCTGCGGCGCGCTGTGCAAAGACCAGAGATTCCAGCAGGGAATTGCTGGCCAGCCGGTTGCGGCCGTGGACGCCGTTGCAGCAGGTCTCGCCGCAGGCATACAGCCGGGGCAGGGCCGTGCGGCTGCTTAAGTCCGCCTGAATGCCGCCCATAAAATAGTGCTGGGCCGGCACAACGGGGATCGGCTCATGCAGGGGGTCATAGCCCTCCTCCTCACACCGCTCAAGAATGTTGGGGAAATGCTCGCGGATGACCGCCTCGCCGATGGGGCGCATATCCTCCCACACATGCTCGGTGCCGTCCTTCTCCATCTGGGCGCGGATGGCCGCGCTGACGACATCGCGGGGCTGCAGCTCATTCGTAAAGCGGTTTCCGTTTTGTCCAGCAGCAGCGCGCCCTCGCCGCGCACCGACTCCGAGATGAGGAACCGGCGGCCCATTTTTGCGGCTGAACAGCGTTGTGGGGTGGATCTGGATATAATCAAGATGGCGGCAGGCCACGCCGTGGCGCAGCGCCATGGCAATGGCATCGCCGGTGATGTGGGGGTAGTTGGTCGAGCTTTTTGTACAGCCCGCCGATGCCGCCGCAGGCCAGCACGACCGCCCCTGCGCCGATGGCCCGCACTGCGCCGTCCGGGCCCATTGCAACAACGCCGCCGCAGGCTGCCGCATCGGCAAAGAAGTCGAGCATCACGGTATTCTCGCGCAGCTCGATGCTTTTCGCACCGCAGGGCCTCCGCAAGGAGGGTCTGGGTGATCTCACGCCCGGTGACGTCCTCATGAAAGAGGATCCGCGCGCGGGAGTGCGCGCCCTCGCGGGTAAAGCGCAGCTCGCCGTTTTCATCCCGGGAAAACCGCACGCCGCGGCGCACCAGATCGCGGATGATCGAGTTGGAGGACCGGATCATCAGGTCCACCGTGGCGGCATCGTTCTCATAGTGGCCGGCCCGCATCGTATCCTCAAAAAAGGAGCGGTAGTCCGCCTCGCCGTGCTGCATGCAGATGCCGCCCTGCGCCAGAAAGGAATCGCACTCGTCCGCCTTCTGCTTGGTCAGCAGCAGCACTTTATAACGCTTTGGAAAGTTCAACGCGCAGTATAAACCTGCTGCGCCGGTGCCGACAATGACAACATCGTAGTATTCATCAAATTTCATCATAGTTTCCCTGACTTCCTGTCCCTCTGTATTGGATGATCGCGTTGCCCAGTATAGCACCGTTCATGTCATGTGTCAAGACACCTGTAAAAGAGAAACTGTACATACGCCACAAAAAAAGAGGAGCCGAAGCTCCTCTCTGCGTATTGAAAAATCACATTTTTGCCCCCCTTTGGATGTGCAGGGGCGGCCATTGGCCGCCCGCCGACTTGGCGCAGCAGCGCATTTTCCGGGAAGGCTTTTTTTCACAGACAAACGGGCGCGGGCGAGCAATGCTCGCCCCCACAAGCGTTTTTTGATGCCGCCTCGTCCGTTTCTGTCACACCGTCACATCGCCGACGATCATCCTGCCGTCGGTCTCGATGGCGTAGACCGTGTATTTGCGGGCGGTGTCGCCATGCTCCAGCATGATGCCACCATCGGTCGGCTCGGTGTAGACAAAGCGGCGGTGGGCGGTGGTCGCGTGGGGGCAGGCATCGGGCAGGCTGTAGGCCAGCACCCCGCCCTGCGCACAGAAATCCTCCGGCAGGGGATGCTCCTCGCCGTTGATGTAAAGCCGGTAAAGACCGGGGGCATCGGTGCCCACCGGACGCAGCCATGCGCTGCACCGGGTACGGCCGAGCGGGGGCGTATTGTCGGTGCGCTGGCGCATCAGCAGTGCCACATTGTCCCACGCCACCATAAATTCATCCAGCGGCACCGCCGTCTCGCAGTCAAAGTCGTTCTCGCCGGCCCATGGGTCACAGAGCAGCACCTGCGGGTTTCCGTCTATGGCGGCAAAACCGCGCACCGCCACATAGCGGGTCTCCGGCATACCGGCGGCGGTCTGCGCCGGGGCCGCCTGCAGGCGCACCACCGCACCGTAGCCGGCGCGGGCCTCGGCGCGCAGCAGCGCCAGATCCCCGTAGGCTACCCACGCGGGGAAGCCCCACCGTGCGGCAGCCGCAGCAGCAAAGCTCAGGCTGCGCGGGTCGTGGTCATCGGGTGTGCGCCAGTCCCGCAGCACCTGAGCGAACTCCTCGGGCAGCAGGTCTGCGCCCCAGCGGTTGGTCAGGCTTGCCAGCGCAATGGCCAGATCCATCCACGGGCGCAGCGCCGGGGCGCGGTGCGCCACCGCGTAGGGCATCATATGCATCCGCGCATTGACAGGCCGCCCGCGCGCGGGGATCACATCCACCACATGGGTGCTTGCGCCCAGCAGGGTAACGAGGGGGCTGGCCTTCTCGTCCCGGGTGTACAGGTAGATGCGCAGCTGCACCATCGTGGCGCATTTGCTGTCCAGCTGCAGATGGTCATGCCAGCGCTGCACGGGGCCGCGCTCCTGATAGGGCACGCCCTCCCGGTGCAGGCAGGGGCTCCACTTGCCAAAGCCGACCCACTGCGTCCAGTTGCCGTCCACCAGCACGCGGCACTGTGCCTCGACCGCCGTGCCGTCGGGGCTGGCTGCGTTCCAGCTGACGCGCAGCGCGTCAAACAGCGGCATTGGCAGCGGGGCGCTGGTGTAGCAGCCGTAGGGCACATAGCTGCCCTGCACCAGATCCAGCACAATGCTGTTCTGCGCAACGGTCACATTGTCCAGCTCGCCGCGCATGAACGCCTCGGTATCCCGCAGCAGTACGGTATTTTTATCCATACCGGGTCCCCCCTGTTAATGGTCGAAGTTGGGGCGGTTCTGCTCCATCCGTTCCTCGATCTCGGCATCGCGGCGGGCCGCGAGCGTTTCCTCAAGCTTGAATACCTTATCAAGGCCGGGGTAGAGGATCATACCGGCCACCGTGACCGGCAGCCAGAAGCCGAACACCACGATCACCAGAATGGTCGCGGGCAGGTAGAGCAGCGTCAGCCCCCAGTAGACGGCCAGCACCAGTGCGGCCGCCAAGGTGCGCGGGAAGAAGCCGAAGAACATCAGCCCGGCGTTTTTGGCAAGCTGGGGCAGCGGCAGATCCACCAGCGGCACCTGCGCCAGCAGCCAGCTGAAAAAGCCGGTGCAGACAAAGATCCCTGCCAGCGAGGCCACCCACAGCGCGGTGCTGGTGTTGCCGGCCAGCGCCTGTGCGCGGAGCATCCAGCTCCAGCTGCCCACAAACAGGCCCAGCAGCGCACCGGGCAGCAGGCTCTGCTTCCAGTTCTGCTTCCATGCGCGCTTGTAGGTGTGCCACCAGTAGCCCGGCTCGTCCCGCAGTGCGCGCAGCACCGTGTCGATCATGCCGGACAAAAACGGCCCGCCCAGAAGGCCGCCCAGCACGCCGCCCACCACGGTCAGCAGGGCGGAGCCGCCCATCATGCCGAGAATGGCCAGCGCAGTGCCGGGCAGAAAGCCCGCCACGCAGAGTATGCTGGACTTATACAGCGGCCAGAGGTCGCGGCCGAGCAGCTCAAAAAAGCGGGGCAGCCCGACCTTGCGCGGCGCAGGCGTATAGCCGGTGGCCGGCGTTTCGTTTGTTTCAGGTTGGTTGGACATGGTGGTTCTCCCTGTTGATAATTTCTTTGCCTTCCCCCCTCTGGGGGAAGGTGGCGCCGCAGCGCGGATGAGGGGCAGGTGTGCCGAGCAGCAATGGGCGGACCGCCCCTCATCAGTCTGCTTCGCAGACAGCTTCCCCCTAAGGGGGGAAGCCTTTTTTCCCTCCTTATCATACCCTCTTTCCCTTCCTCTTGCAAGGCGTGGTCAAAATAAGTTTACAATTTTCCCGGTCGATTTGTGGTATAATAGGAAAGATATTATAAAAGGAGTGTATCCACACTATGGCATGGGTCACGAAGGACAGCACCGAAACCTACAACCAGACGCCGGAGCCCCCACGCGAATATACAAAGGCTGAAAAGGCCGCCAACTGGTGGCACTACCATTGGGTTGCTGTTGTGATCGGCGTTGCCGCCGTTTTCTTCGGCGGTTGGATCATCAAGGACACGGTCTTTCAGACCCGGCCCGATGTGCAGATCGCCTATGTCGGCACCCACGAGCTGCCGGTCGATACCGTCAACGCCCTGCAGGACGCGCTGACCCCCTTCTGCCAGGACGAGAACGGCGATGGCAAGGTCGTGGTGCAGGTTGCGACCTACAATGTCGATTTTGACGCCGAGAACGAAAGCACCGATGCCTACTATCAGATGGCCGGCGTCACCCGGCTGAGCGCCGAGCTGGCCAGCGGCGGCAAGACCTACATCTTCCTGTTGGAGGACCCCGAGGGCTTTGAGAAAAGCACCGGTGTGCTGCAATATCTGGACGGCACAGTGGACGATGACCCCGAGACTGCCGACCCCGATTGGCGCGAGATGGTCTACCGCTGGACGGACTGCCCCGTGCTGACCGGGCTGGAGCTGGGCAGCTATGACGGCTACACCCTGATGGACGATGCGACCGGCACGAACCAGAGCGTGCTGGAGCATCTGTATGTGGGCCGCCGCGGCGTCTGGGATGAAGAGCAGGCCGAGAACTACGCCCACTGCGCCGCGCTGTGGGACGCCCTGACCGCCGGTGCCGTTTCCACCGCAGCCGAATGAGCCGCCCGCTGCCGCCGCTGAAGGGGCATCTGCGGCGGAAAATCGAGCCGCCCAAGCCGCCCAAGTCGACATCGCCGCCGCTGCCCGACAACCCCTATCGGCGGTTTTTCACGAAACAGCGCAGCTTTGAGGATCTGATCGAAGAAAAACGCCAGACAAAGCATACTTAAAAAATGTCGCATCTCACCCCGGGATGCGACATTTTTTATGCCCGTTCCTCCTTACAATAAGTCCTGTAATGACTTTTTACGGAGGGATCTTTACTTATGCTGCAAACACTGGAACGCACCCATACCTTTGATGCCCGCGTGCTGACGGCCGACAACGCCGCCGCGCTGCGCACCCTGACCGGCCCGGGCGGACTGCCGCTGCTGCCCTGCCTGCACCCCGCGCTGGAGGAGGGGCAGATCGTTGGTGACTACGCCGGCCAAAACGAACTGCAGGCCGCCGCCGCGCTGCTGCCGCTCTATGCCGAGGACCCGCTGCCGACCAGCCTGCGCGCCGCCGGTTACGGGGCAGACGGCAGGGCGCGGTGCTGACGCCGCCCGTGCTCAGCGAGGATTACACGCAGCTGCGCCATTTTCTTCGGTTAGCGCTGCGCTGGGCGACCGAGCGCTACGCCAGCTATCATGTCTGGGCCGTGCTGCCACTGGATATTGAACGCCCGGATGTGTGTGATGACCTCTGCGCACAGTATCTCTCGGCCGGGCTGACACTGCGCGGCATGCGCCCGATGGCAGGCGCCGCGCAGATGCTGATCTTCTCGGCGCGCGGGCTGGCCAAATGGCGCGACCCGCTGCGCCGCTGCACCCTGACCGACCCCGCCCTGCCCCGCGTGCTGGAGCGCGGCTACGCCGCCGCCGATTTCGGCTGGGGAAAGGACGGGCTGGAGCTGGTGCTGCGGCCGGTGTGAGGTAAGGGGACGGCGGGCGCGAGGTGCCAAAAGCCCCTCAGGCCTCGCAGGCTCGGCCAGCTCCCCACTGCGTGGGGCGCCTTTTGCGCGGGCTTGCCCGCGAGAAAGCCTCCTCACGCAGTGGGGAGGTGACGAGCGAAGCGAAGTCGGAGGGGCTTTGCAGCGCTGTCCATCAGCAGCCGCCTCACCCCGCGCCCTGCCCCACAAAAAAAGCGCCCCACGCTTTGCAGCGTGGGGCGCAATTTTTATGCTACCTTACAAATTACTTGTACAGGTCGACCAGCTTGGTCAGATGCTCGTAACGGGCATCGGCGGCAGCCTGGTTCTTCTCGAACAGAGCCTTGGCGCGATCCGGGAAGGCGCGAGCCAGACGGCTGTAACGAGTCTCGTTGGCCAGGAAGTCCTGATACTTGGACATATCGCCGGCCTTGGAGGTCAGGGTGAAGGGGTTCTTGCCCTCTGCCTTGGCAGCGGGGTTGAAGCTGAACAGGTTCCAGTAACCGGCAGCAACAGCCTTCTTCATCTCGTTCTGGCAGTTGGTCATGCCGCCCTTGACACCGTGCAGCTCGCAGGGAGCGTAGCCGATGATCAGAGACGGGCCGGGATAAGCCTCAGCCTCGGCGATGACCTTGACAGCCTGGGCCATGTTGGCACCCAGAGCGATCTGAGCAACATAGATGTAGCCGTAGGTCATGCAGATCTCAGCCAGAGACTTCTTGCTGATCTCCTTACCGGCAGCAGCGAACTGGCAGACCTCACCGATGTTGGAGGCCTTGGAAGCCTGTCCGCCGGTGTTGGAGTACATCTCGGTGTCGAAGACCATGACATTGACATCGTGGCCGGAAGCCAGAACATGATCCAGACCGCCGTAACCGATGTCGTAAGCCCAGCCGTCGCCGCCGAAGATCCAGAAGCTCTTCTTGGCCAGATACTGCTTATCCTTCAGGATCTCCTTGGCCTCATCGCAGCCGCAGGCCTCGAGGGCAGCGACCAGAGCCTTGGCGGGCTCATCGTTGGCCTTGGTGTTGTTCTTGGTAGCGAGGAAGTTGTCGATGACAGCATCCAGCTCAGCATTCTTGCCCTTCAGGGCCTCAACCTTGGTGATCAGGTTGGCGCGGACGGTCTCGTAACCGATCTGCATGCCCAGACCGTGCTCAGCGTTATCCTCGAACAGAGAGTTGATCCAGGCGGGGCCGTGACCGGACTCTTTGTTGGTGGTGTAGGGGCTGATGGAAGCGGTGCCGCCCCAGATGGAGGAGCAGCCGGTGGCGTTGGAGATGAACATCTTCTCGCCGAACAGCTGGGTGATCAGGCGGGCATAAGAAGTCTCGGCGCAGCCTGCGCAGGAGCCGGAGAACTCAAGCAGCGGCTGGTTGAACTGGGAGCCCTTGACGGAAACCTCGGAAACAACGCCGGGGACATTGTCCTTCTTGCGGATGTTCTCGACACAGTAGTCGAAAGCAGCCTGCTGCTCGGACTGGCTCTCCTGCGGCTTCATCTCGATAGCGGCAGTCGGGCAGACGGTGACGCACTCGCCGCAGCCCATGCAGTCCAGAGGAGACACGGCCATGGTGAACTTGTACTCGCTTGCCTTGGGCTTGGTGTCAGCCAGCTTGGTGGAGGCAGGTGCAGCCTCGGCCTCGGCAGCGGTCAGGCAGAAGGGACGGATGGTGGCGTGAGAGCAGACAAATGCACAGTTGTTGCACTGAATGCACTTCTCGGCGTTCCACTCGGGGACCATAACAGCGGTGCCGCGCTTCTCGTAAGCGGAAGCACCCTGCTCCCACTCGCCGTTGACGTTGCCCTCGAAGGCGGAGACAGGCAGACTGTCGCCGTCCATACGGGAGATGGGCTCCATAACGTCACGGATCTGCTTGACCAGAGCCTCGGGTCCCTTCAGGGCCTTCGGGGCGGGATCAGCAGCGGGGTTGTGCCAGCTCTCAGGCACCTCGACCTTGTGGACAGCGTCCAGACCAGCGTCGATAGCCTTCCAGTTCATCTGGACAACGGCGTCGCCCTTCTTGCCGTAGCTCTTCTTGGCGGCGGCCTTCATGTACTCGACAGCATCGTCGATGGGCATGACGTCAGCCAGCTTGAAGAAGGCAGACTGCAGGATGGTGTTGGTGCGCTTGCCCATGCCGATCTCGATAGCCTTATCGATAGCGTTGATGGTGTAGAGCTGAATGTTGTTGTCGGCAATGTACTTCTTGTCGGCAGCATTCAGGTGCTCGTCCAGCTCGGCATCGGTCCACTGGCAGTTGATCATAAAGACGCCGCCGGGCTTAACGTCCTGCACCATCTTCATGCCCATGTGGATGTAAGCGGGGTTGTGGCAGGCCACGAAGTCAGCCTGGTTGATGTAGTAGGGGCTGCGGATGGGCTTGTCGCCGAAGCGCAGGTGGCTGATGGTGACGCCGCCGGTCTTCTTGGAGTCATACTGGAAGTAAGCCTGAATGTACTTGTCAGTATGGTCGCCGATGATCTTGGTGGAGTTCTTGTTGGCGCCGACAGTACCGTCACCGCCCAGACCCCAGAACTTGCACTCCTTGGTGCCGGGGGCGGAGGTGATGGGAGCGGGCTTGACCTCAGGCAGGCTGAGGTTGGTCACATCGTCGGTGATGCCGATGGTGAAGCGGGGCTTCGGGGCATCCTTCTCCAGCTCGGTGTAGATAGCAAAGACGCTGGACGGCGGGGTGTCCTTGGAGCCGAGGCCGTAGCGGCCGCCGGTCAGGACGACATCGTTCATGCCGGCCTCACGCAGGGTGGTGGCGACATCCAGATACAGGGGCTCGCCCAGAGAGCCGGGCTCCTTGGTGCGGTCCAGAACAGCGATCTTCTTGACCGTCTTGGGCAGGACCTTCAGCAGAGCGGAGGACACCCAAGGACGATACAGGCGGACCAGAACCAGACCGACCTTCTCGCCCTTGGCGGTCAGGTAGTCAACGACCTCCTCTGCGACGTCGCAGATGGAGCCCATGGCGATGATGACGCGGTCAGCATCCTCAGCGCCGTAGTAGTTGAACAGGTCGTAGTTGGTGCCCAGCTTCTCGTTGATCTTGGCCATGTACTTCTCAACAACCGCGGGCAGAGCCTCGTAAGCGGGGTTGCAGGCCTCACGATGCTGGAAGAAGACGTCGCCGTTCTCGTGAGAACCGCGCATCTTGGGGTGCTCGGGGTTCAGGGCCTTGGCACGGAACTCCTCAACAGCCTCCATGTTGCACATTTCCTTCAGGTCCTCGTAGTCCCACTTCTCGATCTTCTGGATCTCGTGGGAGGTACGGAAGCCGTCGAAGAAGTTCACGAAGGGAACGCGACCCTCGATAGCAGACAGGTGAGCAACAGGGGACAGGTCCATGACCTCCTGCGGGTTGCTCTCAGCCAGCATGGCAAAGCCGGTCTGACGGACTGCCATAACGTCGCTGTGATCACCGAAGATGTTCAGGGACTGGGTAGCAACGGTACGGGCGGAAACGTCAAAGACGCAGGGCAGCTGCTCAGCTGCGATCTTGTACATGTTGGGGATCATCAGAAGAAGACCCTGAGAAGCGGTAAAGGTGGTGGTGATGGCACCGGTACCGAGAGAACCGTGCACGGCGCCTGCGGCACCGGCCTCGGACTCCATCTCAACGACCTTGACCTGGTTGCCGAAGATGTTCTTCAGGCCTGCAGCGCTCCACTGGTCAACGGTGTCGGCCATGGGGCTGGAGGGGGTGATGGGGTAGATGGCAGCCACATCGGTGAATGCATAAGCTACATGCGCCGCAGCGGTATTGCCGTCCATAGACTGTTTAGCTCTGGGCATTTTCTTTCCTCCGTTTTTATTAGAGTTTTGCATTATAGAGCTGTGCGGTTGTCAGGGCCGCACAAATCCCGCGCTGCCTGGCACGCGCCCCAACTTTGCTCCGGGCACAGTTCCAGATAAACGCTTTTGCATAGCTTTATTGTACCAAAAAAGCACACCGTTTCGTAAAGGGGTTTTGTTCAGAAAGTTGCACAGATTTTTAAACTCGTTGTGTGCATTTTGACCACAATGACGAACGGGGCGGTTTTTAGGGTGTTTTGGGGTACGGTTTATTGTACAGTGTTCCGGATGGTGGAATTTTTTTTAAGATAGGCCTTGCGGCAGGGCTAGTCTGCAAAGCCCCTCCGGCCTCGTAAACTCGGCCACCTCCCCGCTGCGCGAGGAGGCTTTCTGCGGACGGCTTTGCCGTCCGAAAAAAGGCTCCCCGCAAGGTGGGGAGCTGGCCGCGCGAAGCAAGGCCTGAGGGGCTTTGCCGCGCTGCCTATAAGATGTCAATAACCGTCAAATTCTCCCCGTCCACCGTAAATTTCACTTTATTGCTGCCGAAATCCAGCACATACACCCGCGCGGGGTCGTGCTGGTAGGCGGGGCGCGGGTCGTTTTTCAGCACACCCAACAAGGCGGGGCGCTTTTCTTCGGGCACTTTGCACAATAACGCATCGGGGCATATCACCTGCAGGGCGTACGCTCTGGTCGTATCCGTGAACCCGCCGCGCGCCTCGGGGTAGGCATCCACATAGGGCAGGTAGGGCTTGATGTCAAAGATCGGCGTACCGTCCAAAAGGTCTGCGCCGCGGACGATCAGATCCCCGTTTTCCACACCGGCCAGCTCCACGCAGGACAGGCCCAGCGCATTCGGCCGGTAGGGACTGCGGGTGGCAAAGACGCCGCGCCGCTCGTTGCCGCCCAAGCGCGGCGGGCGGACGGTGGGCCGCCAGCTTTTGCCGGCGGCGTACTCCGCCGCCACGGTCGAGAACTGCCAGATGAGCCAGAGCCGGTCATACCCCTCGATGCCGGTCAGGGCGTTGGGTCGCGGTATTCCGGTGCAAAGACGATGCGGGCGGTCAGCTCCGGCACAAGGCCGCTCTGCCGCGGGATGCCGAATTTATCCGTAAAATCACTGCGTATATACGCAATGGGGTGAATCGTGTAATCCATAGTAACATTTGCCCCCTTTTTGCGTTTATTATATAGGAAAGAGCGAAAAAAGGGAAGTAGGGCGGCCCGTCCTCAGGCCGCCGCGGCGGGGTGAGGGCACCCCGCCCTGCGGTTCAAGGGAAAGGGGTACCTGCCATACCCTTGCGGGCCGGGCAGGAATCCCTCCGCTTTTCGCCATGAATTTTACAATTTCCCCATCTTTTTTCTTTCTTCGCCATATGATATAATGTAGGATATAACGATCAAAAAGGGGGTATGGTATTGGCGCCCATTATCCATACAGAAAAGCTGCGCAAGGTCTACGCCGTCGGCAAGGAGCGTGTCATCGCGCTGAACAATGTCGATCTGTCCATAGAAAAAGGGGAATTCTGCTGTATTGTCGGTCAGTCCGGCAGCGGCAAATCCACCCTGCTGAACCAGCTGGCCGGGCTGGAAAAGCCGACCTCGGGCAAAGTGTTCATCGGCAGGCATGAGATCAGCGCCATGACCGAGAACGAGCTGGCCGCGTTCCGCCAGCAGCATCTGGGGTTCATCTTCCAAAGCTACAATCTGCTGCCCACCATGACGGCGGCTGAAAATGTGGCCCTGCCGCTCATGTTCAAGGGTGTGGACAAAAAAACACGGCTGGCCCGCGCCCGTAAGGAGCTGAAGGCCATGGGCCTTTTGGGCCGCGCCAACCACCTGCCGACCGAGATGAGCGGCGGCCAGCAGCAGCGTGTCGGCATTGCCCGCGCATTCGTCAGCAGCCCCAAGGTCATTTTTGCCGATGAGCCGACCGGCAACCTCGACTCCCGCACCAGCAAGCAGGTGCTGTACCGGATGCTGGAGCTGTCCAAAAACAACCATGTCACCTTCGTCATGGTCACGCATGAGCCGGAGCTGGCCGAATGTGCCGACCGCATCGTGACGATATTGGACGGCAAGGTCTGCTCCAATGTGCTGCAGGACGAGCAGACAAAGAAGAAAAACCGCGATGCCCTGTTTGCCGATCTGGAAGGGGATCTGGATATTGGCGGAGAGGCGGCGAAGGAACAGTCCGCAAAAAAGCCTTCCCCCAAGGGGGAAGGTGCCCGCAGGGCGGATGAGGGGCAGTGTTCCCGCAGCAACCCCGCAAAAGAGGAATAACGGCAGGCTTGCCCCTCATCAGTCACCTTCGGTGACAGCTTCCCCCGCAGGGGAAGCCTTTTGGGGGACGCCTATGTTGAAAAAAATTTGGAGGTACCACACTTGAAACGACTATTCACCTTACTTACCGCCCTGCTACTTGCGACGGCGCTCTGCGCACCGGTGCTGGCGGACGATGCCGCCGTGACCGACCCGACGCCCGAACCGACGCCCACCCCGACTGCCTCCATCGACACGAGCAACTCGGACGGCGTCTATGTGTCGGCCTACACCGTCACCAACGCAGCAGGCGGAGAGGTCACAACCGTTGAGGTCGGTGACAGGATCAACCTTGTGCTGAAGGTCGTTGACCACGCCTCGGCCCGGTACTGCGTCAAGCCGGAGGAGATCTCTGCCCGCATCAACTCCGCCGTGTTCACCTACACCGGCACCGGCGAGATCGGCCAGCTGTTCGACAACAACGACGACCCCAACGCCACCCGCCTGCAGAATGTCCGCAACGGCTCTGCCACCGCAGACGAGATTGCCCAGAACGCGCAGTACAACTATTACAGCTACGTCCTTTTGTTCCGCGATGTCATCTACAACGGCGGCGGCAATACCGTGCCGATCAACCTTTCTTATCTGGATACCTCGAAGCCGCTGCAGCAGTTCAGCGTGACGATCGGCCAGTGCGTGGACAAGGACCAGACCACCTCGCCGAATCTGCTCGTCCGCACCTCCAGCTATGGGGACAGCGTCATTGCCGGCACGCCGTTCACCCTCTCGCTCGGCCTTTACGCCACGGACGGCAATGAGAATTTAAACGATGTCATCGTCTCGCTGACCCTGCCGGAGAATATCCTGCTCAACAGCGGCAGCCTTTCCAACTATGTCGGCACCATCGCCGCCAAGCAGACCCGCGATGTCACCTTTGAGGTCATGCCCTCGGCCGGGTTTACCGGCACGGTGGCCAACATCACCGTCAACATGACCGGCACAGGCTCGATCACCGGCAAGGAGGTCAGCGGCACAACGACGATCTCGGTCCCCGTCAGCCAGCCCAACCGGTTTGAGGTCGGCCAACTGGAGCTGTCCAGCGATACGATCTATGTCGGCGATACCGGCAGCGTCTCCCTCACCTATGTCAACAAAGGCAAGAACCCCGTCAGCAACCTTGAGGCACGCCTGACCGGCACCAATCTGGGCGCGGGCAGCTACCAGTACCTCGGCAACCTGAACGCCGGCACCGAGGGCAGCGTGGATTTTGACATCACCCCCCGATGCTGCGGGGCGCGGTCAGCGGCATCATCACGCTGAGCTATGAGGATGCCTCCGGCAACCCGCAGACCGTCTCCAAGGACTTTTCCGTCAGCGCCGAGGAGATGAACATGGACGACTTCTATGACCCCTCGATGGACGATATGCAGCCCGAGCAGACCGGTATGCCGGTCTGGGCGTGGGTGCTCATCGGCGTCTGCGGCGCGGTTGTCGTTGTGGTAGTTATCGTGGTTGTGGTCCGCAAGCGCAAGAAGGCCAAGGCACTGGCCGCACTGGAAGCAGAGGACAGCGATGAAGATCTCTGATGAAATCAGCCTGTCGGCGCGCAACCTGCTGCGCCGCAAGGGCCGCACGGCACTTACGCTGGTGGGTGTTGTCATCGGCACCTGCATGGTCGTGCTGATGATCTCGCTGGGCATTGCCCAGACCAAAACGAACGAGGAAATGCTGCAGAGCTGGGGCGACCTGACCCAGATCCAGATCTACGGCTACGGCATGATGCAGGGGCAGCGACGGCAAGCCGCTGTATCTGGACGATGCCGCGATCGCCAACATCAAGCAGATTCCCCATGTGGCGGCGGCAACGCCCTACGCACAGGGGTACAATCTGGAGGGCACCATCACGGCGGGCCGCAACGACCGCTATACGATGGAC
>ENA-OQCL01000505-OQCL01000505.1-human-gut-metagenome-genome-assembly--contig:-NODE-505-length-18489-cov-3.408507_pt1 | contig 18489 bp, 21 predicted proteins | sample MGYA00242502_ERZ504586 | MGnify/ENA primary metagenome ERZ504586 (study PRJEB26092, sample SAMD00036316) | human gut metagenome | host: Homo sapiens | study: EMG produced TPA metagenomics assembly of... | reverse complement strand
CCTTTCGCATACCAGCGGCTGGGTTGAGGATGAGCAGCAAACGCTTTTGCAAGGCTCCCAAACCTCCCATAAAGAATCCCTCTCCTCTTATATGATGAGGAAAGACTAGCTATATTCTACAGGACAAACTGGTTCCCATCAATAGCAGGATGCAATGGCATTGTGAACATTTTGTTTCATCCTTGGGCCAGCTCGTCGATGCGGCGGTTGATCCGGCACAACTCCTGCATAATGGGGTCGGGGATGTGGGTATGATCCAGATCGTCCACCCGACGGCCTGCCACCCGCACCACCCGGGCGGGCACCCCTACGGCGGTAGCATCCGGGGGCACCGGGGAAAGCACCACCGCATTGGCGGCGATCCGGGCGCCTTGGCCCACGGTGAAGCTGCCCAACACTTTGGCCCCGGCTCCAACGGTCACATGATCTTCCAGGGTTGGATGCCGCTTACCCACGTCTTTGCCGCTGCCCCCTAGGGTGACCCCCTGGTACAACAGGATATCGTTCCCCAGGATGGCGGTTTCCCCAATGACCAGGCCGGTGCCATGGTCGATCACCAACCGGCGGCCGATCTGGGCGCCGGGGTGGATATCAATGCCGGTGCGGCGCTTGGCGCCCTCGGAGATCCAGCGGGCCAGGAAGCGCCGGTTCCGTTTATAAAACCAATGGGCGATCCGGTGGCAGATCAAGGCGTGAACGCCGGGATATAGCAGAAAAATTTCCAGCTTAGAATGGGCGGCCGGGTCTTTTTCCTGGTAAGCCGCCAAAAGCTCTTGTAATCGTTTCCACATAGATTATATATTTATCGATCAAACAATCCTATGGATAAATACCGTTCGCCGGTATCGGGCAATAGGACGATGATGTTCCTTTCTTGGTTTTCCGGGCGCTTTGCCAGCAAAGTCGCCCCGTGGAGGGCGGCGCCTGACGAGATCCCTGCAAGGACCCCCTCGGTGGCTGCCAACTCCCTAGCGGCAGTATATGCTTCCTCCGTGGTGACGGTGCAGATCTGGTCCATCAGGCTTTGATCCAGGTTTTTGGGGATGAAGTTGGCGCCGAGGCCCTGTAGGCCATGGGGGCCCGCCTTGCCGCCGGATAACAGGGGACTGTCCGCCGGCTCGATGGCCAGGATCTTCACGGCGGGGTCCTGCTCCTTGAGATACCGGCCCGTGCCCGTAAGGGTGCCGCCGGTACCTACCCCCGCCACAAACCAGGCCACTTGGCCTTCCATATCCCGCCAGATCTCCGGGCCGGTGGTAGCATAATGGGCCGCGGGATTGTCCGGGTTGTCGAATTGACCAGGAATAAAACTGCCGGGAATGGTGGCGGAAAGCCGCTCCGCTTCCCCAATGGCCCCCGCCATGCCCTCTGCCGCCGGAGTGAGCACCAGCTCCGCCCCATAGGCCCGCAGCAGCATCTGCCGCTCCTGGCTCATATTGTCCGGCATGGTCAGGATCACCCGGTAGCCCCGGCTTATCCCCAGGGCCGCCAGGCCGATGCCCGTATTGCCGCTGGTGGGCTCGATCACCACGCCGCCGGGTTTTAACAGGCCTTTTTTCTCCGCTCCATCCAACATACATCGGGCCACCCGGTCCTTGGCGCTGCCGGCCGGGTTGAAGGACTCCAGCTTGGCAAATAGCTTGCCGCAACAGCCCAGGGCCGCTTCGTAGCGGCGCAGCCGCAAAATGGGGGTGTTGCCGATGAGTTCGCCGATGTTGGATGCGATGGCCATGGTTGCCTCCTGAAACCTAGGGGAGGATCCCCTGAAATCAATTCCAACTGAATCAGTAAGAATTAAACTTAGGATACATGGAACCTAGCCCCTTTGTCAAGAGGGCGCGTATGGATTCCCCTGCCGAGAGGCAAAATGGCCGCGCTTTTCAAAAAATAGAAATTTTGTTATAATACATGCAACCCAATTGGGCATTCGTGCGTTTTATTCATATACAACAAAAAACAGGGAGGAAGCGCGCATGAGAAAAGGTTGGCTCATATGGATATTGGCATTGCTCCTGATGTTTACTCTATGGGGATGCGCGGCTAAGTCCGCAGGCGCCGCCAGCGGGGATACGGCCACCACGGAAATGGCGGCGGAAGTCCCAGCCGCCGAGCCCCAGGCGGCGATGGTTACGGGCGAGGCCGATATGGGCTATGCGGGGGGCGGGGAGAGCGGCAGCAGCTTTTCCCAGAATTATGGCGGCCACAAGGTGATCTCCACCTATGAGATGGAGCTGCGCACCGACGCCTTCGATTCCCATTATGAAGCGCTGGTCTCCAAGGCAAAGACCATGGGGGGCTATGTCCAGTACGGCAACGTATGGGGCACCAAACCCGAGGTCTATGGGGACAGCGGCCGCACGGCGGAGCTGACCTTCCGCATCCCGGCGGAGCAGGCGGAGGCATTTTTAACCTTTGCCGAGGGCAATGGGGAAGTGGTCCGCCAGAGCGTCAATACAGAGGACGTGACCCTGGATTATTACGACCGGGAGACCCGCCTGGAGGTGCTGCGCACCCAGCTGGACCGCCTCCAGAGCATCCTGGTGGAAACCGACAACCTGGCGGATATCATCCAGCTGGAGCAGGCCATTTCCGACGTCACCCTGGAGATCGAGCAGATGACCACCCAGCTGCGCCGCTATGACGACCTGATCGACTACGCCACCGTGCATATTTACCTTTACGAGGAATCCCTCATCGCCGGCCCCGCCGCCACCAAGGGCTTTGGGGAGCGGGTCAGCGAAGGCTTCCGTTCCAACCTGAGCGGCGTGGGGGTGTTCCTGGAAAACAGCCTGGTTTGGTTGATCAGCGCCCTGCCCGTATTGGTCCTGCTGGCGGTGATCGCCCTGGTGGTGATCCTGATCGTGCGGGCCATTTGCAGAAAACGGAAGAATAAGCAGGATCCTAACAAAAACAACCGGCCGGCCAGTTCCGCACCCTGGAAGCTGCCGGAGAAAAAGACGGAGGACGACCATGGAAAGAAAGAATAGCAAACGCGTCATCGTATTCCTTTTGACCCTTTGCCTGTTGCTGGCAGCCACGGGCTGCAAGAGCGAGGAACAGATTCAACAGCAGCAGGTGGCGGAAAAGGCGGAAACCCCCATCTATGTGGATCTTCGCAGCACCATTACCGTCAACGGCACCGGGAAAGCGACCCAGACGCCGGATACTGCTACGGTGTATTTCTCCATCAATAATCAGGGGGAGGAATCCGAAGCCGTCCAGCAGGAAAACGCTCAGGCTACCCAGGCGGTGATCGACGCCCTTCTGGCCCTGGGGGTGGCCCAGGCGGATATTGAGACCAGCGCCGTGGACATTTACGAGCAATACGACTACGATCAGGAGCCGCCTAAGGTGTCCGGATACCAAGCTTCCTGCCGGCTGACCGTGGTATTCCGGGATATTGACCTGGTGGGCGAGGCCATTACCGCGGCGGTGGCGGCGGGGGCCAGCGAGGTGCAGGGCCCGGAGTTCAGCCTTTCGGATGCCTCCGCCGCCTATCTGGAAGCCCTATCCGCCGCCATAGCGGACGCCAGGCTAAGGCGGAAGCCCTGGCCGGCGGCGCTCAGGTGACCTTGGTGGAGACGCCCATCTCCATCCAGGAGACCAGCACCAACCGGAACGTGGCCACCCTGACCATGGAGGCGGCTGTGGCTGAGGAAAAGGCGGAAGATGAAGCCGCTGTGGCGGCGCCTATCTCCGTAAGCGATATGGAAGTCACCGCCCAGGTCACTGCGGTGTTCGAGATCCGCTAAGGGTTCTTTAGAGAAAGGCCCCCAAGGGGCGATGGTTTCCTATGCCACGCCCCTAAAGGGGGCCTTTTTGTGTGCAGGCAGGGGAGGGGACGGCATTGGCTCCGCCAAGGCCAGGGGCGGCCGCGCCCCTGGAGCCCCCGGCTGGGGGCGGCTCCGCCCCAGACCCCTGAGAAGTTGCGGAGGGGAAGTGGGGAGCGGAAGGGAAGTGGGCCTCGCCCGGGGATGCAAAGGGTGTAAGGGGCGCTTCTCCAAGGGCTGCGAATGGCTCGGCCTTGGAAACCGCCTTCGGCGGTTTCCAAAAGGCTTTTGGGGTATGGTGGGTTATGGAGGGGAAAGGGTGGGGGAACGCGTAGGGGGTATAGGAAATCGAAGCGGTACCGGGGGAGCTGCGGGAAAGGATGGGCCAGGAGAGCGCAGGAAATCGAAGTGGTGCCCGGGGGTGTTGCGGGAAAGGATGGGCCGGGAGGGCGCAGGAGACCGCAGCGTTCCTGGGGGGCGGCGGGGGCGCGGAGCGCCCGCAAAGGCGCGGCCAGGGGCCTTGGCCCCCGGCCGCGCCTTTGGTTTTGGGGCCGGGCTTTGCCCGGCCCCCAAAACGCCGCCGCCCCCCCCGGGGCGTAGCGGGGCGGGGAAGGAAGGGAGCAAGCACGCCCCATTCCGACGCCTTAGCCTTGCAATTCTTTGGGAAAATGGGTACAATAGCTACGCGGATAAATTTGTAAAAGGAATTGGTGTATGGAACAAGGAACGAAAACGCTGCAATTTGAACCGGTACGCCTGGAAATGCGGGAGCTGGTACACCGGTATATCAAGCCCCTGCAGGTGGAAAATTCGGAGTATACCTTTCCCAGCCTGCTCATGTGGGGACAGGGCGGATATATCCATATTGCCCAGGAAATGGATGTATTGTACATTCTTTATACCTTCCCCCACCTGGCGCCCTTCATGCTGGCGCCTCTGCCTCTGGACCCAGCGGATTATCCCCGGGCCATTGCCAGGGCGGCGGCGCATCTAAGGGGGATGGGTTATGCCCCTTCCTTCCGGGGGATCGCCCAGGCATGGGCTCCCTATTTTGAAGCGGCGGGGTATATTTTGGAGGAAGACCGGGACAACTTCGATTATGTATATAATATGGAAGATCTGCGCACCCTTACAGGGAAACGCTACCATGGGAAACGGAACCATATCAACCAGTTCCTTTCCCAATATACCTATACCTATGAGCCGGTGACTCCGGCGCTGGTTTCGGAATGTATGGAGGTCTATGAAAAATGGCTGGAAGGCCGGGACCTGGAGGTGTTTGGCGTCCGGGGGGAACGGGTGGCGTTGGAGATCGGTTTTGCCCATATGCAGGAGCTGGAGCTGGTCGGCGGGGCCATCCGCATGGACGGTAAGCTGCGGGCATTCAGCCTGGGGGAGCGGATCAGCCAGAATATGGCGGTGATCTACTTTGAAAAGGCGGATGCAGATGTCCCGGGATTGTACCCGCTGATCAACCGGGAGTTTGTGGCCCACGCCTGGACGGATGTGCGCTATATCAACCGGGAGGAGGACATGGGTCTGGAGGGGCTGCGCCGGGCGAAATTATCCTATTACCCGGCCTATTTGCTGAAAAAATATCGCGCCCGGCTCCCGGAATCCCCGCTGGTATAATGTTACAAAGCGTTAACAGAATGTTACAGGGATGGGGATTTCTTGACGGACAGCCTGCTTTAAGGTACAATCGTTGTAAACGGTGGCTTGGGCTTTGGCGCAAGCCGCGCTTTGGGAAAATCTATACATAAGGAAGGAAAAGCAAAATGCCAAGTGACGCCCTCTCCGGCATCTCCAGTTTCATGAGCAGCGGCGGGCTGCTGATCATCCTGATGATCGGTATGTTCGCACTGATGATCATCCCCCAGCGCAAGCGTGAAAAGAAGATCAAAGATATGCTTGCCGCCATCAAGGTAGGGGATCGTGTACGCACCATCGGCGGTATTTACGGCACCGTCAGCGCCCTGCGGGACGATATCGTCACCCTGACCGTGGGCCCGGACAAAGTTCGCCTGGTATTCGCCCGGGGCGCCATCGCCAACGTGGAGAACGTGCCGGTGGAAGCCACCATGGATGACGGCGTGGCCGAAACCAAGTAATAATCTCCCCATGGGGAGAAGGGCAGCCGGTTCATGCATTTGCCGGCAGCAGCGAAAAATGTATCCCTTGCTTTTGCGGGAGGATTGGCGTAGCCATTCCTCCCTTTGCTATGGGGAATCCTGACGGCCCCTGCCATATGCAGGGAAAATCCGCATAGCCCAAAAGATTGCCGCATATATATGGTTAGGAACCCAAATCATGGATATGCGGAGGTGGCCCATGCAAGCGACGCGCACTTTGGCCAGGCCGGCCAGAAAACCCCAGGCAAAACCCCGTCCCCCGGTGTTGGTCCTTTTGCGGGCCGCCCTGTGGGGGGTGCTGGCCAGCTTGGGCTTGGTGGTACTTTATGCGGTTGCCCTGCGGCAAAATTGGCTGGGCACGGATACCATGGGAGCGGCCACCACTGCCATCAAGGTGCTCTGCGCGGCCTTTGCCGGGCTCCTGGCCCGCCGGGCCACGGGCAGCCGGTATTGGCTTTGGGGGATGCTGGGCAGCGTCCTGTACAGCCTTTTGGCTTTTTTGCTCTTTTCCCTGCTGTCCCAGACCTTTATCCTTTCCCTGGCCATTCTATCGGATGTGGCTATGGCGGCGGCAGCCGGCTTGTTTGGGGTGTTGGTGTGGCAAATGTTTAAATAACCCTTGTAAGGCAATTGCCCGTCATGTATAATGTTATAGAAGTATGTTGGATTTGTTGGAGGATTTTTTTATGAAGCATATCGTTACCATCGAAAAGCCCTGCATCAACGCTTCTGCGAATACCGGCTGCGGCGAGTGCCAGGCTTCCTGCCAGTCTGCCTGCAAGACGTCCTGCACCGTGGCCAACCAGAAGTGCCAGAAGCAGGCTAAGTAAGGCGGGCGAAGCCCTGCCCATACGCGCAATGCCATGATGAGCAGTAATTTTGCATGAATTACTGCTTTTCCTTTGCTATTGGGCAGGCGACTGTCCCCGTTCCCGGGCCCGCTGCCATAAGAAAACGACCGAAGGGCGTCTTTGCCCGCCGGTGCTTTCTTATATCAACGGGCGGGAAAAAAACGGCAGGCCGTCCGGCGCGCCTGCCCAAGGCGAGGAGAAAGAAAGAGGTCCCTGATTGATACACGCATTTCGATTTCATGACTATAACCTGATCCTGGACGTGGAGAGCGGCGCGCTGCACAGCGTGGATGAGCCGGCCTTTGCGGTGGTGCAGGCCCTGGAAAAGGGCTGGGATGTATACGCCCTGCCCTATCCGGAGCGGCAGATCCGGGAGATCGTGGAGGAAGTGGAGGCGCTGCGGGCGGCGGGCAGTATGGACGCCCCGGAGCCCGTGCCGCCCGAAGGCCAGACGGGGGAGCAGGTGATCAAGTCCATGTGCCTCCATGTGGCCCACGATTGCAACCTGCGCTGCCGTTACTGCTTTGCGGATACGGGGGAATTCCACGGTCCCCGGGGCATGATGCCCCCGGCGGCTGGCTTGCAAAGCCCTGGCACTTTTTGATCGCCCATTCCGGCCATAGGAAGCACCTGGAGGTGGACCTGTTCGGGGGCGAACCCCTGATGAATATGGAGACCGTCCGGGCGGTGGTGGGTTATGGCCGGGAGCTGGAGAAACGCTTTGATAAGCAGATCAATTTCACCATCACCACCAATGGCCTGGGGCTGACCGACGAGATCATCGATTTCCTCAACGAGGAGATGCACAACATCGTGCTGAGCCTGGACGGCAGGCCGGAGGTACAGGACGCCATGCGGCCCACCGCCAACGGCAGGGGCTCCTACGACCTATGCCTGGCCAATATGAAAAAGCTGGTGGCCCGGCGGGGGGATAAGGAATACTACATCCGGGGCACCTTTACGGCGAAGAATTTGGATTTCACCCAGGATGTGAAGCATCTAAGGTCGCTGGGGTTTGAGCAGCTTTCCCTGGAGCCGGTGGTGCTGCCGGATGATAGCCCCTACGCCATTTTGGAGTCCCACGTGCAAAGGGTATTGGAGGAGTACGACACCCTGGCGGATTACGTATTTGAAAGCCGGCAAAAGCCCGAGACTTGGTTGAATTTCTTCCACTTTATGGTGGATCTATCCGGGGGTCCCTGCTTGAAAAAGCGGATCGCCGGCTGCGGGGCGGGGGTGGAATACGTGGCGGTGACCCCGGAAGGGGATATTTACCCTTGCCATCAATTTGTGGGTCATCAGGATATGAAGATGGGTAGCGTGATCACAGGGGAGCTGGATACTCGGATCCGGGATCTGTTCCAAGGCTGTACCTTGCTGGATAAGCCGGAATGCCGGCGCTGCTGGGCCAAGTATTTCTGTTCCGGCGGCTGCGCGGCCAACGCGTATCTGTATAACGGGGATATTCATAAGCCGTACCAGCGCACCTGCGAATTTTTGCGCAAGCGCACAGAGCTGGCCCTGGGCATCTACGCTTTGGAGCATATGGAATAGCCATGCTGCGCTTTGAAAAACTCCCCAGTCCCCCCATGCCCAAGGAGCTGGAGCTTCCCCAGGGGATCTCCCCCCGGCTGGCCCGGATGCTCTATGCCCGGGCGCCCGGACGGGGGAGGCCATGGAGGCATTTTTTGCACCCCTCGGCGGCCCAGCTATACGATCCCTTTTTGTTCCGGGATATGGACAAGGCCGTGGCCCGGCTCCGGGAGGCGGCGGAAAAAGGGGCAGCGGATCTGCGTATACGGGGACTACGATGTGGACGGTGTGTGCGCCACGGCCATCATGCTGGGGACCCTGGAACAGCTGGGGGCCCAGGCCCTTTTACCATGTCCCCTCCCGGCACCGGGAGGGCTATGGCATGAACCTGGCTGCGGTGGAGGAGCTGGCCAAGGCGGGCACCCAATTGATCCTTACGGTGGACAACGGCATCAAGGCCCTGGAGGAGATCCGGCTGGCCCGGGAGCTGGGGATGGACGTGATTGTAACGGACCACCATCTGTGCGGGGACACCCTGCCGGATGCGGCGGCGATCCTGTGCCATACCCTGCCGGGGAATGCCTATCCCAACCCGGATCTGTGCGGGGCGGGCACGGCTTATAAGCTGGCCTGCGCCCTGCTGGGGAAGGAGGGGGCAATGGGATTTTTGCCCCTGGTAGCCCTGGCTACCACTGCGGACGTGATGCCCCTTACCGGGGAAAACCGGGCCTTGGTGGCCCTGGGGTTGGGGGCGCTGAACCGGGGAGAATGCTGCGTGGGCCTGCAGGCGTTGAACCGGGTGGCAAACCCCAAGGGCAGCCGGTTGACCGCCCGGGATCTGGCCTTCCGGTTCGCCCCCCGGCTGAACGCGGCGGGCCGGCTGGAGGATGCGGGCCAGTGCGTGGAGCTGCTGCGCACCCGGGATAAAGCCTGGGCGGCGGAGATGGCGGAGGCGTTGGACAAGCTCAACAGCCAGCGGAAGGCGGAGGAAAACGCTATCTTACAGGATGTGGAACGGATGCTGCAGGCGCAGGACCTGACGGACCAGCGCAGCATCCTGCTGCAAAGCCCCGATTGGAACCCGGGAGTCATCGGCATTGCCGCCGCCCGGGTGGCGGAGCGATATTGGCGGCCCACCATGCTGTTTGCCCTGCGGGACGGGCTGCTGACCGGGTCGGCCAGGTCCATCCCGGGGGTGGATATTTATAAGGCCTTGGTGGCCAATGAGGGGCTATTTACCCGCTTTGGTGGCCACGCCTATGCGGCGGGGGCGTCCCTGCCGGCGGAATGCTTTCCAGCCCTGGTCAAGGGGGTGGAGACGGCTTTGCAGGCCGGGGAGCCCTGGGAGCGGTTCATCCCCTGCGCCCAGTATGAGGAGACGGTGGGCTTGGGGGAGTTATCCTTGGCCCTGGCGGAGGAACTGTCCCGGCTGGAGCCCTTCGGGGAGGGGAATCCGGAGCCTGCTTTTCGCACGGACGGAGTACTGCTGCGGAATGTGCGCAGGATCGGGGAAAACGGCAACCATTTAAAGGCCACCGCCGTGCAGGGGGACAGCTATGGGGAAGTGGTGGCCTGGGGCATGGGCCACCGGTTTGACGCCCTGCTCCAGCAGGAACGCTGCGATATGATCTACACCCCCCAGCGAAACGATTGGAACGGCCAGCGCCTGCTGCAATTGCGGGCGGAGGTGCTGCGGGGCGGTGAGATCCAGACCCGACGGGCTATTTGAACCAGCGGACAGAGAAATTTGTGGATGCATTTTCCCAGAATATTTTTGTATAATAAAGGATGTGTCCATGATGTGACAGAAGGCTTGGACGCCTATCTGGAAGAACAGTGGAAACGGGCAAACGGCACCCTGGCCTTGTGCGCTACCCAGCAAGGGGCCCAACGGCTTTTGACCCTGCTGGGGGAAAGGGATCTGTTCGGCTGGGTGGATGTGGATTTTTACAAAAACCAGTCCGGCCCCTGCGCCTATGGAGGGGTGGTGCTGGCTCCCATCCTGGCGCAGCTGGACATCCGCCGCTATCGGCGGGTGGTGTGCTACGACGGCGCCCGCCAGGGGGTGGTGGAGAAGCTCCGGGCCCTTTCGCCTGATAGCGAGATCCTGTGCGGCCCTGCCCTGCCTCTGCCAGCCTTGTCCTTTACCCGGGAGGATATGGCGGGGTTTTATCGCATCTTCCGGGGGAGCGCCCGGCGGTTCTATAGCCGGGAGGAGTTGGCGGATCACCTGAGCGCCCTGGCCCAAAAACCTCGGTATATGGCCTGCCTGGCGGTGGACATCATGCTGGAGCTGGGCTTTGCAAAGGCGGATCAGGGCATCGTGCCTGTTCCAGCCCCAGCCCAACGGGATTTGATGGAAAGTGAGCTGTATGCGGCCATTGCCGCGTTACCCCAGTAATATCAGCAGGAGGAAAACCATGGATCTTAAGGATACCATTCGTACCATCCCGGATTTCCCCAAAGAGGGCATTCTCTTTCGGGACGTAACAACCCTGTTTAAAGATCCGGCTGCCTACCGGCAATTGATCGACGGCATTGTGGAGAGCCTGGGCGGCAAACAGGTGGATTTGGTGGTGGGCCCGGAAGCCCGAGGCTTTGTGCTGGGGTCTGCCCTGGCTTATGCCTTGGGCGCTGGCTTTGTATTGGCCCGTAAGCCCGGCAAGCTGCCCTGCGATACCATCCGCCACGAGTATGCCTTGGAATATGGCACCGACGCCCTGGAGATCCATACGGATTCCATCCAGCCCGGCCAGCGGGTATTGGTCGTGGACGACCTTTTGGCTACCGGCGGTACGGCCCTTGCCACCATACGCTTGGTGGAACAGGCGGGGGGACAGGTGGTAGCCGCCCGATTTGCCATCGAGCTTTCCGACCTGGGTGGCCGAACACTGCTGCAGGATTACGACGTGGACGCAGCGGTCAGCTATTGACAGGCATTGGGGGAGAGATCAGCGGCCATTACCGCTGGTCTCTCCCGTTGTATTTATAGAGAATTGCGCTTATTCCCGCGGGATGTTTTTTAGGAGGTGTGGGCATGGAGCAAATGGAACAAAAAGAAAAGGAGCGTCTGGAGCTTGCCATCGCGGAACCTGTCCCTGCCCTACCGGCAACGGTAGAACAGGGAGATGGTCAGGACGCCCTCATAAAAGCCTGCGCACCCAAGTTCACCCCCGGGGAGATGGAGCTGCTGCAAAAGGCCATCGACTTTGCCAAGCAGACCCACGCGGATCAGAAGCGGGAAAGCGGGGAGCCCTATTACATCCATCCGGAGCAGGTAGCCATCATGCTCAGCGAAATGGGCATGGACAGCCATACGGTGATCGCCGGGCTGCTCCACGATGTGATCGAGGACGGCAAGGACGTGGACGCCCAGAAGCTGGCCAACCTGTTCGGCAAGGACATCGCCGAGATGGTGGACGGGGTCACCAAGTTGACCAAGACCGGTAACCGGGAGCTGGTGACCCGGGAGGAAGCCCAGGCGGAGAACCTGCGCAAGATGTTCCTGGCCATCGCCAAGGACGTGCGGGTGGTGATCATCAAGCTGGCGGACCGGCTCCACAATATGCGCACCCTGGAATATTGCTGCGAGGAAAAGCGCATCCGCAAGGCCAAGGAGACCCTGGAGGTCTACGCCCCCCTGGCCCATCGGTTCGGCATGGGTGCCATCAAGTGCGAGCTGGAAGACCTGTGCTTTATGTACATCTGGCCGGAGGAGTACCGCAAGCTCAAGAGCGCCATCGCCCCCCAGCAGGCGGAGCACATGCGCACCCTGAACACGGTGATCGCCACCGTGGAGGAGCAGCTGGCCGCCTCCGGGATCGAGGCCCAGGTCAGCGGCCGGCCAAAGCATTTGTACAGCATCTACAAAAAGCTGGTCAAGCAGAACAAGGAGCTGGAGGAGATCTACGACCTGATCGCCGTGCGGGTCATCGTGAATACGGTGAAGGACTGCTACGCGGCCTTGGGCCTGATCCACAGCCTGTGGCGGCCGGTGCCGGGGCGGTTCAAGGACTATATCGCCATGCCCAAAACCAACATGTACCGCTCCATCCATACCACCCTGTTTTCCGGGGAGGGAAGCGGGATGCCCTTTGAGGTGCAGATCCGTACCCACGAGATGCACCGGGCGGCGGAATACGGCATCGCGGCCCACTGGATGTACAAAGAGGGCCGGGGCTCCCAGGACGACTTGGACAGCAAGCTGGCCTGGCTGCGGGAAGCCCTGGAGATGGAAAACTACAGCGATACCACCCGGGAGTTTGTGGAGAACATCCGCAAGGACTTCTTCAGCGACTACGTCTATGTGCTTACCCCCCAGGGCCGGATCATCGACCTGGTCACCGGCAGCACCCCCCTGGATTTCGCCTACCGCATCCACTCCAACGTGGGTAACCAGACCCAGCACGCCAAGGTGAACGGCGCCATTGTGCGGCTGGATTACAAGCTGAAAAACAACGACGTGGTGGAGATCATCACCTCCCCCAACGCCTCCCCCAGCCGGGACTGGCTCAAGATCGTCAAGACCCAGCAGGCCAAGGCCAAGATCCGCCAGTGGTTCAAAAAGGCCAACCGGGCGGAAAACGTCCAGCGGGGCAAGGAGATGATCGCCGAATCCCTCAAGCGCCAGGGCTATACCTTTGCGGAGGCGGCAAAAAGCGAATATTTTGCGGAGCTGCTCAAGCGGTTCAACATGAACGAGCCGGAGGACATTTATGCGGCCGTAGGCTACGGGGGCGTGACCACCGGCCAGGTGACCCACAAGCTATTGGAGCAGGTGCGCAAGGAACGGCGGGAGGCCGCCCTGCGGGAACGGCTGGAAAACATGGAGGCCGGGGACGGCCGGGCGCCGGAAAAATCCAGCCACAACGCCGGGGTCATCGTCCAGGGGAACGCGGATATGGCGGTGCGCTTTGCCCGCTGCTGTAGCCCCTTGCCTGGGGACGACATCCTAGGCTATGTGACCCGGGGCCGGGGGTATCCATCCACCGGAAGGATTGCCCCAACATCGGGGACCTGATGCTGGACCCGGACCGGATCGTGGAGGCACGCTGGGCCGGGGACGCCAAGAGCTCCTATACCGCCTCCATCCAGGTGGAGGGCCAGGAGCGCACCGGCCTTTTGATGGAGGTATCCCAGGTGCTGGCCAACATGAACATCTCCATCGTGACCATGAGCGCCAAAACCGACAAAAACGACATCGTGTGGGTCCAGCTTTCCTTCGACGTGGTGAGCGCGGAGCAGCTGGATAATATCCTCAAGAGCATCGGCAAGATCCGGGGGGTCAACCGGGTCTACCGGATCAACGTATAAGGTATGCGAGCGGTTATACAACGGGTTTCAGAAGCAAAGGTGACCATCGGCCAGGAGACTGTGGGCCAGATCGGCCGGGGATATATGGTGCTGCTGGGCATCGAGGACGTGGATACGGAGCAGGACGCAGACTATATCTGCGATAAGATCATCGGCCTGCGGGTCTTTGAGGATGACCAGGGCAAGATGAACCTGGGCATCCTGGATGTGAACGGGGCGATCCTGCTGATCTCCCAGTTTACCCTCTACGGGGACGCCCGCCATGGCCGCAGACCCAGCTTCATCAAGGCCGCCCGGCCGGAACAGGCCATCCCCCTTTACGAATACGCCATCCGGCGGCTGTCCCAGTCCGTGCCGGTGGAGACCGGCCGCTTTGGGGCGGAAATGCAGGTCGCTTTGGTGAACGATGGGCCGGTGACCATCCTATTGGAAAGCAAACGGCTGTTTTGACCTTGCCTTATGGCGGGGCGCGAAGGGATAACTTGATTCTCCATAGAAAGGAAATGACCCATGACCATACATATTGAATGCCTTCATACAGGCCCCATGGGGGTCAACACCTATGTGGTATCCGGGGGCAACGAAGGCGAATGCTTTGTGGTGGATCCGGCGGATATCCGGCCCCGGGTGCTGCCCTTTTTGCAGGAGCGGGGCCTTACCTGTAAGGCGGTGCTGCTGACCCATTGCCATTATGACCACATCCTGGGGGTGGCCCGCTTGCAGCAGGCCGGCGCCAAGGTGTACATCGGCAAGCCGGATGCGGTGGGCCTCCACGACCCGCCTTCAGCCTGGGCCGGGGCATCTATCCCGTGGAACCCTGCCAGGCGGATGTGGAGCTTTCAGGGGGCGAACAGATCGCCCCGGCGGGCATCCCCCTCCGGGTAGCCGCCACCCCCGGCCATACCCTGGGAGGCACCTGCTACATCTATGCCCCCGACCGGGTGATCTTCGTGGGGGATACCATCTTCCAGGAGAACGTGGGCCGCTGCGACTTGCCCGGCGGGAACCCGGCTACCCTACAGGCTTCCATCCAGCGGGAATTGTTTGACCTGGAAGGGGACTATAAGCTGTTGCCCGGCCATGGCGGCGCCACCACGCTGGAGCATGAGCGGCGCTACAACCCTTACATGAAGCTGGCGGCGGACCAATGGTAAGGCTCTATACCAACCGGCCTGGGTTCTTCAACGACATCGCCGAGGAGATCCGGCTGTTTTTCCCAGATCCTGAGGTGATCCCCCTGGAGGAGACCGGGCCCCTGGCTCCGGGGGACGGGGAAGCCAGCGTGATCTTGGAACTGGGGGAGACCTGGCAGGCCCACGCCAAGGCCGCCTACATGCAGGAGGGCAGCTTGCGCCAGGCGGAATATACTTATGTCCATCCCCCGGTGGCGGGCAACGAACTGGTGCAAAAGCGGTATGAAAAACGCTGCGTGAAGATCGCCATGTTCCGGGCGCTGTGCAGGCTCTTTCCGGAAGCCAAACTGCCCTGGGGCTCCCTGACGGGCATCCGGCCCACCCGGCTGCTCCGGGAACTGGTGGAGGGGGAGGGCCCCGAGGAAGCCAAGCGGATCATGCAGGAGGAATTCGATGTATCCCTGGACAAGCTGCGGCTGTGCGCGGAGATCAACGCCGCCCAGGCCCCGGTGCTGCGGGAGCAGACGCCCAGGGATCTGGACGTATACATCGGCATCCCCTTTTGCGCCACCCGGTGCCTTTATTGCTCCTTTCTGAGCCAGGTCCGGGGCCCAAACCAGCATGGCGGCCTATTTGACCGCCTTGCAGGCGGATATCCGCATGGGGGCCGCCTTGATGCGGGAGGCAGGCTATACCCTGCGGGCTATGTATGTGGGCGGGGGTACCCCTACCGTATTGACCCGGGACGAGCTGGCCCAGGTGCTGGAATGCGCCCTAGACGCCTATGGCGGCTACGGCAGGGAGCTGACGGTGGAGGCGGGAAGGCCGGATACCATCACCCGGGAAAAGTTGACCCTGATGCGGGATCTGGGCGTGGGTCGGATCTCCATCAATCCCCAAACCATGAACGAGAAAACCCTCGTCCGCATTGGACGCCAGCACACCCCGGCGGATATCCGGGCCTGTTATGCCATGGCTCGGGAAATCGGATTTGCTAGCATCAATATGGACCTGATCGCCGGTCTGCCCGGGGAGGGCGTGGCGGATATGGCCCGCACCCTGGAGGAGATCCAACGCATGGCCCCAGAAAACCTGACGGTGCATACTTTAGCCATCAAGCGTTCTTCCGGCTTGAAAGCCCATTTGGCGGAATACCCCCTGCCAGCTCCTCAGACGGTGGAGCAGATGGTGGGCATGGGCCGTTTGACGGCCGCCCGGATGGGGTTGATCCCTTACTACATGTACCGGCAAAAGTATATGCGGGGAAATCTGGAAAACGTGGGCTATGCCAAGCCCGGGGCCATTTGCCTATACAATGTGGATATGATGGAGGAGACCACCTCCATTCTGGCCCACGGGGCCGGGGCCATGAGCAAGCGCATCTTTGGCGGGGAGCGCCGGGTGGAACGGATCCCCAATCCCAAGGACATCGAAACCTATATCGCCAAGCTAGCCACCGTGAACCAGCAAAAGCGCAGCCTGTTCGGCCTGGAATAGGCCGCGGGGAACCCTAAGCGTCCCTAGCGGGGGCGGCCCCGGTTTAGACGGGGGGAGGCTGGAAGCGCTGCGCCCTAGGGGGGGCGGCGGGGGCGGCGGAGCGGCCCGAGTAAACGCCAGGGGCCGATGGGCCCCCGGGCTTTGGTTTGGCAGGCCGGGGGCCCATGGGCCCCGGCCGCCAAACGCCGCCGCCCCCCAGCGGCGCCGGAAATCCCCCAAGGCGACGACGGCCCCTGGGCAAGAAGCCCAGGGGGCCGCAGCCTGTCGTCGAAAAACCCTTGGGGGTTCGGGGGCCGCAGCCCCCGGAGGCTTTGATCGGATTTGGCGACACAAGGTGAATTGTCCCGAAGGGACAAGAGAAGGCCCCCTGGGGGGTGCGCGTCAAATCCGCAAAAAGCCTTGCGTAGCAAGGGTTTCCTTGCATAGCTCCCTGGCCGCGCCGTGAGGCGCAAGGGAGCTATGGACACCTCGAAAAATGTGGCGCAAGCCACTTTTTCGACAGACTGAGGCGGCATAGCCCATGGACTATGCCGCCGTTTTCTTGGTTTGTTCGATTCAATAAGCTGGAACTTAGCCGATGTAGCCGCCCTTTTGCAGGATGGGCTTGGCAGCCTCCAGGTTGGCCTCGCTCACCAGCACGATGGGGCCGGTGCAGCCCATGCCGGACTCGGCGTAAATGTTGTTCTTCCAAAGGAGCTGAACCGCATCCTCCAGATCCATCACCTCGATGCCGGCGATGGCGGCGGTGACCACTTCCTTGGGGGGCGCTTTGACCTCCTCGGCAGCGGCGGCCGCGGGCGCCTTGCGGGATGCCACGCTATCCGCCAGCAACTTCTTGAGCCCGGCCTTGTTGGCCGCCTCGAACTCCGCCTTGCACACCGCCTGATAGTCTCCCGCTACCAGCTCCGCCGCATAGGTCAGCGCCCCTGCGATGACCCGCGCGCCGCTGGCCCGGGATACGATCATCACCAACCGGTCATAGCCCTCACCGATGCCGGGGCCATAGCCATAGCCGATGGTCTCATAGCTGCCGCCGGCGGTGCCGGCCGCCAGCATCTTGAGGACCACGTTGCCGGTGAGGGAATCCATCACCATGATGTCCGGAGAGCCGGTCAACACATCGTTGCCCCGCATGACGCAGCCCCCGTCCGCACGGCCGGAGGTGGCGAACTGGATGGGATAGCCGTTGCTCTGGAGCTGCTTGAGGATGGTCTCGGTCTGCCGGGCGCCGTCGATGTTCAGGATGCCCACGGTGGGGGCTTCCACGCCGCAGGCCTTGGCGGCGATGATGCCATAGATGGCGTTCTTTACCATGCCCTCGATCCGGTCCACGGAAGAAGTGCCCGTGGTGGTGGCGATGAACATCTCCTTGCCCTTGCCCGGGGTCACGCACCGGCCAACGGTGGACACCCCGATGGGGAAGGGGTAATGCATGGTGACCGCGCCTTGTACCTGGCCGCTTTCCAGCAGCTCTTCCATCTTCTTATGGCCGGCCTCTTCGTCCGGCACTTCCACGGTGGTAACGCCTTCGTGATGCAGGGTGCCGATATAATAGACATCCACCCCCTGCTTGGCAGCCAGCACAGCGCCCTGCATGGCGTTTTCCTCCCCATGCTCGCTGCCCATACCCGTCAGGGCGATCTTGGGCCTTCCTCCCATACGGCCGCTTTCCAGGGCATCCGCCATATCCAGGAAGGTCTGGGCGATCATGGTCTTTACTTGGTCTTTTGCCATGGCCGCGCCCTCGCTATTCCATCATGCTGGCGGCAAAATCCCGCAGGGCTTCCGCGATGAGGCCCTTGATCTCCGCCTTGGATACGCCGCCCTCCTGGGCCTGGGCGCCTGCGTTCTTGCGGACCACAAAGGACACGCCGTCAAACAGGTTGGTCATACGGCCCAGGAACAGGCTGCCTTTGCCGATGATCATGGCAGTGTTTACCTGGCCGGATAGGATCTCGTCCCGCAGGAAGCCCACATAGGGCACGCCGCTGGGGATATGCCCCTGGGTGGGGGCCCAGCCTACCATGCCGTGCTCCTGGGCGAAGGTGGCCAGCTTGGCCTTTTCCATATCGCCCTGCTTCACGGCCAGCGCGCCGATCATCTTATAGTTGGAAGCGGGCACGTCGCCGGCGCCGGCGGGCTTGGTGATATCGGGGTTCTGCATTTCCGCAGCGTACTTGTCGATGTCCGGGATCTTTAAACCAGCCCGGGCAAGGGGCGCAGCCACCAGGCCGCCGATGACCGCCTGGGGAGAAGAACC
>ENA-OQCL01000502-OQCL01000502.1-human-gut-metagenome-genome-assembly--contig:-NODE-502-length-18543-cov-3.552672_pt1 | contig 18543 bp, 23 predicted proteins | sample MGYA00242502_ERZ504586 | MGnify/ENA primary metagenome ERZ504586 (study PRJEB26092, sample SAMD00036316) | human gut metagenome | host: Homo sapiens | study: EMG produced TPA metagenomics assembly of... | reverse complement strand
CAAGGAAACCCTTGCTACGCAAGGCTTTTTGCGGATTTGACGCGCATGTCGCCAAATCCGATCAAAGCCTAAAATGGCTGCGATCTTCCATTCGCCAGAGGTTTCTCGACAGACTGAGGGCGGAGCCGATTGGCTCCGCCCTGTTGGTTATTGCAGCCCTTACCAGGCGTTTCCCCTCCTTTATGGGACTTCCCGTTCCTATTTGCAGCCCTGCCCGCCGGGCCCCAGGGCGAATGCGGCCCTACGGCTCCTGCCCTGCCTTTTCCATGGCCCGGCAGCGGGTCCACAGCAGGGCCAGCTGCGCCGTACCCAGGGCCAGCTGCAGCAGGAACGTGGGCAATATGTCTTTCCCTTGGAATAGGAGCAGCACGCCCTCTAGATGCGAGCGGGAAAATAGGAGCCTCGACCCCAGGATGCCGAACAGGACAAAGGCCAGATAAAACCCCTGAAGCAGAACGGGCAGGCCCGCCGCCCGGGCGTCCCGTTGGCTCCAGTAGAGCAGGCAAGCCCCCAGGACATGGGAAAGGCTGGCCGCCAGGCCATACCCCTCGCCAATGGAGCTATATAGGCTGATCCGCGTTGCATAGCAATCCACTAGGAACAGCAGGAAGTAAAGCAGATAGAGGATGCCAACATGTTTTTGCTTCATAGCGGTCTCCTTTCAGTGGGTCCGAACAAAGGCATTGGGGGCCGGTAAGCGAGGCTGGCGATCCGCTCCTTTCATCCTATAAATTTCATGTTCGTTTTATTTATCATACCATAATTTTCACCATTGTATGTGAACAAATTGTAAACAATAGCTGGGGCGCGGCCTATGCCGCGCCCCGCCGTTTATCCCGCCTTATCCGCGCCTGTCCTTTTTCCCCAGCCCCAGGTCCCGCCAGAGCCATACGCTGGCCCCAAGGGCCAGGGCCAGCACCAGCAGGTTATAGGCCCAGGGGGCGTTGGGCAGCAGGAAGGAGCCCATCGCGTTCACCGCCATGTGAAAGGCCACCGAAGCCCACAGGGAGTCGCAGGCGTCCCGCACCAGGCACATCACCGCTCCCAGCAGGGCCGCGTAGGCGATCCATACCGGGTGGCCGTGGAGCAGGCCAAAGAGCAGGGACCCGATGACAATGGCCCAGGGCCGGGCCATGGCCTTGCGCAGGGTATCATAGATTAGGCCCCGGAAAAGCATCTCCTCCAGCAGGGGGGCCAGGATGACGATGGACAGCACCCGGACCCACAGGGGGCCCAGCAATAGGGCTTCCGACTGGGCGGCATAGTCCGAAAGCAGCTGCTCCGGTAAAAAGCCCAGCAGCAGGGATATGGCCGTACCCAGGGCCATGCCCAGGGCCACGCATCGGACCACAAGGGCATGGGGCAAGGGGTTCAGTCCCAGGGCCCTGGGCAAAGGGCTTTTTCCCCCAGGGCGCTGACGCCCAATAAAATGCCGATGGCCAACACGTTGGTGATCAGGGAAATATAGGTCTGGGCTTGCAACAGCCTTTGGGTAACGGTCTGCTGCAAGGTCTCCAGCGTAGCCGTCCCCTCCCCTGCCACCAGGATGCCGATCACTGCCCCGGCGGCGGTGGTCACCAGGATCTGCAAAACCAGGTATCCTACCGTATATAGGCTGACTAAGCCCAGGCTTTTCCAGCAAGCTTTACTTTTCATGCGCACCTCTTTTCCCCTTGCCTGATTGGCTTTCAGCCGAAAAGGGCCAAGGGATTCTTGTATTTTTTCCCATGTGTTTGCGGGTTTCACCTGTATTTTACCACAGTCTATGGTATAATGACTATTGCCATTTGCCAAAGGGAGGAATGCCCCATGAAAAACCGGATCTGCGTGCTGGGCGGCATGAATATGGATATCACCGGCGCGCCCCACGCATCCCTATGCCCCGGGGATTCCAACCCGGGTACCGTCCGCATGACCCCGGGAGGCGTGGGCCGCAACATAGCGGAAAATCTAGCCCGCATGGGCTTTCAGGTGGAGCTGATGGCCCCCCTGGGCAACGATGGCTTCGCCACCCTTTTGCGCCAGGCCTGCCTCCAGGACGGCATCGGCCTCAGCCTCGCCCCCTCCCTGCCCATGGCTTCCAGCGTGTACCTTTGCCTCATGGACGGCCGGGGGGATATGTATGCGGCGGTGAACGATATGGCCCTTTGCGAATCCCTGTCCGTGGGCCAGCTGCCCTTGGACGCCCTCCCCGCCTTTGACGGGGTGGTGTTGGACGCCAACCTACCCGGGCCCGTATTGGAGGCCGCCGCCCGGCAGGCAACAGGCCCCCTCGTCGCGGACCCCGTCTCCGCCCAGAAGGCGGAACGGCTCCTTCCCCTGCTGCCCCAATTGGCCGCCATCAAGCCCAACCGGATGGAGGCGGCCCGGCTCACCGGGGAAAGCGACCCGGCAAAGCCGCCGCAGCCCTGTGCCAAATGGGGGTGCAACGGGCGTTCGTATCCGCAGGCTGGGCCGTCTGGGTTGTACGTCATTGCGGCCAGGGCAGCCGGGATGCTGCCCTCCCGGGCGCTGCACCTATGCAACGCCACGGCGCCGGGGATAGCGCCACCGCCGCCATTGCAGCGGGCTGCGTCCTGGGCTGGGATATGGAAACCATCGCCTGCTTCGCCTGCCGGGTGGCAGCCCTGACCCTGCAAAGCCCCAGGGCCGTAAGCCCCCAGCTTACCCCCAGCCTGCTGCAGGCGTGAAACCCATCGTCATCAATTTACCCATGAATGGAGGATATTCCCTATGAACCCGTATCTGAAGTTATCCAATGAAGTAGCCGCCGCCCTGGCGGAAAACAAGCCCGTGGTGGCCCTGGAAAGCACCATCATTTCCCACGGCATGCCATATCCCCAAAATGTGGAGACCGCCAAGACCTGCGAGGCCATCATCCGGGAAAACGGCGCCGTGCCCGCCACCTGCGCCATCCTGGGTGGAAAGCTGTGCGTAGGGCTGGAGCCGGAGCAGCTGGAGTACCTGGGCAAGGCCGGCCAGGCTGTCACCAAGGCCAGCCGCCGTGACATCGCCCGGCTGGTGGCTTCCGGCCAGGACGGCGCCACCACCGTGGCCGCCACCATGATCCTGGCCCATATGGCGGGGGTGCGGGTGTTTGCCACCGGCGGCATTGGCGGCGTACACCGGGGCGCGGAAACCACCATGGACATCTCCGCCGACCTGGAGGAGCTGGGCCGTACCCCTGTGGCCGTGGTTTGCGCCGGGGCCAAAAGCATCCTGGACCTAGGCCTGACCCTGGAATATCTGGAGACCAAGGGCGTGCCCGTATACGGCTACCAGACCCTGGAGCTGCCCGCCTTCTATACCCGCACCAGCGGCTTCCAGGTGGATTGCCGCATGGATACCCCCGAGGAAGTGGCCGCTGCTCTACGGGCCAGCTTTGCCCTGGGCATGGGCAATGGTTCCCTGATCGTGAACCCCATCCCGGAAACGGACAGCATGGACCCCACCTATATCAACCAGGTGATCCAGGACGCCGTGGACGAGGCAAACCGCCAAGGCATCCATGGCAAGGCCATCACCCCCTTCCTGCTGGGCAGGATCAAGGACATCACCGGGGGCAAGAGTTTGGAGAGCAACATCGCCCTGGTATACAACAACGCCCGGCTGGCTGCCCAGATCGCCGCAGCCCTATAAAAGGCACGGCGTATTCTTACCAAAAAGGGGCCGCCTTGGCCTGTCCTTTTGGACGGCCAAGCGGTCCCTTTCCGATTGGCTAAGCTGCCTTATATGGCAACATCCAAGGTTGCGATCTGGGTGCGGAGGGTGCGAACCCAAAAAAAATGCCGCATACCACCATGGAGATGGCTTCCGCAATGGGGTAAGCCCACCAGGTGGCCTTGAGGCCAAAGGCCTGGGAGAGGAAATACGCCACCGGCAGGATCACCGCCAGCTGCCGGCAGGCGGATACGAACAAACTCAGCTTGCCGTTGCCGATGGCCTGGAACAGGGTGGAGAACATGATGCTCACCGCCGCCACCGGGAAGCACCAGCTGATGATCCGCAGGGCGGGCACGCCGATCTCCAGCATAAAGGCGGAGGCGTCAAAGAGCAGCAGGAACTGCTCTGCAAAGATCTGGAATAGCACGGTACCTACGCTCATAATGGCCACTGCGTACAGGCAGCCGCAGCGCAGGGCTTCCTCCACCCGTTTCCGGTTCCGGGCGCCGTAGTTGTAGCTCATGATGGGCATAGTCCCGCTGTTGAGGCCGAAGACCGGCATGAATACAAAGGATTGCAGCTTGAAATATACCCCCGAATACGCTGACGGCGGTGGGCGTAAAGGCGATGAGGATCTTGTTCATGCCAAAGTTGGTCACCGAGCCGATGGCCTGCATGACGATGCTGGGCAGGCCCACCCGGTAGATCTCGCTGATAAACTGGCGCTGGGGCCGGAATCCCCGGATCTTCACCTGGATAAGGCCGTTGTCCTTATGCAGGTAATACATGCCCACCAGCATACCCAGCAACTGGCCCAGCACCGTGGCGATGGCGGCGCCCGCCACCCCCAGCCTTGGGAAGCCCAGCAGGCCGAAGATGAGGATGGGGTCAAAGACGATGTTGAAAATGGCGCCGGTAAGCTGGGAAAGCATGGCGTGGAAGGTATCCCCGGTCGCCTGCAGGACCTTTTCAAACATGCACTGGAAAATGAGGAAAATACAGGGCACCCCTACATAATAGAGGTAGGTGCAGGCATAGTCATAGATCTCCGCATCCGGGTTAAACACGGCGATCAGCTGGGGCGTAAACAGGGCGAACAGCAGCCCAAAGGCCGCGCCGCTGAGCAGGGACAGGAATTCTCCATGGGCAGCAGCCCGGTTGGCGTCCTCCTGGCGTTTTTCCCCCAGGCGACGGGCCACCAGGGAATTGACGCCCACGCCGGTGCCTACGGCCACCGCCACGATGAGCATTTGATAGGGGAATACCAGGGATACGGCGGTGAGGGCGTTTTCGCTGATACGGGATACGAAAATGCTATCCACGATATTATACATAGCCTGCATCAGCATGGACACCATCATGGGAAAGGACATCTTCAATACCAGGGAACGGATGGGTTCTACGCCCATTTTATTCTCTACGGGTTGTTGTTTTTCCATGTGCGCATGTTTCCTTTTCGCATTCTATAATGATGGCGGCGGGAAAGGGTATGCCGGCATACCGCCAAGCCAAAATAAAGGACCCTTCCAATGGACGGGCCCTTTAACATCCAATAAAAAGTAATGACGTGCAAAGATTATTCGGGCTGGGGAGCGCCCACCGGGCAGGTGCTGGCACAAGCGCCACACTCGATGCACGCGCTGGCGTCGATCTCATACCGATCCGCGCCCTGGGAAATGGCGCTGACGGGGCAAGCGGCTTCGCAAGCGCCGCAGCTGATGCACTCGTCGCTGATAATGTATGCCATGAACGTATACCTCCTTGTATTTTCATCTTACATTGTAACACGGAATATGGGATTGTCAAGGCTGCATTTTGTCCGCTGCCGGGGCGCTTTCCCCTCCGCCGCCGGCCGGGTTCGCCTTATGGGGCCGGTCCTCCTTGTGGGACCGGGGGCCCCGCCGCCGCCGCCGGGATTTGCGGCCGTTCCCCCGCTGAAGCCGGGGCCTTTTCCTTGGCCTCCGGTTCGGCCTCCGGCGCGGCTTCCCCCTCCTGGCTCCGCTTGGGCCGTTCGGGCTTGGGCCGGGGGGCTTCCTTTTGCTCCCGGGGCGGCTTTTGGGCTGCCCCCGCCATGCCCAGCTCCCGGAAGGGATATTCCCGCATATCGATGCTGCCGTCCGGCAGCACGAACTTCACCTTGGTCTTTTCCGTCAGAATGTTGTTTTCCACCACCGTGCCGGCTATGCCCTCCGGTGTAAATACCTCCTTGCCCACCTTGGGCATTTGCTTGCGCATGGTCTCATAGCAATCCTGCTCGTATTTGAGGCAGCACATGAGCCTGCCGCAGATGCCGGAGATCTTGGTGGGGGACAGGGACAGGCTCTGCTCCTTGGCCATCTTGATGGATACCGGCTGGAAATCCGACAAAAAGGCTTTGCAGCATACCGGCCGGCCGCAGCTGCCCAACCCGCCCAGCATCTTGGCTTCATCCCGCACGCCGATCTGCCGCAGCTCGATCCGGGTCTTAAAGACGCCTGCCAGGTCCTTCACCAGTTCCCGGAAATCCACCCGGCCGTCCGCGGTAAAGTAAAACACCACCTTGGAGCCGTTGAAGCTGTATTCCACATCCACCAGCTTCATTTCCAGCCCCCGCTCCTGTATCTTTTGCAGGCATAGCTGATACGCCCCTTTTTCCTTGGCCGCGTTCTGGTCCCGCATTTCCCGGTCCCGGGGGGTGGCCACCCGCTGCACGGTTTTAAGGGGCGCCAGGATCTTATCCTCCTCCACCTGGTGGGGACCTTGGGCCACATCCCCAAATTCCACCCCCCGGGCGGTCTCCACGATGACCCCGTCTCCCGTCTGTATTTCCAAATCGCCAGGGTCAAAGTAATAGACCTTGCTGCCGCCTCTAAATTTTACGCCGATTACGGTTTTCATTCTGTATTACGCGATCTCCTCTGCTATTTGTGTAAAAAGGCTGGTGAAGGACGCCTGGGTGGAGGCATGGGAAGCCAGCCGTTCCAGGCCCTCCGCCAGCAGCTGGATCAGGGCCGTGATCTGCCGGTTGTCCAGCCTGCCGGCAAGCCTGGCGATCTCCTGTTCCTGTTCCGGGTTCTCCGCCGGCGGCAAGCCCTGTTTATAATCCAGTATATCCCGCAGCAGGGATAGCATAAACATGGCGGCTTCCTCACCCTCCTTGGAGATCTCCCCTAACCGGTCCAGGGGAAGGCCGCCCGAAAGCAGAGCTTTAAGAAGGCTCTGGGCTTCCTGCCGCAGGCTTCGATATTCCGGCTGGTCAAACAACCGCTTGGCACGGCTCCAGGTGCCGCCCCAGGCCGCGTATCGCGCCGCGTCCTGGCTGGACGCGCCGGCCGCCTCCAGCCGCGCCCGGATCTCCGCCTGGGTAGGCCCCGGATACAGGAACCGGACGCACCGGGAGCGGATGGTGGGCAATAGGCCGTTCTCATTGCCGCTGAGCAAAAACAGCACGTCTGCCGGGGGTTCCTCCAAGGTCTTGAGCAAGGCATTTTGCACAATCTCGCTCATAGCGTGGGCGTTGCGGATATATACGCAACGCTTTCCCGCCATAAAGGGCCGCTTTTGTAGGGCGGCTGTAAGCTCCCGGATCTGATCCACCGGGATGGCAGCCTCCCCCAGCTCCGTATAGTCTGGCCAAGTCAGCAGCCTGTCCGGCGCAGGTTGACCCACGCACCATAAAGCCGCTGCCTGCCGGCACAGCGCCTCCCCGTAGGCGCTGTCCGGGCAAGCTACAAAGCAGGCATGGGGAAACCTCCCGCCCTGTACGGCGGCCAATAGCCGCCGGGCCGCCTGTTGGCCCGGGGTCGGCACCTGGTTGGGCATCGGTCAGAACCGGTAGTTGGCTTCCACATCCACCACAAATACCGTGGCGCCCCCCCAGGGTCACCTGCACCGGGGTGGGCGAATTATCTACATACCCAGGCAGCGAGGTGGGAATGACCATATACTCTTTGCGTACGCTGGATTTCCCCCGGATGATATCCAGGGTCTCCTCCAGCTTTTCCTTTTCCACGCCGATCATCAGGGTGCTGTTACCCCCATGGAGAAAGCCGCCGGTGGAGGATATACGGGTGACGCTGATATGGTGCTTCACAAGTTCCCGGATCAAACGTTTTGAATCGTCATTCTGGACGATGGCAAAAATGAGTTTCATAAATCCTCCTGTTCTGTGAGCAGCCGCTGGAGCTGCTCCACGCTCTCCACAATGCAGGATGCCCCGTGGGCTTCCAGTTCTTCCCGGCTTCCATAGCCATATAGTACGCCAATGCCCGGTATTCCCACCTGGCGGGCGGCGTCCATATCGTAGAGCCGATCTCCTACCATTACCGCCTCTGACGGGCTCGCTCCCAAGGCTGCCAGCGCCTCCCGGATCAGCTGGGCCTTATCGCAGCCCTGGTCGGTCTTTGTGGCGCTCAGGTAATCCACCAGCTGGTCCAGCCCCGCCTGCTTCAGGTGCAGGGTGGATACGCTGTTGTGCTTGGCGGTGGCGATGGCCAGCTTACACCCCTTTTCCCGCAGGGCCCGCAGCATGTCCGGTATACCCGGATAGGGCCGCAAAAGGGATAGCACGGCTGGGTCGTCCGCATGGGACCGATAGACCTGTATGGCCCGATCCACATATTCCTCGGGCAATCCCATGTAGGCGGAAAATCCCTCGCGCAGCGGCGGGCCCACCATGGGCCGCAGCTGCGCATCGCTCCATGCAGCCAGCTGGTCGAACCCCAGCTCCCGCAGGGTGCGGCGCAAGGTGTGGATGATGCAGGGGCCGCTTTCCAATAGCGTGCCGTCAAAGTCGAATAAAATGGCAGAATATTTCATGTTCTATTCTTATTATATTCCTTAATCTTCCTTTATGCAACTAATACGGCCTTCCTCTACCCCAAAGAGGGCAAAGCCTTTGGCCTGCTGTTGCAATAGATACGCTGCGGCGTCTCCCTGGATCTCCTCGCCAGGCACCAGGCAAGCCAACCCCGGCGGGTAGACCCCCGCAGCCACCGCTGCCACCCTGCCCACAGCCCCTGCTAAGGGAATTCGCTCCGTGGGACCCAGCATGGCCTCCCCCAAGGAGCAAACCTGCCGGCCCATGGCAATGTAGGGCGGCTCCTTATGGAGCCGGCTCATCCCATAGGGCAGATGGGTCAGGCCATCGATCAGCCGGTCATACCATTCGTCCGGGTCCTGGGGCGTGGTGATCAATACCACCCGATAGGCGTCGCACATTTCGCACACGATCCCGCTGTTGACCAAACATTCATATGCCTGAGGCCCGTCGATCCCCCGTTCCGTCACATCGATCACCACCCGGGTCAGATCCATATCCACAGCCCCATAGCCCAGGCTATCCCGATCCAATATCCGAGGCCGTTGATCCGGCCGATCCTGGCCCGCAGCGCCTCCACCCGTTCCATATGCCGCTGATAGCCTATTTTCGTGGCCACATACAGCGCCCGATCCAGGCTGGACATCAATAGATAGCTGGGGCTGGTGGTCTGCACCATATTGCGCATCCGACGTACCCGCTCCGGGTCCATGGGGCAATGCTTGCCCACATGCAATACCGCGCTTTGGGTAAAGGCAGCCATGGTCTTGTGGACGCTGACGCACCACAGGTCCACCTTTTTGGCTGGGAACTCCGGCAGCTCCGGGGAAAAGGGGAAATGGGCGCCATGAGCCCCATCCACCAGCAACAGCGCCCCATAGGCGTGGGCTACGTCCGCAATGCCCTCCACATCCGCACAAAACCCGTAATAGTTGGGGCTGGTGAGCAGCACCGCATCCGCCGGCTGGGCTTGCAGGGCCTCCTCCACCTGCCGGGGGGTCAGCATACCCGCCAACCCCTCCCCCGGATTCACCTCCGGCAGCAGGAAGCGGGCCTGGTGATCCGCCAAAGCCAGGGCGGAAAGGGCGCTCTTATGGCTGTCCCGGCCCAGCAGTACCCGGCGTCCCCGGCCCAAAGCCAGGGACATGGTAAGCAGCCCGGCGGTGGAGCCCCCCACCAGCAACATGCTGGCACGGGCCCCATACGCATCCCGATACGCCCCCTCCGTTACGGCGATCACCCCAGCAGGGTTAGCCAGGTTATCCGTGCCGTCCAATTCCGTTACATCCCAGCCTGTAAGCCGGTTCCCATAGGGTATGTCCTGCCCCTTGTGCCCCGGCATATGGAACCGGGCTGGGTCCCGGCGGGTGTATTCGCCCAATGCCTCCGGCAAAGTCCTGCCGTATCTACGCTGTCGGTTCATGCTTCCTCCACAGCTGCGATGATGGCATCCAGCAGCCGCACCATTTCTTCAGAAGGATGGAATACCAGCTGATACAGATTCCCCCCCTGTGCAAAAAACAGGCGATGGGCCGTGGCCTGGGAATTTACAGTAAGCACCGCCTTATGGCATTTCCCCTTGGCTCGAGCCGTCTCCTGGGATATAATCCCAATGCTTCCCGCCCCTGGTTTTACCAAAGCCCGCATCTCCCCTGGCAGGATCACCTCGGCGCTCTTGACCTTATCCCCCAGCATCCGTTCCGCCACCAGGGTGCCGGTGGGATAGGGGTTGCGTAACGGTTCGCCATATGCATCCAAGGCGTCCGCAGGCGGGTCTTTATAATAGAGGGTATAACGATAGGAGGACAGCCTCTTTTTATATAGCAGAAATGCCGCCGCGATCAACAATACAAAGGCCCCCAGCTGAACGAACCCGCCCCAAGCATAGTTAGACGCGGCGTTCATGATCAGCCGCATCAGGATGGCCAACAGTATCAAACCGATGACCAGCAGCAGGTCCCTCCCTTTTGTGGTGGATTTTTCATTTCGCTCTTGCAGCATGGGCAGCCTGTCACCTTCGCTTTCTTCTTTTATACAGATATGTTTATAGTATCATCTTTGGCCCGCCGGGTCAAATCAAATAAAGATACGAAGCTGATCTGCCAATCCCCCGCCCAGCCCGCAATCTTTGTTCCCAATGGGGAAATTCCCGCCCATTTCCCCCTATGGAGACTTAAGAAAACCTTAAGTATTCATTCATCTGGAATTAACCTATTGTTGATTCTTTATTCGTTTCCTTTTGCTATACTTCCCTTATCCTAAAAGATAGGCGGTACCCTGCCATAAGGCGGCCTTCCCATACCGGGTTGCCGGCGTATTCTGGAGCCCCGCTCTAACATCAAAGGAGGTATACGATGGAAGCCATCGTCTGGATCAACTACCTATTATCCGCCCTATTTCTCGCTTGTTACGGTTATCAATTCTTTTATATGTTTTACGCGCTGCTCTTCCCCCAAAAAACCGCCCCGATCCAGGCAGCGCCCAGCCTGCCCGCTCCCTCCGGGAAGCGGTATGCCCTGCTGATTTGCGCCCGCAACGAGGAAGCGGTCATCGGGGATCTGCTGGAAAGCGTCCGGGCCCAATCCTATCCCCAAGCCCTGTTGGAAGCCTTTGTGGCTGCGGACAACTGCTCCGACCTTACCGCCCTCATTGCCCGGCAACAGGGGGCGACGGTATACGAACGCTTTGACACCGCCAAGGTGGGCAAGGGCTATGCCTTGCAATTCCTTCTTTCCCATATTTGGAAGGACCGGGGGCAAGACGCTTTTGACGGCTATTTTATTTTGGATGCGGACAATATCCTTTCCCTGGATTTCGTTTCCCACATGGACCAAGTCTTTTCCCAGGGCCACCGGATCGTTACGGGATACCGGGCCTCGAAAAACTATGGGGAAAACTGGATCAGCGCCGGCTATGCCCTATGGTTCCTGCGGGAATCCCGCTTCCTCAACGGGGCCCGGATGGGCCTTGGGACCAGCTGTACGGTAAACGGCACCGGGTTTTTGATCCACAAGGACGTGCTGCTGAAAAACGGCGGCTGGAACCACTTCTTGCTCACCGAGGATGCGGAATTCAGCGCCGACTGCGTGCTCCAGGGGGAGCGGATCGCCTATTGCCCCCAGGGTATCTTTTTCGATGAGCAGCCCGTATGCTTTGCCCAATCCTGGCGGCAGCGGTTGCGCTGGTGCAAGGGGTATTTTCAGGTCCTTCGCTCCTATGGCGTCCGCCTGTTCCGGGGTTCCTTCGCGCCCCGAGGCTTCGCCTGTTTTGACCTGACCATGTCCATTCTGCCCGCTTTGGCCATCACCCTGGCCAGCTGCGCCCTCAATCTGCTCGCCGCCCTGCTCATCCTGCTTTCCGGCAGCAACGGTATGCCCCTGTTGCTTCGCTCCGCCCTGGACGGCATGTGCAACATGTATTTCACCCTGTTTGTTATGGGCGCCGTCATCACCTTGGCGGAATGGAACCGGTTAGACGCCAACCCCGCCCGCAAACTCTTATACGCCTTCAGCTTCCCCATTTTTTACCCTCACCTACCTGCCCATCTCCGTGGCAGCCCTGTTTCAGCGGGTGGAATGGAAGCCGGTGTATCACGGGGAGCAGGCCCGCCCCGCCAAGGAAAGTCTGCGGTTGCAATTTGCAAGGATACGCAGTAAAATAGAATTGCCGCGCTAAGCGGGGAGTTAGCGGTGCCCTGTCGCCTGCAATCCGCTACAGCAGGGCTGAATTCCCACGCCGAGGCCTGCGCCTGTGGGGCCGGCCTGTGTAAGGAGCGTTGAGGCCCGAGTCTCGTGCAACCCAACCCTGTGAACCATGTCAGGGCCGGAAGGCAGCAGCATTAAGCAGTCGTTAGGGTGTGCCGCGAGGTCGCCCGGGCGGAGCCACCTGCATGGGTATCGCCTGTAGGGGCAGCGTCAAGGCTGGGTGCGCGGCCTTTGTAAACCCACGCACTGGTTTTCTTATGCCAGTGCGTTTTTCTGTTTATGGGCCCAGGGGCCTGTCCTGCCCCTCCCGTCCGCCCTTGCCGCTGCGCTGCAGGACAACGCCAGGGGCTGCGGTACCCGCTGCGGCCTCAGGGGGGGGTCGGCGGGCGCGCGCAGCGCGCACAAAGGCGGGGGCCATTGGCCCCCGGCCTTTGGTTTTCGGCTTGGCCGGGGGGCCAAAGGCCCCCCGGCCGCCAAAGCGCCGCCGCCCCCCCAGGACCTACCCGGGGCCACTACCGCTCTGGTTTATCCTTGCTCTTTTCGACCCGTTTCATGGATACGCCCCTCGCTCTATCGGCGGGGCCTTCCTGCGGCAAAAGCAAAAAGGCGGCATAAAAGCCGTCTTTTACCCTTTTGCAAGTGAAAGGATGATCGTGGGAAAGGGGGTTCCCTCAGATCTTGTGGCGCTTATACAAGGCAAAAGCCACGAGCAGCGCCGCCGCGCAAACGGCAATGGTGAGCTTCACAGGGTCGCTCAGGTTTAAAATCATGCATTATCCTCCCATCATGCAGGCGTTAGCGAAGCTTTCGCCGTGCCAAAACGGTCCGTCAACTTTCCGGGCATCCATCCCAGCCCTTACAAACATCCACCCATGCGGCAGCCTTTGCGCACTGCTCCAATTCCTGGCAGGTCATAGGCACGGCGCTATTGCCGCTGCCAGCCGCCGGATAGACCACATCAAAGCGCTGCATGGAAACATCCAAATAAACCGGCACGCCCTCCGGCAAAGCAAAGGGGCAAACACCGCCCACTGCGTGGCCCGTATGAGCCAAGGCTTCCTCATGGGAGAGCATCCGGGCCTTCATCCCGAAGCGGGCTTTAAACTTCTGATTATCTACCTTAGCATCCCCAGCCATGACCACCAGCATACAGCCCTGGCCTCCTGGGCCTTGAAAGGACAAGGTCTTGGCGATGCGGGCGGGAGCCGTACCCAAAGCCTGGGCAGCCAGCTCCACCGTGGCGCTGGATACGGGGAATTCCATAACCTGTTCCCCTTTTCCAAAGCCAGACAGATATTTACGTACGACCTCTATGCTCATAACCAGCCTCCTGGGATAGACTACTGGACAATGCCATAAGCGCCGCTGTTCAGCGCGTTGATGATCTGGCTATTCAGCTGTTGCACCGGCGGGGTACACGCATCCAGCAAAGACTTATCCTCTGCCTCGATGGCATCCTCCAATTGATCCAAGTAGTATTGTAAGGTATCCCGGGTGGTTTGGTCAAGATAGGAACCATATCCCTGCAGGATTCCCACGCCCTGGGCATAGGCATTGTTGGCAGCCGCCAGCTCCGTGGCGATCAGTTGCCGGTTCATCTCGATCTGGGCCAGGATCAGATCCACATCCACGTCCTGATCTACCGAGGGGGTAGAGCCATAAATGTCTTTCAGCAGTTTTTCCAGGCGGCTTACATAGATGCCCCAATAGTCCCGGGCGGCATAAGAGAACGCTTTTCCTTCCACGGTATGGGTGCCCAGCTGGCTCATATCCATGTGCAGGGCCACCAGGGACAGGGAGCAGATCTGCTTAAAGCTCAGGTTGGTCATGATATTGTTCTCCACCGCCTTATAGATGGTGGGGATATTGGCGATCTGGTTGGTGTTCTTAAGCTGCTGGAGGATGGCCGCGATCATCATCTGCTGCCGGCCCACCCGGGCGATATCACTGGAGCCCTTGCGCTGCCGGCAATAGTCCAGCACCGCCTGGCCGTCCAGATGCTGCATGCCTGGATGAAGCTCCCGGCCGTTCATGGAGACCTCGATGTCCACGTTATAGTCCACCCCGCCCATGGCGTCCACCACTTCCTTCACCACGTTCATATTGAACCCAACATAATATTCCACTGGGATGCCCAATAGCTTGGAGACCGTATTGGTGGTGTAGGCGAAGCCGTTTTTCTGGGCGCCGCCGCCAGCGGAAAAAGCGGAATTGATCTTAGCATAGGGGGAAGCCTCATCTGCCAGGTTTCCCTTGGCGGTATAGATCTTCACGTAGCTATCCCGGGGGATGGAGATAATATCCACATCGTTGGTGGAAAAATCGATGGTGACCAGCATAATGGTATCCGTGCGGAAGGAGCCCCATTCTTCCCGTTCGGTGCTCTCATCGATGCCCAGCAACAGGATATTCACCCGGTTCTTCATAAAATCCAGATCCGCTTCGCTGCGCAAGACCGCGTCCGGATCGGGGGTAGGGCTGGGCGTGGGCTCCGCCGTAGCCGTAGGGGCAGGCGCAGCCGGGGTTTCCACCGGGGCGGGGCTGGGGGTCGTTTGGGGTTCAAACAAGGATTCAGGAGAGGTGATCTCCTGATAAAAATGCAAGCCCCAAACTGCTCCTGCCAGCAAAAGCACCAACACAGCCAGCAGGATAATCTTAAGGGCAAGGGGCATCCGCTTCTTTTTATTATGCTTATGGGAACCGTGACGGCCGCCGGAAGAGGCAGCCTTGGCTTCATGCTCCATGGTGACAAAAACCTCGCATTAATTTAATTTACCCACATTATACTCCTTTTCCCTCTCCGGGCAAAGCGGCGGCGGGAATGTTAACAAATAGTTTGACTTCTATCTCGATATTCCTTTGGGGAGCAATTGAGCTGCCGGCGGAACACCTTGCTAAAATAGCTGGGGCTGTTGAATCCCGCCCGCTCGGCCACAGTGGTGATGGGTAGATCTGTTTCTTCCAGCATCACCGCCGCGGCGCAGATCCGGTAGTTTACCACATAAGCCACCGGCGCCATGCCGATGGTCTTTTCAAAGCAGCGGCAGCACTCCCGCTCGCTGATGTTGGCGGCGGCGGCGATATCCGGCAGGGTGATATGCTCGGAATAGTGGGCGTGGATATAATCCAGCATGGCCTTCAGGCGGGCGGCCTGGCCGGAATGCCCCCCCCGATAGAACGATGAGGTCGTCCTGCGAAAATTTTCCACCAGCCTTCTCCAAAGCCGGGATAGGGCGTCCCGGACCCGGAATTCAAAACCCGAATACCCCCGGCCTCGCAGGCGTGAAAAGCCTCTTGAAAATGCTCTAAGCACACCGCTTGCCAAGGTACCATTGGGGGGAAAACACGATAAAGCGCAGGGCGGCGCAATTGAGCACCGGCAGCACATACCGCTGGTGGATGAACCCCCTCGGGCCGGCCGCCGATCAAGGCGGGATGGAACACCATGGAGCGAAAGCGGCAAAGGGTGCTGGGGGGCTTGGCGGATGCTATGCATGGCGTTGGTATTGAGCAGGATGCATTCGCCGCTATTGAGCACCACAGAGCCTGTATCCAGCTGTACCCGGGCCTTCCCCTCCGTGACCAAAAAGAGCTCCAGCTCCTCGTGCCAGTGCCAAGGGATCTGGCCTGTAAAATAATCTTTTACAGCCCCATCGTAACAGGCGCAGGGGAAAAGCGGCGTGCCGTGGGCGTCTAGCTCTTTCAGGTCTGCCGCGGTGCGGACACGAAATTTATATTTTGGATGCATTTTCGCCGGCATATCGCACCTCCATGGGAAAATTTTGTCCAAATTGTTATAGTAATAGGCAACATACTTATGGCAGGCCATCTCTTTGCACAGTATAATTTTACCAGAACCAAGAAATGAAAACAAGAAAAGGAGGATAACGCCATGATGACGCTTCTCAACATCAACAATACTGATCGGTTCTTTTCTATCGTGGACGGATGTGCCGGCCCTGTCACGGTGCAGTCCTCGGACGGCCGCAAAGAAGACCTGCGGCACAACACCCTGCTCCGGGATCTTTTGACCAGCAGCGGTGACGGCAGCATTGCCAAGATCGACCTGGATTGCACAGACGCCGGCGACGCATCCCGCATGTTCAAGTACATGCTGGAGGGAGCCTAATCGGCAGTCTGCCAGCCCCAAGGGCTGGATACCCTTTCTCAGTTCTCACAAAAGACACCGGGCGGCTATATGCCGCCCATTTTTTTTATTGCCCCAAATGGGGGCAAAAACTGCCGGAAAGCCGTGGGCAGGGCATAGACCCCGGTCAGCTCCTGGGGCAGGGCCCAGCAAAAAAGCAGGGTCTCCCTCTGCGCAAATCGATCACATAGCCGGTCATTTCCCATTCCAAGTGGGTGAAAATATGGGTGCGGTGCAAGACCTGCCGGGGAGCGACAGGGGACAGGTTCCAGGCTTCCGCCTGGGCCAGGGCCTCCTGGGTGGAAAGGCGGCCGGGCAGGTTGGGAAATTCCCACAGCCCTGCCAGCAATCCCCGCCCAGGCCGCCGCCTTAGGGCAATGCGGCCCTCCCACCAAAGCAGGAACAGGGTATGGGCTTCCTGTTTTCTGGGGCGTTTGGGGGTACGCAGGGGCAGGGTCTCCGGCGCGCGGCATCCGTCCAGGCAAATTCCCGCAAGGGCATGCGTCGCACCGGGGGCCCTCCCTCCCGGCGGGCAAAGGGTAGCGCCCAGCTCCATAAGGGCCTGGGTGAAGTCCCCGCATTGCCCCAGCGGATATACGGCTTCCAGGGCCGCCGCCACCGCCCGCTTCATGGGAGGCGGGTCCATGGGCTGCTGGATATGGCAAAGCCGGGCGATCACCCGCAACACATTGCCATCCACCGCCGCTACAGGCATACCAAAACAAATGGAGCAGACGGCCCCCGCCGTATAATCCCCGATGCCCGGAAGGCTGCGGATGGCTTTGTATTCCCTGGGAAATACCCCGTTGTATTCCCGCTGGATCTGCTGCGCGGCCCGTTGTAGGTTCCGTACCCGGCTATAATAGCCCAGCCCTTCCCACAGTTTGAACAGCAGTCCTTCCTCTGCCGCCGCCAGGGCGGCAATGGTGGGCAGCGCCTCTAAAAAGCGGGTATAATAGCCTCGCACAGCCTCTACCCGGGTCTGTTGGAGCATGATCTCGCTAAGCCATACATGATATGGCGCCCGATCCGCCCGCCAGGGCAACACCCTGGCGTTTTGTTGATACCAGGGTAGCAACGCCCCTGGCAGCTGCGCCAAGCCTGGAAAGGCAGGCGCCTGAAAAGATCCTCGTTTTTGTTCCATGGCCCCATGATACACCATCCAGGCCCCAGGGTAAAGCCCCCGGGGGGCGCCGGCTGCAAGGCAATGCAAAAATGCAGGCCGGCCGGCCGGCCTTTTCTGATTGCCCAGGGGCGAAATACCGCTATACATATTTTCGCATGTGCTTGAGTGCGCTTTTTTCCAGGCGGGACACCTGGGCCTGGCTGATGCCGATCTCCTCCGCCACCTCCATCTGGGTGCGGCCTTTGAAAAACCGAAGATGCAAAATCCGCCGCTCCCGGTCAGTGAGCTTTTCCATCCCCCGTTCCAAAGCCACGTGGGTCAGCCAGTCGTCGTCGCAGGTACCCTCGTCCTTTACCTGGTCCATCACATAGATGGCATCCCCGTCGTCGTGGTAGATGGGCTCGAACAGGGAGACCGGGTCCTGGATGGCGTCCAGGGCAAAGGCGATTTCCTCCTCCTTGACCCCCATGGCCTTGGCAATGTCGCTGATATGGGGTTCTTGCCCCATCTCTTCCAGGAGTTTGGTCCTGGTTTGCAGGGCGCGGTATGCGGTGTCCCGTATGGAGCGGGAGACCCGCAGAGCATTGTTGTCCCTTAAATGCCGCCGCACCTCCCCGATGATCATGGGAACCGCATAGGTGGAAAAACGCACCTCATGCTTCAGGTCAAAGTTATCGATGGCCTTGATCAGGCCAATACACCCCACCTGAAAGAGATCGTCCATCTGCTCCCCCCGTCCGGAAAACCGCTGGATCACGCTAAGCACCAAACGCAAATTTTCCCGAATAAAGGTTTCCCTGGCCTCCTGGTCGCCCGCTTGGATCTTCAAAAGCAATTCCCGGCTACGCTTTTGGGTCATCATGGGCAGCTTGGCGGTATCCAGTCCGCAGATCTCCACCTTGTTCAGCGCCATAACCGCATCCCCCCTCAACAAACATTCGTTACGCCTTTAGCATTGCCGAAAACCGGCCGTGGCAATTCCGCGAAAAGGGTAAGGTTTTAGGAGGCGGGTTTCTTTTCCGGCGTCTTCGCCGGGTCGTGGCACGGATTTGCCTGCCGCCGCAACAAAAAAAAAGGCGGCTTGCGCCGCCTAATCGCCTATGAA
>ENA-OQCL01000501-OQCL01000501.1-human-gut-metagenome-genome-assembly--contig:-NODE-501-length-18573-cov-4.155372_pt1 | contig 18573 bp, 32 predicted proteins | sample MGYA00242502_ERZ504586 | MGnify/ENA primary metagenome ERZ504586 (study PRJEB26092, sample SAMD00036316) | human gut metagenome | host: Homo sapiens | study: EMG produced TPA metagenomics assembly of... | reverse complement strand
AATACAATACCCTATTGATTGGGGAAAGTCAAATAAACTTTGAATTCTGCTTGACAATCAAATTATATTGATATCATGTGCACGAAATAAAATAATATTTGGATTGGAGGGCTGGTAATGAAAAGAGCAGATACCATAGATACGCAGAGAATGAGGTGCTATATCGCAAATAGTGGTATTAAGCAAAACTGGCTCGCGGCTGCCTGCGGCATGTCAGAGAATCAGCTTACTTTATCGCTCAATGACAAAAGAGCTTTTTAAAGCGGAAGAGTATCTGCGCACTTTGCCTGACGCTCGGAGTCTCCCTCAAGCAATTTGTGACAGAAAAAGAAGTAGTAGCGTAACGCACCGCTGCAATTAGGATGACTTTGCGTGGAGCTGATTAATTATGAGAATTAATGAACTGACCCCGGAAGAACACTCGATAGTGAAAATACTCCGACTTATGTCAGACCCGGACAGAGAATGGACGATGAAGAACTTTTGGATATGCGCCGGCGTAGTTATAAGACAATGGTCCACGCCGAACGACAAAGTGAAAAACTTGAAGGAAATGGAGACGGAACTCAGAGAGAACATCCCAAAGCTAATGCAGGAAGCAGGCATATGCACAGAGAAGCTGGCGCAGAAGATTTCTGCTGACGAGCATAGGCTTAATGACTGGATGAATGGGCAGAGCCTGCCTACTGGTGGGCAACTATTGGCTCTGGCTGAAGCTCTTGGATGCGAATTAGACGAGCTGCTGCGTTGGCCTTATTATGGAACAGACGGCGAAGTATTATGGAACAGACGGCGCAATAAGGAGGTGAGGACGTGAGCGGCGAGGCGGCTGAGGGGGCTTATGTCATATGCGGCATGGCCTACATGCTGCTTGTATGTGCACCGGCACTTGCGCTTATGCTGTCGGGCCGTGAAATAGATCTGTCAGTCATGGTGTGCAGCAGAAAAGGCATGAGCGCGCTGCGGCTCAGGAACTTTGAGACTGAGCTGGCGTGGATATCGGTTTATGGGTTCTGCGCTTACATGCTTATACAGGCGGCGCTGCGCATTGCGTGGCTGGTCAACCCCGACGGGGTATGGTCCGGCTTCTGGTTGGTGACGGGCGCGACGGTGTTCGCGGCGGCTCTGACGGGCTGTGTTCTGGCGTTCAAAAGGAAAACGCTCGCCGCAGCGGCTACTGCGGTGAGCGCGTGTATCGGCTTATTCTGGGCGTTCCTGATGGTTATCATTGCGCTTCAGCTGAATCACTGAGGATAGAGCGGCTTCAATTTCTTCGCGCGTGCCTTTGTGAAGCGTGGAATACAAAGCATCGAGACAGACAGCTAAATTGCCCGTGGATTCGGCACTGATGGAAGAAACCTGCGCGAGGGCGTCTGTGCGGTACTGCCAGCCCTGTGTGTTTGCAGCACGGGAAACGGAGGCGGCCATCGCAGAAAAACCGAGACTCAGCAGCGAGCTCGCGCTCGTGCTCCCATTGCTTTTGCAGGTGTTCAAATTTGAGCTTCAATTCTCTGGTGGCCTTATTCTTTGCGATAACAGCTGTAACTATGGTAGCCAACACGGGCAAGATGATGCCCAAGATATCCAACCACATTTTATCACCTCCCTTCCGGATGATTTTACCACCGGGCGCGGAGGCGGACAAGAGGGGGGGTGCAGACGTGGCCGAGTATAATAGAGCGCTCAAAAGTTTAATAAAAGCGCGCTTCGGCAGTGAGTCAGAGATGGCGCGTCAAGTGGGTAGAAGCAGACAATCCATTAGCAAGATGACAAGAAAAGGACGCTCTCCTAAAATATCCGAGCTGAATTGGTGGGCAGAAGTTTTAGGCACCAGCGTGGCAATGGTGGTTGATGCGTTTCAGACGGCGCAGTAAGGAGGTGAGGACGTGAGCGGCGGTAATAAAAAGCCCGCGCTGGATGAGCGCGGGCGGGATGGAACAAATTTAAGCAAGGCTTGCCCAGTTTGTCGATAAGAGCACCCAGATTTTCGCCGAATTTACGGAGTGCATACCGCCCGTCGCCGGGCGGCAGGGCGATGTGACCACCTCGCTCGCTAATGTTACACCAGTAATATCTATGGGGTTGATAATGCTGGCTGTAAGTGTGTTGACAGTGCTAATACCAGAAAGCATGCCGGAAATGTAACCAATGTCATCGTTCATACTTACGCTAGACATCCATATTGTTACTTCGCCTGACGGCGCGGGCAAGTCATTTCTGCCTGCCTCTCACGGTCGCCCGTGAGTTCAGACTGTGCCTTCATCCACGTGGGATGCCCCGTGTCCAGTCGTTACACCTTCCCCCCCCTTTTTTTTTTCGCGGGGCTTGGCTCGGCGTTGCCTGGGTGCTTTTATCAACAAATAATAATACCATTCATGGGACAAGTTGGCAAATGTTTTAATATGCGGTTCTCCGCGCTGTAAAAGCTTAGCGCAGTAAAAAAGGGCGAGAGAGCAAGAGGAGGTTCACAAGCCCATGCCAAAGACATTTGGAGAACGAATGAAGGAGCGGCGCAAAAGCTTAAAGATATCCGTCGATGAGGTTGCCAAGGTGCTAGGAGTGTCGCGCGCAACTGTGTACCGATATGAAAACGGCGACATTGAGAAAATCCCTTCCAAGTATCTGGAACCGATTGCACACGCCTTGGAAACAAACGCGGCTCATCTGATGGGCTGGGACGAGGAGACTGAAAAAGAGGAGACAAAGAGAACGGGCGATACTTATTCACCAAACGTAAGAGCACTGGCAGTAATAGCGCGGTTCATTGTTCTCGGAGCGGCAGAAAAGGCCCTGGAAGAGGCCCGAGAATGCTTCAAAATTTCCAACAACGATAAAGTGTGCGCAAACTGTCGTAATTTCCACCAACACTACGTTATTACGGCTTCAGGCGCGTTCAGCCCCATTAGTCGCGGACATTGCTGCCCAAGAGGCAGAGAATTCAAGTACCCAAATTGGAAGGACAGCTGCGACCTGTTCGAGGCTATGAACGGGAGCGCCTGAACGGCAAGGCATAGGGCAACTGCGGGCACACATAGGCTTGAAGGTGGAGGTGAGGGCTGTGGCGGAGCCTGTTTATCCGATAATCACGAAAGAGGACACCGAGGACGGGTACATATTGCGGTACGACTATGGCCCAAAGCAGGGCGTCACGACCTGTATCGTACACCGGCGGCCGACGACGGAGGAGGAACGCTCGCGCATGCGCAGCGGTATCAACAGGATAATACGCCCGTACGGCTACGTGCTGGCGGACTGAGAGGGTCACAAACATGGTTATGTCCGAAAGCGAAATCGTCCGGGAGTACCGGACGGCGAAGAACAAGCCCAAGCAAATCGAGGTGCTGGCGGAGCTGAATGCGGTAAAGGCGGACTGGATAGAGGATATCCTCCTGCGCAATCCGGAGAGCGGATATGTGAAGCCGGGGCCAAAGCCCAAGCAGAAGGCGGCGGCGGAGTCGGAAGCTGCGCGGGAGGTCAACGCACTGGCGCCGGAAGCGCTGGGTCGGGCGGACAGGGACCGCGGAGGGGCGGCGCTGCTGCTCATGGAGCTGGCGGCTATGCTGGAGCGCTGTGAGAGCCTTGAATGCCTGGAGCGGCTGCAGCTTGCGGCGACACTGAGCGGCGGCAAGGTGATGATAGTGGACATTCACTGACACCCTTACATGAAGAACACAAAAGAAAGGCGGCGGGGAAAGATGAGAAATTGGAGGGGGAATGCCGTATTGGCCGGGTACATAGCACTGTGCGTGCTGCTCATCATCCTCGCCGCCATCATATCGCTGCGCCTGAGTGCGCAGGAGGCGCGGGCGGCAAGTGAGCTGCCCGCGCCTGTTTACAGCTCCGCCGCGCTGGCGGCGCAACTGGCGGTAGCGCCGGACGTGGCGGCACATGAGCCGCAGATACCTGAACCGCCCGCTGAGCCTGAACCAGAGCCGCGGTATGAGGAAATCACAGCGGAGGAGCGGGAGCTGCTCGCCCGCGTGGTGTATGCCGAGGCAAACACGGAAACGCTTGAGGGGCAGATCGCGGTGGCCCAGGTGGTGCTCAACCGCGTGCGCTCCGAGAGCTTCCCGGACACGGTGAGCGAGGTGGTGTTCCAGGATGGGCAATTCTCAACGGCCTCTATTCTCGGGAGCGTGGTGCCGAATGAGACCAACTATGAGGCCGTGGACGCGGCGTTTGAGACTGAGGTCGTGCCGTATGAGGTGCTGTACTTCTCCCGCGGCGCTGAGAATGACCGGGTGTGGGGGCAGATCGGGGCGCATGTGTTCTGCTATGGATATGTGTGGTGAGCGGCTGGGCCGCTTGCAAATATGACGACGGAGGAATGGACATGCACATCGTTACTATCAGAGAAAAGGGCAAGGACAAGCCGCTGCTTGAGCGGGAGTGCGACTGCGCGCTGGGCGCGTTTGGAAGTGCCGGAGAAGCGCACTGCCTTACCGGCATACAGGGCAAACGGCAAACGCTGATAAGCACATATGCCAGCGCCCTGATGGGGCTCAAAACGCTGGAGACAGAATTCCCCGGGCTTGTCGACGAGGCTGTCGCGGCGGCAAAGAATGCGGACTTCACAGAAACAGAAACCGAGAAACCGCGTGTCTCGCTTTTCTCGCGGCTCTTTGGCAGGTGAGCGGCGTGGACAGATGGGAAGTACGGCATGACCTCTATGAGGATGTGGAGGTCGAAGCGGAGGACAGGTTGCGTGCCATAATCGCGGCGGCGAAGGTTTGGGGCGTGCGCTGGCTGCCCATTGCGCATGAGTGCCGGACAAAGAAGCTGGGCCCGGCAAAGGAGGCGGAAGGCTATGGCAAGACAGGAGCGGTTTGAGATACCCTGCCGCGAGTGCGGCAAGCCTCTGATATTCATCCGCACGCGGGCGGGGAAGAACATGCCCTGCGAGGCGGAGCCAGTGCTCTACTGGCCGGATGCCGACGGGCCGCTGCTGTTCTATCAGCGCGACGGCTCATATGAGCGGGGAACACTGGAGGGGCATCCCGCGGTGCCGCGGGAGAGCGGCTATGTGCCGCACTGGGGACGCTGCCCCGGCCGGCGCAGAGGTAAGGCGCCGCCGGGAGAACGGAAACGTACTCCGCTTGAGCAGCGCATACATGAACAGGTGCTTCGTGAGCGAGCCGAGGCAGAGGCGCGCCGGGAACGGGCGCAGGCGCGGGCGCAGGCGCGGGCGGCGGAAGAGGCCGCGCTGCGCGAGGCGGAAGAACGTCAGACAAGACTGTTTTGAGGGGGCAGACCATGACTACGATACAGACGGCGGCCTTGGCGCCGCTGAAGGTATACATCGCCGGCAAGATCGCGGGCGATCCTCAGTACCGCAGGAAATTCCTCGCCGCGCATATGGAGCTCAAGAACGAGGGGCACATCGTCCTCAACCCGGCGCACCTTCCCGAAGGGATGAAGAGCGCGGATTACATGCGCATATGCCTCGCAATGATAGACAGCGCCGACATGGTGGCGTTCCTGCCGGACTGGGAGGATTCGCCGGGGGCGCGGCTGGAGCACGACTATTGCGAGCACGTTGGGAAAAGGCTGTTTCATGTTGCCGACGCCTATGATAACTGAATACTGCCTGGGATGCCGGCACCTGGACCCTGACATGGTGGCCTGCGTGTATATCCTCAACACCAAGACGAGCCGTGCCTTCACTATGAAGCAGCCTTCAGGGGACGGGTGCAGGTGCTGGGAGCCGGGCGGACGCGACGACCGGATGCGCGACGCTATCCGCGATGAAGTGCGGGCACGGCTTGAGGCAAAGAGACGGGAGCACCTGTATACACACATGATGGCGCTTTACAAGCGCGGATGCACGGACACAGAGATAGCCGAGCGCTGCGGCGTTGGGCTGGGTGCGGTGAAGCACTGGCGGCGCACACGGATGCTGCCAGTCAACGCCGCCCGCACCACGGGCTACGACCTCTACAGAGAGCTCTATGAACAGGGCCTGTCCGACAGGCAGATGGCCGACAAACTGGGCGTGCCGGCTCGGCGAGTATCTCGGTGGCGGTGGAACAAGGCCCTGCCCCCAAACATACCAAAGGAGGTACAACCATGATAATAAACGAAAAGCGGCTTGCCCGTGCGCTCAAGAGTGCAGGCGCCGTAGGCTTCCGGCTGCGCGTCGCCGGCCCAAATCTCGAACTTATAGGCCCTGATTGGGCCGCGCAGATTTGCCTGGATATCATGGACGAGCCGCCTAAACTCGTCCTCGCCGCCTTGGTAGAGGTCCTCGGGTATCTGCCCGGCACGGGCGAATGCCTCAGCGTTTGCAAAGGGAAAAGCGGGTGGGCCGCCCAGTATATACAAGACGCCGTTTTCTGCGAGGAGTTCAACGGCTACGTGAGCGATCATTATGCGGCTCAGCCCTGCGCGGTGCTTCCTCTCCGGCTGGGCGCTCAGCAGCTCGTTCAAACCCTGGACCGCCGCGTGTATGGCCTGGGGCCCGGCTGGAGCTTGAGGGACCGCAACGACGCCGCGTACCTCGGTACGGGCTGCGCGATCATCAGGGACCGTGAGTCGGTTCTTGCCGTGAGACTGAATCGAGCGGACGAGCCCGGGGCGGTGTGGAGGTGGATCGAGAGCCGGGACTGGCTTGGCGACACGGAGGGCGGGCGTGAAGGCGGTGGGACCTGTGCTTAACGTCACGCCGGCGAGAATGCTGCGCTTAGCGAAACGATACGGCATTAAGACCGGCCAGCGCGGCGGGCAGAGCTTTGTGCGCTACCCGAGCGGGGCTAGCCTGCTTCAGTTCTCCCTCGAGGGCGAAAGGCACTACCTTCACCTCGGCACAGCTGGAGAGCGGGTGCTGCTCAGCCACGAGTGGGCAGAGCAGGGGAGAGCCGGACAGAGCAGGTCCCGGTATGAGGTGATACCTGTGCCGCACGACGTTTTGCTGACACTGGGGTTTATAGAGAAAGGAGCGGCTGATGGTACGTAAATACAAAGGGTCGCGCGAGGAATACGAGCAGAAGCTGGGGCGCGTCATGGGCAGGCTCGGGGTGCGGGTGTATGACTACGACTGGAGCCGCCGCGGCTGCTGGGTGCAGATGGTCTACGCGGGGCGTGCGTATCGCTTTGAGAATTCCGTCGATAAGAGCGCAGAGAGCGGCCGGCTGAGCAACGTGACGGACCTGTTTGCTCAGATAGTGCTTGCACTGGAGGGGCTTGCGCGGGCCATCGAGAACGGCATATTCACGCTGGACATGCTCATGGCCGGCGTGCCCGCGCTCTCCGCGGCGGCGGACATCCCTGAGTGCTTCCGAGCTCTTGGCTTTGAGCGGCTGCCGGAGGACACGGACGCCGTCAAGGCCAAGTATAGGGAGCTTGCGAAGAGCGCCCACCCGGATGCCGGCGGGGACGAGGAAACCTTTCTTTTGCTGCGGGCCAACCTGAACAAGTGTTTGACATGGCTCGCGGAAAATGGGAGGGCGGGGTGAATGCCGGAGAATGTGGCCTATAACATGGACTGCATGGAGTACATGCGGACGCTGCCGGACAAGGCAGAGCAGAGAACGAAAATCAAAGTATCAGATAATAAAAAATTACTTGACGTCACATGTGGAGCACGCTCTATGTGGTTTGATAAGCACCATCCATCTGCAATCTACTGTGATAAACGCCGCGAAAAGTATCATTACATATGGGGAAATGCAGGAAACTGTACTTTAGATATTAACCCTGACGTTCTCTGCGATTTCACAAAGTTACCTTTTGGAGAATGAACATTTGCCTTGGTGGTATTTGACCCACCACACTTAACCAGAGCCAAAGGAAACAGCATGGTTAGTCAAAAATTACGGCAAGTTTGGCGACAACTGGCCTCAAATGCTTCATGATGGATTTAACGAATGTATGCGCGTGCTGAAACCCAGATGGAGTGCTCATTTTTTAAATTGGAGTGAGTATGATGTCCCGGCCGCAGAGGTATGGAAGGCAATAGGGCAGAACCGCTATTTGGGCATCATAGCGGGAAAAGAGTAATACATTTTGGGGTTGCTTTATGAAGTTAAACGAAGCATGATGCACGCGCCGCCGCTGCTGACGCCAGAGCACATGTAGACACTGGAGAAAACGGGTGAATAACGCTGTCATGTTTTCGAGCAAAAGTGCCGAGTGGGAAACGCCTCAAGATCTGTTTGATAAGCTAAATGAAGAATTCCATTTTACCCTCGACGTGTGCGCAACGCCCGAAAATTACAAAGTGTGAGCACTATTACACATCAGAACAAGACGGCCTTTCGCAGCCGTGGAAAGGCGTTATTTGGTGTAACCCTCCGTACGGTAAAAGTATCGGAAGCTGGGTGCGCCGCGGCTTGCTTGCCGCTGCTGACGGCAATGTTGTGGTTATGCTGTTGCCCGCGCGTACTGATACGCGATGGTTTCACGAGTACATATACAACAAAGCAGAGACGCGCTTCATTAAGGGACGGCTCAAGTTCGGCGGAAACAAAAATGCAGCGCCGTTTCCGTCAATGATAGTAGTGTTTAGGTTCGCGCCGGGGCAGATGGAGACACAGAACATAAGGGAGGAAAAGCATGAGGGAGTACCTGAGCAAGCTCGTGACCACGGCGGAGCGATGGAGGACCAGATGTTTTGAGGCGCTGGGTTTCGTACCGAGCGCGGAGCTTTACGCCATGCGTGAGGCTTACAATTATGAACTGCGTGAGCGGCTCATGCTCAAGCGGGATTATGAGAATCTGTATGAGGACTATCGCAAAGCCCTTGAGACGCCTGCACGGCGTTATGGTTATGCGATTACCCCCTACGTCGCTCGGGCGCAGGTGCGAAAGCTCGAAGATTCTCTGCTCATAGAGTCTGCGCCGGACGAGTATTTCAAAAAGGGGCTCAGGGAGTCGCTGATGCGGGCGATAGATGAGCAAATCACATATAGCAAACAGGAGACGCGAGACGCCGTTATCTGGCAGGCAAGGCTGAATGTGGCTGTGAAGGAGGGATAGTAATGAGCAGGCTGGACGAGATGATCCCTGAAAACGAGGATAAGCTGGCGTGGCTTCTTGGCGTGCCGAGGGGTGCTTGCTTCAAATACCACGACAAAGTGTACAAGGCTGACGATATCATATTGCAAGCGATGTGGACTGCGGACGGGGAGTTTTATTTTGAAGAAATAGAGCAGAGAGCGGCTTTCGATATCATACAGCACAGCAATGAAATTGAAACGCCTTTGCTGTGGGACGCTGCGGATGCGAAGCATGCAAAGAGCCTTATCGACATTTTTAGTCGTGATCATTGTTTGTACCGCGCAAAAGGAGCGGTCTACATTTGCCAACCATATGGCGACGTTTGCGCGGTTATCTGGTCGGATGAATTATTTTCAAAACTGCCTTTAGGCGAGTGGCGCAAAATATGTCTCAATGGGATAAAAGAATGTTACGAAGTGCCTTGCTTACATGACAGCGCTGAATTAAATCAACAAGCTTGAGGATGCGTTCTGACCAAAGGGCCCGCGCGGCGGGCCCTTTTGTGAGAGCATATACTTTATTTTAACACGCGCGCGCACGCGCGTTATCAAAGGTTCGTAGAGGCCTAAGTTTACGGACGCGGGGGAAATATATGGGCTCGACCGGGTACTGGGAGATCCGCACATATGAGTGCGGGGCTCTCGGGGAGAAAACGAAATACTGGGTCCCCGGCGAGCCTCCGGCCAGGGGGCGGAAGCTCGGCCGCAGTTCGGAGCGGAAACAGCGGCAGAACGAGAACGATGCGGTGCGCAGGCTCAACCGGGAGATACACGCGAACTTCTCAGCCGGGGATCTGTTCCTCGGGTTGGACTATGGGCCGAAGAAATACTCCGAACTCCTTCGCAGGGCGGAAGCCAGGCAGGAGGCAGACCGGACCGCCGGGGTAGAGCCGGGCATACTCGAGGACTATCTCCGCAAGGAGGCTAACCGCGAGCTGGACAATTTCATCCGCCGCGTGAAGCGCCGCCTGCCTCCCGGAGCGGAGCTCAAATACATAGCCGTGACCTCCGATATGGACGGGGAGACGGGCGAGGCAGTCCGCATACATCACCACATCGTAGCCAACCGGGCCGCGTGGCAGGCCTGCGTGGAAGCCTGGCCGCACGGGGCGCCTACGCCAAAGCGCTCAGCGCGCAAAAGGATTACACGCCGCTGGCGGAGTATCTGCTGAACCAGGTTCGCCGCCTGCCCGACGAGAAGAAGTACAAGCCTTCCCGCAACCTTGTGAGGCCTCAGCCGAAGTGCCGCGTCGTATGGAGCGGGGCGGAGCTGCGCGTGCCAAAGGGCTGCGAGCTGCTGTACCGTACGGCCTACTCGGGCAAACGAGCGGGGCAGTATATCCGCTATGCGCTGCCCTTCGCGCCAATGCGCAGTTAGGAGGGCGGGATGGCGAGGAAATTCAAGTATCTCCCCTCAGTACATAAGGGCTATGCCGAGCAGGGCATGATATTTTTTGCGTGCCAGAACTATGCACGGCAGACTGCGGAGGTGCAAAGTAAAATAGACAGACTGTGCCGCGAGGCCGGGGGCGAGTATGCTGACGCGCTCCGGGCCTATCTCTGCACGCCTGCGAGCTGGGAGGCGGTGACGACGGAGTATTTCGTTTCGCCCTCGACGCTGGATAGAGTGAGACGACGATTTTTCGAGCTGTGGTAGAGCGCTCCCCTGCTGGGGGGGCGCATTTTTTTGCGCGCCTGAAAGTTGACGGTAACAGAGGGGGTAAGGCTGATAGATTGCAGATTGAGAGATAGTACGCGCGCAGGGAGGTGTTGGTCGTGGCGCGGGCCAAATATGCGGAATGGCTGACAGAACAGGGACTGGAACGGCTCGCCGAGATGGCGCCGCGGCTGACCGACGCCGAGATGGCTAAGGAGATGGGCATCAGCCCCTCGACGTACTACGACTGGCTCAAGAAGCATTCGGAGATGTCGGAGACGGTGACGCGCGCACGCACGGGCGCGGATGCGCGCGCGGTCAATGAAAGCGTCGAACGGAGCCTGCTTGAGACGGCGCTCGGAGGCGTCCGGGTGCTCAAAAAGCCGATGAAGCTCAAAAGCACGAGCTTCGACGCGCGCGGTCGGCGTGTGGAGAAGGAGAAAATCGTTTACGCCGACGAGGAGATCTACATCCAGCCCAACGTGAAGGCGCAAATATTCTGGCTCACCAACCGCGAGCCTGAGCGCTGGCGGAACAGGGTGGAGGCCGCGATAGTTGACGACAACGCCGTGAACTATGTGTTCCGCGAGGCCACGAGCGAGGAGGCGGCCGGCTATGCAGACTAAAGTCCTGCGGCTCAACGAGCGGCAAAAGCTGTTCTTTATGGCCCGCCGGCGCTTTATAGGCTACGGCGGGGCGCGCGGCGGCGGCAAGACCTGGTCCGTACGCATGAAGGCAATGCTGCTGGCTTCGAGATACGCAGGCATCAAGATACTCATCGTGCGCCGGAGCTTTCAGGAGCTGCGCGACAACCACATACTCCCGCTGCAGATGGAGCTGCGGGACATAGCCCGGTGGAAGGAGCAGGAGAAGCGCTTTATCTTCCCGAACGGCTCGTACATCCGCTTCGGCTACTGCTCGGCGGAGCGGGACGTGCTCCAGTACCAGGGCCAGGAGTTCGACATCATCTTTATCGACGAGGCTACTCAGCTCACGGAATTCCAGTTCCAGACCTTCAAGGGCTGCCTGCGCGGCGCGAACGACTTCCCCAAGAGAATGTACCTCACCTGCAACCCCGGCGGCGTGGGCCATGCGTGGGTGAAACGGCTCTTTGTTGACCGACGGTATCAGGGCGACGAGCGGGCGGACGACTACGAGTTTATCCAGGCCAAGGTCACGGACAACCCCGTGCTGATGGAAAAGGACCCCGAGTACATACACATGCTCAAGTCCCTGCCATATGAGCTGCGAGAGGCCTGGCTCAACGGCTCCTGGGACGTGTTCGCAGGCCAGTATTTCAGCGAGTGGGACCGGGACGTGCATGTCGTGGCGCCCTTCGAGCCGCCGGCCTGGTGGCGGCGCTACGTGACAATCGACTACGGCCTCGACATGCTGGCGGCCTACCTCATCGCGGTGGACGAACACGACATGGCCTATGTCATACGCGAGGTGTATCAGGGCCGGGACCTCGGCGAGAACGCCAGGGGACTCATAGTGAGCGAGGCGGCCCAGGCCGTGCTGGACATGGTGGGCGGCGACAAGGTCACAGCCTATCTCGCGCCGCCGGACCTCTGGGCCGCGCGGCAGGAGACGGGCCGGAGCGTGGCGGACATATTTGCCGAGCACGGCATTGCCCTCACGAAGACGAGCAACGACAGGCTGGACGGCTGGATGGCCATGCACGAGAGGCTGCGCGTGTTTGAGGACGAGCACGGGTGGCCCGTGGCGAAGCTGCGGATATTCCCGGGCTGCGCCAACCTCATCCGCACGCTCCCGCAACTGCGGTACGACGATAAGCGCGTGAACGACGTGGCGCAGGAGCCGCACGAGCTCACGCACGCGGCCGACGCTATACGCGGCTTCTGCGTGTATTGGGTACGAGCGGCGCACATACAGGAGGCGCCGGCCCGTATGCAATGGACCAGGGACATGCTGGAGGATTACCGGCGCGCGTCCCCCGCGGGGAAGCGCTTCCTGGAGCAGCGCTGGGGGCCGCCCGGCAGATAAGGAGGAGACATGAACAAAGACAGGCTGCACCTGTGGCAGGACAGACTCGCCCGAAACGACTCGCAATACGAAAACTGGTATGCGCTCATGGACGAGCGCGAGCGGCTGTATCAGGGCTCCAGGTACATCTTCCCCCTGGTGAACAAATACCGGCCGAGCAACGCAAAAACGCCGCACGTGCGGAACATATGCAGCGAGCTCATAGAGGCCCAGGTGGACAGCAACATCCCTTCGCCGAAGGTAACGGCGGTCCACGAGAAGGACGAGCCGCTTGCCAAGATAATCGAGGACATGCTGCGCAATGAAATGGACCGCCTGCCCTTTGCTGAGATCAACGACCTCATGGAGCGGATAGTCCCCATCCAGGGCGGCGGGGCCTACCTCGTTGAGTGGGACAACACAGCGCGCACGCACACCACGATAGGCGAGCTGAACGTCGTGCCCATCCACCCGCGGCAGATGGTGCCGCAGGACGGCGTGTACAGCGGCATCGAGGACATGGATTACATCATCCTCAAGATGCCGCAGACCCGGGAATACATATACCGGCGGTACGGGAAGGACGTTTCCTTCGAGGGCGAGGCTGAGCCGGATATCAAGGGCGGCGACGGCTCCACGGCTGAGGACATGGTGACGCAGTATATCGCCTACTACCGGAACGACGCCGGCGGGATTGGCATGTACAGCTGGTGCGGGGCATGTTGAGCTCGAGGACCTCGAGGACTACCAGGCGAGGCGGCTGCGGCGCTGCGCCGTATGCGGCCAGCTCGAGCCCACGGCCGACGACGGCGATGATAAGCAGCACGCGCTCGAGGAAGAGGAAGACTTCGAGGAGATCTCAGTCAAGGAACAGGCCGAGGGGGTTTCGGGCCGCCCGGGGCTCCCGCCGGATGACGAGGGCTGGAGCGGGGCCATGCGCTGGATCGACGGCGAGCTCTGGCCCGAGGGCGAGGAAGAGCCGGAGGAAGAGCCGGACGGGCACGAGGCGCGGCGCTGCCCCTACTGCGGCTCGACAGATTGGGTGTACAGCGAGGAGGAGTTCGAGGAGATTTGGTCGCCCATAACGACGAGCCTCGGGCACAGGATCCCGGGGGCGAGTGAGGAAGTGTACCTCACCGGCGAGATAGATGAGATCACGGGCCTGCCTGTGCCGGCCGTGCGGCTGGTGCCTTTCCGCGTGCCGTATTACAAGCCCCTCCGCTATCCTGTTGTGCTCCAGAAAAACGTGAGCGTATACGGCCAGTTCCTCGGCGACAGCGATATCGACAAGATCACGGATCAGCAGAACACTACAAACAGGCTCGAAAAAAACGATCATCGACAAGCTCATCTCGAGCGGCTCCTTTGTCACGCTGCCCGCGGATGCATGTGTGGGCATAGACGAGAATGATATGCGCGTCTACCGCCCGGCAAACCCCGCGGACGCGACATGATAGGCGTATATAACCTCGAGGGCGATGTGAGCCAGGACCGCGAATACCTCGACCACATATACGAGGAGGCCCCGGCAGATCATCGGCATAACCGATTCGTTCCAGGGGCGGCGGGACACGACGGCGACGAGCGGCACGGCCAAGGAGTTCGCCGCGGCGCAGACTGCGGGGCGGCTTGAGTCCAAACGGGTGATGCGCGACGCGGCGTATGCTGCGCTGTTCGAGCTCATGTTCAAGTTCAAGCTGGCCTATGCGGACGAGCCTCGCGCTGTGCGAACGATGGACGAGCGGGGCAATGCCGAGTACAAGACCTTCGACCGCTTCGATTTCCTCCAGCAGGACGCAAGCGGGGAGTGGTACTGGAACGATGCCTTCCTCTTCACCTGCGATACCTCCGCGCCGCTGGCCTCAAACCGGGAGGCGATGTGGCAGGAGACGCGGATGAACCTGCAGACCGGGGCCTTCGGCAACCCGCAAAGCCTGAGCACACTGATACTCTTCTGGCGGAAGATGAATCTCCTGCACTATCCGGGGGCCGGCGAAACGCTCGGCTATCTTGAGCAGGAGCAGCGCCGGCAGGAACAGCTGCAGGCCGTTCAGATACAGATGCAGGCGCGCCAGGCGGCCGCCCAGCAGGCGGCGGAACTCGCCGGCCAGGTGGAGGCGGCTGCGCTCGGCAACGCACAGACGGGCGGTGGCGCTATGTGATACCCATGCGCAGGAGATAGCGTTATCATCCGCCACAACACATCGAAAGGAGGTGCCACAAATGGCTATGCCTGATAACAGCAGGAACAGGGGCCGCGACTACGGCAGTCGCAACGGCCGCGGCTACATCGGCCGGATCAGCAACGACGGCGCTCAGCGCGTCGAGGCGCCCATTGACCCCAACGGCAAGCGCGGCAAGGAGATAGTAAAGCGCGGCAACGATCTCCGCACCGGCAACGGCAGAAAGTGAAAGGATAGGTAAAAATGGACTACGACAAAATATTCGGCGTAGACACAAGCGGGGAGCCGACCGGAGACCCCGGGCCGGAAGGGCCTCAGGGCGAACGTGAGCCCGAAGACGCCGCCAGCGCGGCCAACACCCAGGGCGAACAGCAGCCGACGGCGGGAGACGGCCCGGAGACGGCGCCGCCCGGCGGCGAAGAGCCTGGCAACGAAGGGCCGGGCGGACAGACGCCTGAGGAAAACGGCGCGGGAAACACCGGCGCGGGGATAGACCCCCGGACGCGCGAGCAGATAGCGCGCGAGATACGGGCGCGGGCTGCAAAGCAGCTGGACGAGAGCATCGCGGCGCTGGGCCTCACGAACCCCTACACCAAGGAGCCCATCAAGGACAAGGCCGACTACGATGCCTACCGCGCGAAACTGGACGAGGACAGGCGGGCCAAGCTGCTGAAAAAGTCCGGGATGTCCGAGGAAGAGTTTGTAAAACTCGCGGCTGAGCAGCCTGAGATCAAGGCCCAGCTCGAAGAGGCGAGGGAGGCGAAACGGCAGGCCGCGGCCGCGGCGATGAACGAGCAGCTGAGGCAGATACACGAGCTCGACCCTGCGATCAACACGGTCGAGGACCTCGCGAAGATGCCGAACTACGCGGAGTTCTACCGATTCGTGAAGCAGAACCGCCTCAGCCTCGTGGAGGCCTACAGGCATGGCACATGGAGCGCTCTGCGGAGGCGGGCGGCCGCGGCGAACGAAAGCCAGGCCAGCCAGTCAAATGCGGCCCAGGACGCAAGGCCATCTGCGAAGCACGAAATCCGGGGAAGGGCGGCGACGTTCCTGCTATATCTGCTGAGGTGCTGGAATATTACCGTGCGATAAACCCCAAGGCCACGGAGGCCGAGATCAGGGCGGACTACGCAAGATATCTCAAAAACATCTCGAAAGGAGTGTAATGAAAATGGCTTTTCTCATATCCCAGAACAACGGCGGCATCATCCCAGGGCTGGAGTATCTGCCCGCGGGCGCGATAACGCCGAAGATCGGCATGGCGCTCGTCATGACCGACGGCAACCTGGCCGCCTGCGGCGCGACCACGCGGCCGCAGTACATATGCGCCACAGCAGCAGACGAGGCGCTGGACGCCGGCACTATCATCCCTGTTTTCCGCGTGCTCGAGGGCATGCTCTTCGCCACGACCTGGAGCGCGGCGGCGAGCGCCGTCGACGCGGGCGACCTTGTGACGCTCAGCGCCGACGGCATGCAGGTAACGGCCACTACCACGAGCGGCGTGGCCGAGGTAGTTTCTATGGACGGCACCGCCGTGGGCGATACCGTTTACGTCAGGTTCCCGGCCTGACATACACAAGAAAGGAAGTGATTTTTAATGGCTGGTATCAGCTTCACCGAGGGCTCGGGCGTTAACGATTCCGTATTCGGCAAATGCCAGGCTCCCATCCGCATGTTCATCGAAAAGCGCGGCGAGGCGTTTGAACAGATGAGCATGCTCAAGCACCTCTTCGACATAAACGACAGCCGCCACTTCGGCGAGACCATCGGCTCAATGACGGCCATGAAGGGCTTCCAGCCCGTGGGCGAAAACGGCGAGTACCCCGTGGACTACATGCAGGAGGGCTACAAGAAAGTCCTTATCAACATGACTTGGAAGGACAGCTTCAGCCTCTCCCGCGAGATCATCGACGACGCGACCGTCATGGACCTCAGGCGGCAGCCCGAGGCGTTTACGGCCGGCTACTACCGCACGCGCGAACGCTTCGGCGCCGCGCTCTACGCCAACGCCATGCTTGGCAACACCGCGATGACCTTCCACGGGAAATCGTTCCCCACGACCGGCTCGGACGAGCTTTGCCTATTTTCCAAGAGCCACCCGAGCATCCTGGACGCGAAGTTCCTGCAGTCCAACCAGTTCGCGGACGAGTTTTCCGAGGACGCGCTGGCGGCCATGGAGAGCGCCATGCAGGACTTCAAGGGCGACACGGGCGAAGTGCTCGACGTGCATCCCGACACCATCCTCATCCCCAACAACTACAAGCTCAAAAAGGCGGTATTCGCGGCCATTGGAGCGGACAAGGACCCCGACACCTCCAACAACGGCTTCAACTTCCTCTTCGGCCGCTGGAACGTGATCGTTTGGCCCTACCTCAACGAGTGGCTGGGCGGCGATACGACGGCCTGGGTGCTGCTCGATTCCGGGTACAACATTGCCCGCGGCGGCGGCGAGTGGCTCAACCGCGTGGATCTTGAGGTGCGGAGCGAGCTGGCAAGCAACGATGCCAACGTGTGGAAGGGCTACGCGCGCTTTACGGCCGGCTTTGCCGACTGGCGCTTCGCGGCCGTCGGCGGCGTGAGCGGCGGCACTCAGCTCGTGAGCGCCTGATGGACAGGAGGGCGAGATGACAGTACAGGAGGCAATTACATACGCCTGCGCGGTAAAGCCCAACGCCTTCGACAACGACACGCTGACGCGCTGGCTCAATGAGGTCGAGGGCATGGTGCAGACGCAGGTGCTGCTCCTCCGCGTGGAGGCGGTAATCACATACACCTACGCGCAGGACGCCGACACGACTATGCTCGTCCGCCCTCCTCACGACAAGCTCTATCCCGCGTACCTCGAGGCGCGCATCGACTACGCCAACGGCGAGTATGAGAAATATCAAAACACCTCTCAGGTGTTCAACTCCTTTTTCAATGAGTTCATGCGCTGGTATGCCATGAATTACAATCCGTCCGAGGCCTATGAGGAGGGACTTATATGAGCTATACACCCTATTACCCGCCGTGCCCCTGGCCGCACCCTTGGCGCGGTTACTACATCGACGCCTACGGCGTGGCCGTGGCGCACGGCTTCCAGGGCACGCCCGAGGAGTGGCTGGCGTCCCTCGTGGGCCCCACCGGGCCGGCAGGCACAGGCATTGAAGTCCTCGGGCAGTACGACAGCCTCGAGGAGCTGGAGCAGGCGGTGCCGGCCCCAAGATCGGAGATAGCTACTATGTTGGCACTGAGCCGCCGTATGAGCTCTACACTTGGCTCGTGGTGGATGGGACGCCCGAATGGCATAGCTACGGCATGCTAACCGGCCCGATCGGGCCGACGGGCGAGGCCGGGCCCACCGGCCCCCAGGGCAACACCGGACCTACCGGCCCGACCGGACCCGCCGGAGCCCAGGGCATACAAGGCCCCGTCGGCCCTCAGGGGCCCGAGGGACAGGCTTCAACTATAGCCGGGCCTACCGGCCCGACCGGCGCCATCGGCCCGACCGGACCGACAGGCCCGGCCTCCGAGGTGCCGGGCCCCGAGGGCCCAACGGGGCCTACCGGGCCGACCGGCCCCCAGGGCCAGGCATCCACCGTCCCCGGGCCGACAGGCCCCCAGGGCGCGCAGGGACTCCAGGGCGCTGCCGGGCCGACCGGGCCCACAGGGCCAACCGGCCCGCAGGGGGCCACGGGTACGACCGGCGCAACTGGCCCCACAGGCGCACAGGGCGTACAGGGGCCGCAGGGGGAGACTGGCCCGACAGGCC
>ENA-OQCL01000499-OQCL01000499.1-human-gut-metagenome-genome-assembly--contig:-NODE-499-length-18599-cov-2.711184_pt1 | contig 18599 bp, 20 predicted proteins | sample MGYA00242502_ERZ504586 | MGnify/ENA primary metagenome ERZ504586 (study PRJEB26092, sample SAMD00036316) | human gut metagenome | host: Homo sapiens | study: EMG produced TPA metagenomics assembly of... | reverse complement strand
AACGGTTTCCTGGCTGCCGCTGTGGGCTTTTCCATGGTGATGCTGCTCAATGATGATGAGCGGCTGGCCTTCCACCTCTCCCCCTTCTATCTGGCGCTGGTGGCCTTTTGCTTCTCCATGACCATTGGCGTTTTGTGGGAGTTTTTGAGTTCGGCATGGACTGGTTTTTTCACACCGATATGCAAAAGGACACGATTGTCCGCTCCATCTATTCGGTTGCGCTGGACACCACCCGCTCCAATCGGGTGGTGGCGATTCAGGGAATTGAGGACGTGGTCGTCAACGGAGAGAGCCTGGGACTGGGCGGATATCTGGACATTGGCCTCATCGACACCATGAAGGACCTGTTCGTGAACTTCATCGGCGCGGTGGTGTTCTCCGTCACCGGCTTCTTTTATGCCAAGAGCAAGGGACGCAAAAAGACACCGGCACAGAGTTTTGTGCCCAGCAAAAAGACAGAAGAAACCGACTATCTTCAGCAGGCCCTGGAGGAAAACAGCCTGAATCGGGAAGAGCAGGCATAAAAAAAGCAGCGGCAATCTGCCGCTGCTTTTTTGTGGAAAACATTATTTCAAAGCGATGGCTTCAATTTCACACAGGACGCCCTTGGGCAGTTCCTTCACCGCCACACAGGAGCGGGCGGGTTTGGAAGTAAAGTATTTGGCGTATACTTCGTTGAATGCGGCAAAGTCGCCCATGTCTGCCAGGAAGCAGGTGGTCTTCAGAACCTTGTCAAAAGAAGTTCCGGCTTCTTCCAGAACCGCGCCTACAATTTTTGCAGGCCTGGTCCGCCTGGCCCTCGATCCCTTCCGCCAGTTCGCCGGATACCGGGTCAAGACCCAGCTGCCCTGCGCTGTAGAAAATTCCTCCGTGTACATATCCCTGTGAATATGGCCCCAGCGCCGCCGGAGCATTCTTTGTAGCTACTACTTTCATATTCTACCTCTCCTTTGCTGATTGTAATAATTTTTGCGCGATACAGATATCAAAGAGCCCCATTCCAACCGATTTGAAATATGTGGTCCCTTTGGCGGCTTCTTCCACCGGCTCTCCTGACGCCAGGAAATCGCTCATCAGCACCACCTGGTCCATCTTTAAGCGGCCTTCTGCCAAAGGCTGGCTTAAGTCTCCGCTCTCCTCACAGGCATAGGGCAGTTCCACATAGACCCGGTCCACCAGATCCCAGATGGCGTCCGGAATCTCCCGCATATCCGGAGTGTAGGATCCAATGGCGATGATACATTTCCCCCGCAGAAGCTCCCGATCATTGGGGAGCACTGGCGTGGCAGAACTGGTGGTGGTACAGATAATATCACTTTTCGCCGCTAATTCTTCCGCTGTACTACATTGTACTACCTTTACCCTGGAGTCCGCAACCGCTTTTTCCAATCTCTTCCCGTATTCCGTCAGGTCCCTTCCGCTGTGGCTGTAGAGATAAACGGTGTGGATATCCCGGGCCGCGCAGGCGTAGAGCGCCTGATAGAATCCCTGCACGCCGGCGCCTACGATCCCCACCGTATGGCAGTCCTGCCGGGAGAGATGGCGGACTCCCACGCCACCTACCGCCCCGGTGCGCCAGGCAGTCACCGCCTGTCCGTCCAGAATCGCCTGAGGCGCTCCGGTCACCGGATCATTTAACAGCACCACCCCGTCGATGGAAGGCAGCCCCAGTTTCGCGTTTTCCGGGAAGATGGTAAGGATCTTGGTGCCGATGGCCTCTTTAGTGTAGCAGGGCATATACATCAGCGTCTTATTATCATGCTCCACTGAAGGCCGGTTTGGCACATAGTAATCTCCCGACCGGATGATCTGGTAGGCCCGTTCGATCTCGTCCATCATCTCGTCCCGGTCCACCAGCTGTTCAATTTCGTCTTTTCCAAGTAAGATCATTGCTTTTTGTCCTTTCTTCTTAATGATTCGCCGCCTGATAGATCTCATACATCTCTCTGGCTCCCAGCTTTTTAAAGCAGCCAAGCTTCACCGTATCCCCTTTGGTGGCGCTGTCTGCCAGCTCTCTTAAAACTTCTTCCGGCTGCACGCCCATGGAGAGTTCCCCTATGGATACCGGCATCTGGATCTCCCGGAAGAAGGCTTCCGTGGCTTCGATGGCCATCACAGCCGCCTTCCCGTCTTCCTCTTCCTCAATGCCCCAGACCTTGCGGCCGTACCGGGCAAATCTGGGAACATCCAGCTGATAGACGTATCTGGCCCAGCTTCCCCACACTGCGGACAGGGTCGCCCCGTGAGCCTCGTCAAAATGGCCGCCGATCTCATGGCCCAGCTTGTGGCAGGCAAAGTCCTTGGGCCGTCCCAGGCCTGTCAGGCCGTTGTGGGACAGGCTTCCGCACCACATCAGCTCGCTCATGGCTTCATAGTCCGTCTGGTCCGCAAATGCTTTTCGCCCGTTGCGGATCATGGTTCTCATCAGGCCTTCCGCGATCTCGTCTGTCAGTTCATTTCCCGCAACCGGGGTAAAATACCGCTCCAGAGTGTGCATCAGGATATCGGTAATCCCGCAGCACAGCTGGTATTTGGGCAGGCTGTAGGTCACTTCCGGGTTCATCAGGGCGAATCGGGGCCGGATCAGATCGCTGTTTACCCCTGCCTTCTTCCCCGTTTCTTTGTTGGTGAGCACAGCAGAATCGCTGGTCTCGCTCCCCGCCGCGGAGATGGTCAGCACCGCTCCCACCGGCAGAGCGCCTGTAAGAGGCGCTTTGCCCATCCAGATGTCCCAGATGTCTGTTCCTGGCACATAGGCGCCTACCGCCACTGCCTTAGCCGTGTCGATGACACTGCCTCCTCCCACCGCCAGGATGAGATCCGCCTGGAAGGCAATGGCCTTCTCCACTCCTTCCCTTGCCAGGGCCAGACGGGGATTGGGCTGTACCCCTCCCAGCTCCTCACAGGCAATGCCTTCTCGATCCAACTCTTCTTTGATCTCCTGCAAAAGGCCGCTGCGCACCGCGCTTCCTCCGCCGTAGACCAGCAGCACCCGGGAACCGCCCCATTTCTTCGTAAGTCTCCCGGCTTCCTTCTGGGCGCCCCTGCCAAACACGATCTCCGTTGGGGTATACTGTGTAAAACTCTGCATATAAAATTCACTCCTTTTCTATGATTCCAGGGGTTCGCCGGTGAGCACCGCCACAGAGCGGGGCCCGAACAAGAACTCTGTCCCTCCGATCTGGGCCGGCTCCTGATAACAGCCGCTCCCCTCTGCTCCTGTATTTACCGCTACCTTCCAGTGAAAGCCCTCCGGCAGGGCCGGAAGCTCACAGGTCACTGCCTCCCAGAAGGCGTTCACGCCCACATAGACGATGTCGTCTTTCCCCTGCTTTTCGTCAAACCCTGCAAACATGGCCGCCACCAGCCCTGCCTGGTCTCCGTAGTCCGCCTCCCAGGCTTTCCGGGAATGAAGGCTCACTTCCGGCAGGCCGCAGCGGGCTTCCTTGCAGGATCCTGCGATGGCCGGATGCATTTTCCGAAACCGGATCAGGTAGCGGAAGAAATCGTGGATATCCTGGTATTTCTCCAGATTACCCCAGTCAAGCCAGGAGATCTCGTTGTCCTGGCAGTAGGCGTTGTTGTTGCCAAACTGAGTGTTGCCAAACTCATCTCCGGCAAGGAACATAGGCGTTCCCCGGCTGGTCAGCAGCACTGCGCAGGCATTCTTGATCATCCGCCGGCGAAGCGCATTTACCTGGGGATCTTTCGTCTCTCCCTCCGCCCCGCAGTTCCAGCTGCGGTTGTCACTGGCCCCGTCGGTATTTCCCCAGCCGTTGGCCTCGTTATGCTTCTCATTGTAGGAATAGAGATCATACAGGGTAAAGCCGTCATGGCAGGTAAGGAAATTGACGGAAGCGTCTTTCCCCCGGATGTTGGTGTCATAGATATCCGGGGAGCCGATGATCCGCTGTGCCGCGGCGGATGCCGCCCACAGACCCCCTTTCAGGAATTCTCTTACATCGTCCCGGTACCGGCCGTTCCACTCGCTCCAACGCCGGAAGGCCGGGAAATTTCCCACCTGATAGAGACCGCCCGCGTCCCAGGCCTCCGCGATCAGCTTGGTGTCCCCCAGGATGGGATCCTGGGCAATGGCCCTTAAAAGAGGCGGATTCTGCATGGGCGAGCCGTCCTCATTTCTCCCAAGGATGGAGGCCAGGTCAAACCGGAAGCCGTCCACCCGGTAGGTGGTGACCCAGTAGCGCAGGCAGTCCAGGATCAGCTGCTGCACCACCGGATGATTGCAGTTCATGGTATTCCCGCAGCCGCTGAAATTATAATAGTAGCCGTCGGGAGTCAGAAGATAGTAAATATTATTGTCAAAGCCTTTGAACGAGATAAAGGGACCGTCCTCGTTGCCCTCCGCCGTGTGGTTGAAGACCACATCCAGGATCACTTCGATGCCATTTTCATGAAGCGACTTCACCAGCTGCTTGAACTCCATCCCTTCCCGGTTGTACTCCACCGCAGAGGCATAGCTGGTGTTGGGCGCGAAAAATCCCACCGTGTTGTAGCCCCAGTAATTGACCAGTTCCCGCCCGTCCACCTCCCGGCGGCCGCTGAGCTCGTCAAACTCGAAGATCGGCATAAGTTCAATGGCGTTGATCCCCAGATCCTTCAGGTACGGGATCTTCTCCTCGATCCCCCGGAAAGTTCCTGCGCCTCCACGTCCCCGGCCATCTTGGTAAAGCCCCGCACATGCATTTCATAGATGATCAGCTCCTCCATGGGGATCTTGGGCTGACTCTCCGTGCCCCAGTAGAAATTATTGCGCACCACCCGGGCCCGGTAGCCCTGCTCGCTCACCTTCCGGCCCCACACACTCTGGCCGGTGACCGCCCTGGCATAGGGATCCAGAAGTACATGTTCCCTGTTAAACAGCAACCCCTTCCCGGGATCCCAGGGACCGTCCAGCCGGTAGGCATACTCAAACTCCTCCACATTCAGGCCAAACACGATCATGGAATAAACATCCCCGATCCGGTAGTTCTCCGGGAAAGGCAGCACCGCGTATGGCTCCGTCTCCTTCCGGTGATAGAGAAGAAGTTCGCAGGATGTGGCCCCCTTGGACTGGACTGTGAAGTTCACCCCTCTCGGAATGGGCGTGGCTCCAAGGAACATATAGAAGCCCGGCCGCACATCAAATCCGTTCACCCGGTCCAGCGGCTCCATGTGCTGGATCTGCGTTCCAAACAGACTGGCAGTGGTAAGTTCATCAGACATAGCCGACTCCCCTTTCATATAATTTTCAGAATATTGTCGTTACTTTTATCTGTTTAAATAGTACCAAATTTACGGGAAATAACCAAGTAGGGACGTGGTATTTTTAAAAATACCACGTCCCAGATTGAAAATACCCTGTCCCTTTTTGAAGTTTTTCTTACAATTCTTACAACATCTCGATGAACGCCGCGATCCGGGTGTTCAGCTGACCGATGTCCGCCTGGGAGTAATCGGTCTCTACATTGATGTAGGGGATTCCTTTCTCTTCGTTTACGAATTTCCGGATTCCGAAGGCTTCCACGTTATAGGTATGGCAGGCCTGCAGAGTCATCTCTACCACGCCTTCTACGTTGTACTCGTCGATCAGACGACCCAGAAGCTCCAGCCGGTTGGGGTTGGGCGTCATGACGGAGCAGCCGATATTCAGGTATCTGCGGGCCAGTGCGTCATATACGTCCGGATTGTCCTCATCTACCAGCTTATCGATGGATTTGGCGCCGGAGCAGCTCTCATAGGTAACCACGATACCGCCGTTGTTCTCTACGGCCCGGATCACCTTCTCCGTGGCGCCGCCGATAGGACATCCGGTGATCAGGATCCTGGGCTTCTTCTCCTGCATTTTCCCTTCTGCGTACTCTTTCTCGATCTGATCCACCAGAGCGTCTACCTCTGCCGGGATCTCCTCCCGGTTGAACTTGAAGGTGCTGCCGTAGAGAACTTTGAAAAGTTCCTGCCCGGTGATGGGCACCGGATCGTTTTTCATCACTTCGTAGAGACGCTTCAGGGACCGTCTGCCTGCGTTATTGATCTTAATAGCTCTGCGGATATCATCCTCTGTAATAGTAACGTTAAACTTCTTCTCCAGATACTCTTTGAACCGGATGATCTCATTTCTCCACAACTTCAGCGCGTCCTCCCGCTGGGTGTTGGGCAGTTCCATGATATACACGTCCTTAAACTGCGCCATGTACTCGTACATTTTCTTCTTTCCGTCGCAGGTAGTCTCTCCCACTACCACGTCGGAGAAATAGAAGAAGGGACATTTATCCGTCCGGGCGAATCCATAGCTGGACTTGATCAGAGGACATAAATTCTTGGGCAGCTCCCGCTCCGCGTCTGCGATGGTCTCGTCAGAAGTAGAGCAAAGGCTCACGCTTGCCGCCCCATCGCCATGGCGATCTCCTGTGGAAAAATATGTACAGTAAGAGCCGATGACCGGCATCCCCTGCTCCTTGATCTTCTTGATCCCCAGGAAGGAATTCTTCCTCTGCTCCGCAAATTCTTCGAATACCTCAGGCAAATCTTTTACCAGTTCCATAACCGCACCTCTTTCTTATCTTTTTCTCTTAATGCTTTTTCTTCTTTGACTTTTCTTCCGCCAGAAGGGCCGCTCCCAGTGCTCCCGCATACCTGCCGTAATCGGTTGGCATTACCGTCTGGTTCATCTTGGCGGACAGGATCCGGGTGAAATACCGGCTGTGGCTCAATCCCCCGGTCAGGATCACCTGTTCCGGAAGATTCTTGCGCTGGGCAAGCTGGGCCACCTTGGCCGCTACTGAATCCACCACGCCTGCGGCGATATCTTCCCGTTTCCGGCCTTCGCCGATGTAATTGATCACCTCTGACTCTGCGAACACCGTGCACAGAGAACTGATGGGGAGAACTTCCCCTGCCACCGCCAGATCAAAAAGCTCCTGCAGGGTCACACCCAGCCGGTTGGCCATAACCTCCAGAAATTTCCCGGTTCCCGCAGAACACTTGTCATTCATCAGGAAGTCGTGCACCATCCCATTCTGCACCAGGATCACCTTGGTGTCCTGGCCGCCCACGTCAATGATGCCGCAGTTGTCGCTGCCCAGCTCTCTTCCTCCCCGGGCATGGCAGGTGATCTCCGTGATCACATAGTCCGCAAAATCCACGGCGATCCGGCCATAGCCGGTGGCCACCACCTTAGTGGTCTCATCCAGCACGTCCACGTTATGTTCCTTCAGACGCTCCTGGATGATGCGGGTGGTCTCCTTGCTGTTCCACCCCGTGGGCAGCACAAACTCCATCTGGGTCTCCCCTCTTGCCACAACCTTGGAGGCTGTAGAACCAATGTCAATTCCTACGTAATTCATAAAAAATCCTCACTTATCTGCCGTTTCTCGGCCTTTTATGCACGTAATAATGTTAGCACTACTGGAAAAATGAACGGAAATTGATAATCTTGATATGATTATAGATATTTTCTATAGATAAAAGGGGACAGGGTATTTTCAATCTGGGACGTGGTATTTTTAAAATACCACGTCCCCACTTGAAAAAAAAGTCAATCATCTAGTACTTCTTTCATCTATCCATAAAGCCTTTTTTCTTCTGCCGGCCTTGGCGCCTGTTTTCGCTTTTTTCCCTCCGCCGGGCGTCCCAAAGGGTGTTGCCGGAGAGTTCATCAAACCGGCGTAAGGCTTCTTTGGCCTCCGGGCTCAGCCGCTCCGGCGTCTGGATCACCAGGGTCACATAGTGGTCGCCCCGCACTTGAGGATTACGCACAGAAGGAACGCCTTTTCCTTTCAGCCGCACTTTGGTGTCGGTCTTGGTTCCTGGCTTCACGGTATAGAGCACCTCGCCGTCCACCGTCTTGATCCGGATATCTGCTCCCAGCGCCGCCTGGGCGAAGGAGATTGGCACGGTGGAGAAGATATGCATATCCTGACGCTGGAAAATGGGATGTCTGGACACGGAAACTTCTACCAGAAGATCCCCTCTCGGCCCGCCGTTCACACCCGGCTCGCCTTTCTCCCGGATACGCACGCTCTGGCCGTTGTCGATCCCTGCCGGGATGGATACGGAAATGGTCTTCCGGTTGGATACATATCCGGTGCCGCCGCAATCCGGACATTTCTCTTTGATGATCTTGCCGGTGCCGTGGCAGTCCGGACAAGTCTGTACATTCTGAACTGTTCCAAAGAAGGACTGCTGTGTGAAGACCACCTGGCCTTTGCCGCCGCATTTTGGACAGGTAACCGGAGAGGTCCCCGGTTTTGCTCCGGTGCCGCCACACTTGGGGGCAGGGATCTTTTAAGGACAACGTCCAGCTCTTTCTCGCAGCCAAACACTGCCTCTTCGAAGGTGATCCGCACGCTCTTGCGGATGTTCATCCCCTTCATCGGTCCCTGGCTGGCGCGGCCTCTTCTCCCGCCGCCAAACAGATCACCGAAAATATCGCCGAAAATGTCGCTGAAATCCGCGCCGCTGAAATCGAATCCACCGAATCCGCCTGCGCCTCCGGCTCCTCCTTCAAAGGGCGGCGTGACCGAACTGGTCGTACTGGCGCCGCTTCTCCGGATCGCTGAGGATCGCGTAGGCCTCGGAAGCTTCTTTAAACTTCCGCTCTGCCTCCGCGTCTCCCGGATTCATATCCGGATGGTACTTCTTCGCGACCTGACGATATGCTTTCTTTAATGTCGCCTCATCCGCGTCTCTGCTGACGCCAAGGACTTCATAGTAATCTCTCTTTGCTTCCGCCATCGCAACTGTTCCTTTCTCCTGGCCAAGAACCTTTTACACAAGGAAATTCCGGAGACTCCGGCAGGCGCCCCTAGGGACTTCCCGCCGGTTCCCCGGAATCGTCCGTGCTTTTACAGCTCTTAGACTTCTTTATAATCTCCGTCTACTACGTCATCTCCCTGGAATCCTTCCGGAGCCGGGCCTGCGCCCTGGGTGGCTCCTGCTCCCGGATTGGGGCCTGCTCCCTGTGCGCCTGCTGCCGCGCCTGCCTGCTCATATATCTTGGTGAACAGTTTCTGGGCGCTCTCCATCAGTTTCTCCTTGCCGGCCTTGATCTGGGCAACCTGATCATCGGTCATGCTCTCCATGTTCACATTCTCCAGGATATCCTTCAGGGCCTTGCAGTCTGCCTCTACAGAAGCTTTGTCTGCGGCGTCGATCTTGTCGCCCACTTCACCCAGCGCCTTCTCAGTCTGGAATACCAGCGCGTCTGCGTCGTTCTTCGCGTCAATGCCCTCTTTACGCTTCTTGTCCTGGGCCTCGAACTCAGCCGCCTCTTTCACCGCCTTGTTGATCTCGTCATCAGACATATTGGAGCCGGCAGTGATGGTGATATGCTGCTCTTTTCCAGTTCCCAGATCCTTGGCGGAAACATTTACGATACCGTTGGCGTCGATGTCGAAGGTAACCTCGATCTGCGGTACTCCACGGGGAGCCGGCGGGATTCCGTCCAGACGGAACTGGCCCAGAGACTTGTTGTCTCTTGCAAACTGCCGCTCGCCCTGTACCACGTTGATATCTACCGCGGTCTGATTATCCGCCGCTGTAGAGAAGATCTGGCTCTTCTTGGTCGGGATGGTGGTGTTCCGCTCGATGAGTCTGGTAGCTACGCCGCCCATGGTCTCAATGGACAGAGACAACGGAGTAACATCCAGAAGGAGCACATCCCCTGCGCCGGCGTCTCCTGCCAGCTTGCCGCCCTGTACAGAAGCTCCCAGAGCAACACACTCATCCGGGTTCAGAGACTTGCTGGGCTCTTTGCCGGTCAGACGTTTTACTTCCTCCTGAACCGCCGGGATACGGGTAGATCCGCCTACCAGAAGTACCTGGCCAAGCTCGGAAGCTGTGATCCCTGCGTCGGAAAGCGCGCGGGTCACCGGCTCAGAAGTCTTCTCTACCAGATCGTGGGTCAGTTCATCAAATTTCGCTCTCGTCAGGTTCATGTCGAAATGCTTCGGTCCTTCTGAGGTAGCGGTGATAAATGGAAGGTTGATGTTGGTGGTGGTTGCGGAAGACAACTCTTTCTTTGCCTTCTCCGCAGCCTCCTTCAGTCTCTGAAGGGCCATCTTGTCGGTGGACAGGTCCACTCCTTCCTGTTTCTTGAATTCAGCGATCATGTAATCGGTGATCTTCTGGTCGAAGTCATCGCCGCCCAGACGGTTGTTTCCGGCTGTGGACAGAACCTCGATAACGCCGTCGCCGATCTCGATGATAGACACATCAAAAGTACCGCCGCCCAGGTCGTAAACCATGATCTTCTGTTCTTTCTCATTGTCCAGGCCATAAGCCAGGGCCGCCGCTGTAGGCTCGTTGATGATACGTTTTACATCCAGGCCCGCGATCTTGCCGGCGTCCTTGGTCGCCTGACGCTGCGCGTCGTTGAAGTAGGCAGGAACGGTGATGACCGCCTCTGTCACTTTCTCTCCCAGATAGCCTTCCGCATCTGCTTTCAGCTTCTGAAGGATCATCGCGGAAATCTCCTGTGGAGAATATTTCTTTCCGTCGATGGTAACTCTGTAATCGGAACCCATCTCTCTCTTAATAGAAGAAATGGTCCTCTCCGCGTTGGTGACTGCCTGACGTTTCGCAGGCTCTCCTACCAGACGCTCTCCTGTTTTTGTAAATGCAACTACAGACGGTGTAGTCCTGGCGCCTTCAGTATTGGCGATAACGGTAGGCTGTCCGCCTTCCATTACGGCTACACAGCTGTTTGTTGTTCCCAAGTCAATTCCAATGATCTTGCCCATAATGCTCTTCCTCCTAATTTATGATTTCAATCTTAGTTTGCTACCTTTACCATGCTGTGTCTCACCACAGAATCATGGTACATATAACCTTTCTGGAACTCTTCTGCGATAATGTTCTCGCCAAGCTCCTCATCCTCCACATGCATCACTGCGTTGTGGAAGTCCGGGTTGAACTCCTTGCCCACCGCTTCGATGGGTTTGACTCCAATCCCGTCCAGTGTTGTCATTAACTGCTTATACACCTTCTCCATTCCCTGTACAAAGGGATCTTCTTTTTCCTCTTCCGTCACCGCCCCCAGACCTCTCTCGAAGTTGTCGACGATGGGGAGGATCTTATCTATGATATCTTTCGCGCCTATCTCGTACATCTGGGATTTCTCCTTCTCTGTACGCTTGCGGAAGTTATCAAACTCAGCCATCTGGCGGGTAAGCTTATCCGTCAGTTCTTCGATCTTCTCATCCTTCTTGTCTTTCTTGTTCTTCTTGCCAAACAGTTTCTTACCGGATGAGTCTTCGCTTTCTTCTTTTTCTTCCGTTCCCTCAGAGGTTTCTTCTTTGGAATCCTCTTCTGCTGCTTCCCCGGCGGCGTCAGCTTTGGCTTCCTCTGTCTCCTGGGCTTTGGCCTTCGCCTCCTCCACAGCTTCCTTCACCATTTCTTCCTGGCTTTCTCCTGCTTATTTCCAAGGGTCATTCCACCTTTCCTATTCTTTCTTGTGAAACATCTGATCCAGCTCATTTTGCAGGCGCTTCATAGACCGCAGCACGTGCTCGTAATCCATTCGCTTGGGGCCGATGATACCTATGGTTCCCTTCATCCCCTCGCCCAATTCATAAGTGGCGGTGACCACACTGCAGTCCTTCATGGTCTGTACCGGCGTCTCATCGCCGATGTAGACCTGGATCCCTGTGTTGTCCTCCCGGGACAGGGTCTGGGTCACAAGTTCCGTCAGCTGCTGCTTCTCCTCGAAGGCGCTGATGATCTCCTGCGCGCTCTGCTTGTCGCTGAGCTCCGGATATTTGAAAATGTTGGTGCGCCGCTGGTGTAGATCTGCATATCCTCATCGATCTGAATGGCGTCCGCCACGGCGTCCAGCACATTTCCGATCACCTCGCTGTGGATCCCGGCCTGCTCCTTCAGCCTGGCGATCAGCCCCAGGTTGATCTCCTCGATGGCCATCCCGTTCAGCGTGGTGTTCAAAAGCATGTTCAGTTTCAGCAGATTCTCATTGCTGATCGGCTCCTCGATGGGGATGATCTTGTTCTTGATCACATTGCCTCCCAGCACGATCACTGCGATCACCTGTTCCGGATCTACCATGGAAAGCTGAATGAACTTCAGCTTGTTGGCGCTGTTCATGGGGGTGGAGACCATGGTGGCATAGTTGGTGCTGCTGGCAAGAACCTTTGCCGCCTGCTTCAGGAGCTGTTCCATCTTGTCTGCCTTATCCAGCATCTGCTCCTGCAGCTCATTGAGCTCCTGTTCCTTTTGCTCCATCAACATATCTACATATAATCGGTAGCCCTTATCCGAAGGAATCCGTCCTGCCGATGTGTGGGGCTGGATGATGTAGCCCATCTCTTCCAGGTCCGCCATCTCATTGCGGATCGTAGCGGAACTTAAATTCATATCCGTATATTTGGAAATGGTCCGGGAACCTACCGGCTCGCCTGTCTCCAGGTAAGTCTGGATGATCGCGTGAAGAATCTTAAGCTTCCGTTCACTCAGGCCCTGTTCTGCTACCATCACGGCTTCCTCCTCTCAGGTTTTTTGGTCTGTTAGCACTCATTACTTTTCGAGTGCTAATTCCTTCCGACTACTAATTTATGCACTCCCCTTTTTGTTTGTCAACAGTATTTCTATGAAAAATTTTTTCTAATTTAGGACGTATGTCCTTTTTGCATTTTACTACGTCCTAAATTGACTTTTGCCCTGTACCCAAATGCAAAATGCCTGTACCCAAATGCATGGGTACAGGCATCGCGCTCCAAACGGATTAGCTTAACTCTACTTTTTCTGCCTCTTCCGGCTTGAAGTCGTTCTCCAGGTCGTAGATGTTATGGCCGGTGGACTCGCTTAAAACTCTTCCTTCCAGGGAATAGCAGCGGATGAACCGCTTGCCGTCTACGCTGGACCAGTGCTCCACATCCCAGCTCATGTAACCGTCCTCGTCGCTTTTCTTCTCCTTCAGGTACAGGTCCACCTGGCGGCCGTCCTTCATCAGCTGGATCAGGCCCTTGGTGCCGTCTACTTCTACCTCGGTTTTGTTTACAGAATCATAGATCTTCATGATAGTTCCCTCCTGGTATTCTTTCTATACTCTAGTCCTCATTATACCCTCTGGCCGGCGAAAACTCAAGACAGCAGCCGGAACTCATTTTTCCAGAAATCAATCTTCCCTTCCCGCTTCAGTTTCCCAAGCTCCGCCGACATAGCGCTGCGATCCACGCACAGGTAATCTGCCAGCTCCTGCCGGTCAAAGGGGATGGAGAAATCCTTCTTTCCCGCCTGCTTTGCCTGGTCTGCCAGAAAGGCCAGCAGCTTCTCCCGGGTGGTCCGCCGGGAAATGTGTTTGATCTTTTCGTTGAGCGCCACATTCTTTCTGGCCAGCAGATACACCAGATTGCGGATCATCTGCTGATGGGCCGGGCAGCCGTTGGGACAGACCTGCATCAGCTTCTCCATCTGGATCCTCAGAACGCGGCTCTTCTTCGCCGCCACCACGCTGACCGGACTCTTTTGGATCCCCGCGCAGGCAAATGCAGCTCCATAGAGCTCGCCCTCTCCCACCTGCTCCAGGATCCCCCGGTTTCCCCATATATCCTCCTCGACTACCTGGAGACTTCCTTCCAATACAATGCCCAGGTGGTCCGCCGGCTCTTCTTCCCCAAGAAGGACCTGCCCCTTTTCCCACACGGTTTCCCTGCCATCCATGCAGGCCAGAAGCTTTTTCTTCTCTTCTTCCCCGATCTGATGAAACAAAAAGCAATTCTCACACGGATTTTTCATTTTCTCCTTTTTGTTGGAAATCCAACATCCTTTTTCTTTTCATTGTAGTATTCTTTCCCCATGAAAGTCAAAAACACAGAAGGAGGTAATCTCATATGATCCGAAAAATCATCCATATAGACCAGGAGAAATGTAACGGCTGCGGCGCCTGCGCCAACGCCTGCCACGAAGGCGCCATCCAGATGGTGGACGGCAAGGCCGCCCTCATCCGGGACGACTACTGCGATGGCCTGGGCGACTGCCTTCCCGCCTGCCCCACCGGCGCCATCACCTTTGAAGAACGGGAGGCGGCAGCCTACGATCATGAAGCCGTGCAGAAACATCTGGCCGCACAGGGCAAAGTATCCCAGGAAAGCCAGTTCTCCCACCAGACCAAAGCACCTCAGGAAAGCCAGCTCTCCCAGTGGCCGGTGCAGATCAAGCTGGCGCCCCTTACCGCGCCTTATTTTGACCAGGCTCATCTTCTCATCGCCGCGGACTGTACCGCTTACGCCTACGCAAGCTTCCATCAGGATTTCATCCGCGGGCGGGTCACCCTTATCGGTTGTCCCAAGCTGGACGCCGTGGACTACACGGAGAAGCTGACCCAGATCCTGCGCCAGAACTCCATCAAAAGCCTTACCATCGTGCGCATGGAAGTCCCCTGCTGCGGCGGTCTTGAACACGCCGCAACCCAAGCCCTGAAAGCCAGCGGACGGTTCATCCCCTGGCAGGTGGTGACCATCGGCATCGACGGGCGGATCCTGGAAAATAAATAACAGAAAACAAAAAGAGGGAGATCACTCCCCCTTTAAAAAATTCCATCCATGCCTGGATCTCTTTTTTCTTTCCCGTTGTCCCCCAGGCTCGTAAAAACCTTGTCCCCCAGGATCTCGTCCGGCAGATACTGCTGGCGTACATAATGATGGGGATAGTCATGGGCGTACCGGTACCCGGTGCTCCGCCCCAGCTTCTTCGCCCCCTGATAATGGCCATCCCGCAAATGAGCCGGCACCGTAGTCTTATAATTCCTCACATTTTCCATGGCCGCGCTGATGGCGTTGACCGCGGAATTACTCTTGGGCGCCGTGGCCACATAGAGCACCGCCTGGGAAAGGATGATCTGAGCCTCTGGCATCCCCACCCGCTCCACGGCCTGGGCTGCCGCCACCGCCACGGACAGGGCCTGGGGATCTGCGTTCCCCACATCCTCAGAAGCGCAGATCATGATCCGCCGGGCGATGAACTTGATATCCTCCCCGGCATAGAGCATTTTCGCCAGATAGTAGACTGCCGCGTCCGGGTCTGACCCTCGCATACTCTTGATAAACGCAGAAATGGTGTCATAATGCTCATCCCCGCCCTTGTCATAGCGCACCACCCGCTTCTGGATACATTCCGAAGCCACATCCAGAGTGATATGGATCTTCCCGTCCGCCGAGGGCGTGGTGGTCAGAACCGCCAGTTCCACTGCGTTCAGGGCATTCCTTGCGTCCCCGCCTGCCAGGTCCGCCAGGAATTCCACTGCCTCCTCGTCGATCTGGGCGCCGTAGCCTCCCATCCCCTTTTTCTCGTCATAGACCGCCCGGAGGATCAGCTCCCTTACATCCTCCTTACTCAGGGGATATAGTTCGAAGATCACCGACCGGGACAGCAGCGCCCCGTTCACCTCAAAATAGGGATTCTCCGTGGTGGCGCCGATAAGGATGATGGTCCCGTCCTCCACAAAGGGAAGCAGATAATCCTGCTGCCCCTTGTTGAACCTGTGGATCTCATCTACAAATAGAATGGTCTTGCGCTGGTACATGCCAAGAGTCTCCTTCGCCTTCTCTACCACCGCCTCCATGTCCTTCTTCCCCGCCACCGTGGCGTTGATCTGGGTAAACTCCGCGCTGGTGGTGTTGGCGATCACCCGGGCAAGGGTGGTCTTGCCGGTGCCCGGCGGGCCATAGAAAATGACGGAGCTTAGCTTGTCCGCCTTGATGGCCCGGTACAGTAATTTATCCTTTCCTATAATATGCTGCTGCCCCACCATCTCCTCCAGAGTGGCAGGCCGCAGCCGGGACGCCAAGGGGCGCCTCCCGCTCCTGACTCTTTTCTCTGGCATATTCAAACAGATCCATCTTGTCTCTTCCTCCATTTCTCACAGTTCCAGAAGATCCCGGACCACTTCGCCCGCGATCAGAAGCCCTGCCACCGGCGGCACAAAAGAAATGCTTCCCGGAGGCAGCCGTTTCCCCTCATCCTCCCCCTTCTCCGGCGCCTGGGGCGGGATGGGCTTCTCTGTGGAATAAAGCACCTTCAGATGTTCGATCCCCCGTTTCTTCAGTTCTCTTCGCATCACCCGGCACAGAGGACACACGGAAGTCTCACTGAGATCCCCGATCTGAAACAGCTCCCCGTGCAGCTTATTGCCGGTTCCCATACTGCTGATCAAAGGGATCTTGTACTCCCTGGCCTTCTCCGCCACCGCAATCTTGGCGGATACGGTGTCAATGGCGTCCACAATATAATCCGGCCGCTCTTCAAAGAGGGTGTCCACATTGTCCGGCAGCACGAAGGTCTCCCGGCACTCCACCTGAGTATCCGGGCAAATGTCCCGGATCTTCTCTCTCATCACTTCCGTCTTATAGCGCCCTACCGTACTTAAAAGGGCGATGGACTGGCGGTTGATATTGGAAGGAGCCACCCGGTCGCTGTCCACCAGGGTCAGCCTCCCCACCCCGGCCCTTGCCAGGGCTTCCATACAATCGAGACCCCACGCCCCCTGCCCCAGCACCATCACATGGCACCGGCGAAGCTTCTGGAAACGCTCCCTTCCCAGCAGTTGTTCTGTTCTGGAAAATACTTCTTCCATTCTCTTCTCCTCTTCTCTATGGGATCAGCAGTTCATCCACTCTTACAAAATCAAACCCTTCCGCCAGAAGCCGGTCCACGATCCGCAGGGCCGCCTCCACAGAAGAGTCATAACAGTCATGCAATAGAATCATATCATTTTCCCCGGCCTGCGTCACTACCCGATCCACAATTTCCTCTACATTTTCTGTGGTCCAGTCCAGAGGATCCACCGTCCACATCACCGGGAGCACCGGATACGTAAGCTCCAGATCCTCCGCCCATTCGCCAAAAGGCGGCCTGAGATAGGCCACATGCTTTCCCGTGATCTCATACACCGCCTCATCTGTCTTCTGGATCTCTCTTCTGGTTTCCTCCGGGGAAAGGCCTTTCAGCTTTACATGGTTGTAGGTGTGGTTCCCGATCAGATGTCCCTCTTCCTCCATCCGTTTTACCGCCTCCGGGTATTCTTTCACAGATCTGCCGATCAGGAAAAAAGAAGCTTTCACTCCCCGCTCCTTCAGCCCATCCAGGAGACGCTCCGTATAAGGTCCCGGCCCGTCGTCGAAGGTAAGGGCGATCCTGGGCCCCGGCTCGCAAACCCCTTCCTCCCGGACCGCCTCCCCGCTTACCAGGACTGCGCCCTTCCCGCCAGGCGCTCCCACTGCCAGCGCGAGAAAGACCAGCCAGGCAAACATCCAGATCCCCTCCAGCTTTCCCGACATTTTCAGTCCAGCTCCCTTCCATTCCCCTTGTCACTCCTATCATATGAAGGAAAAGAAAATCCTATGAAATGCCATTGAAATCCCCTGTTTCCAATGGTATAATAGCCCTTGGCTTTTTACGAGGAGGTTCGATCATGTCAAATACACAAGAACAACAGCTCCCAATGGAAGAAAATAAAATGGGGGTCATGCCTGTCACCAGACTTCTGGTCACCATGTCCCTTCCTATGATGCTGTCCATGCTGGTGCAGGCCCTCTACAACATCGTGGACAGTATGTTCGTAGCACAGTTAAGCGAGGACGCCCTGACCGCGGTCTCTCTGGCATTCCCGGTCCAGTCTCTCATGATCGCCGTGGCTTCCGGAACCGGCGTAGGTATCAATGCCCTGCTCTCCCGGAACCTGGGGGAACGGAATTTTGAAGGCGCCAACAATGCGGCAAGGAACGGGGTGTTCCTGGCCATCGTAAGCTGCATCGTCTTCGCGCTGCTGGGACTTGTGGGCTCCCGCCTCTTTTTCTCCCTTCAGACAGACAATCCGGTGATCCTGGAGTACGGCGTTCAGTATATGTCCATCATCACTCTGTTTTCCGTAGGGATCTTCCTGCAGATCACCTTCGAGCGTCTTCTGCAGTCCACGGGAAGAACCTTTTACAATATGATCACCCAGGGGACCGGCGCCATCATCAATATCATCCTGGATCCTATCATGATCTTCGGTCTCTTTGGCTTTCCCCGTCTGGAGGTTGCCGGCGCCGCCATCGCCACAGTTGTAGGGCAGATCGTGGCTGTGATCATGTCCTTTTGCTTCAACCACTTTAAGAACAAAGAGATCTCATTAAGCCCCAGGGGATTCCGCCCCCACGGCCGGACCATCCTCTTTATCTACAAGGTAGGGATCCCGTCCATCATCATGCAGTCCATCGGTTCTGTCATGACATTCGGCATGAACAAGATCCTTCTGATGTTCTCTTCCACCGCAGCGGCGGTATTCGGCGTGTACTTCAAGCTCCAGAGCTTTATCTTCATGCCGGTATTCGGCCTTAACAACGGAATGATCCCCATCATCGCCTACAATTACGGGGCAAGGAATAAGCACCGGATCATCGAGACCGCCAGAAAGAGCGTACTCATCGCCGTGTGCATCATGGTCCTTGGATTTGCCATATTCCAGATTTTCCCGGCATTTTTCTTAAGCACACTCTTCCGTGCTTCAGAAAAACATGCTCGCCATCGGCGTCCCGGTCCTCAAGTCATCAATCATGCATAAGCTTTTTCAGTTTTCTGCCCGGAATACTGTATCATCGTGGGCTCCA